>Ga0308174_10000075_pt1 | contig 40898 bp, 33 predicted proteins | sample PhyPR2_FD_203894 | JGI IMG/M metagenome (GOLD analysis project Ga0308174, IMG submission 203894) | Soil microbial communities from UC Gill Tract Community Farm, Albany, California, United States - DLSLS.P.R2 | ecosystem: Environmental > Terrestrial > Soil > Agricultural land | place: USA... | reverse complement strand
TGGAGCCCGGGCGCCCATTCTTGACCGGAATCCGAGAACCGACAGGATATCCGCATAGTAGAGCGGTAAACCAAACGGATAAGTTCAGTTCCCGCTCTACGTCCGCTACGAACGTCAGCGAACCGGTTTCTGCGGCTTCGATCTCGCCGCCAGCAAAGTGGTCTCTTCGGGCTTCGGCGCGTTTTGAGCAATCTGCTCTTCCACCTTCGAGACCATCAACTCATGTCCTCGGTCACTGCCTTGAAACCAAATCTTGCTGAGGAAGTATTGATCGCCATACCGGTGGAAGACCAGCTTCCCCTGCTGTTGGACCTCTTTTGCTTGCGCCGGGTGTACGAGAACGAACATCGCGACGCCGCCTTGCTCCGCCTGAATCAGAATTGCGCTTTGAGGCGCTTCAGTCGTGACCGTATACGTGCCGGCTCTGAACTGTGTATCGCCCACTGCAAAGTCAAACGGTACACGTGTCATGACCGAGCGGCTGACCTGTGCGGAAAGGCTTGACACCCCGAGTATGGCGCAGACGCCCACCGCTTGCGCGATCTGTAAAATGCGGTTCTTCATGGAATTTGTCCTTTCATGGGGAGTTCAGAAGCAAGCGCCTCCTCCGGGTGTTTGGGGTGGAATTGGCCTGCGCCAACTGCTTCGCCACGGTTGCCTGACCGTCCTCCGAGCAGGCTCTGTCAATTGGCGCGGAAAAAACCGCGAAAAGGGGACACAATTGCGGTAAAATCTCCAGTACCGCGAGGGCGCAAAGGCGATGGCGTCGCGCTTTAACGCGGTAGTCGCGACGGGTGCGAGTCAGCGTCACTGCTTGTCACCATGCAGAGAGGAGGTTGGTAGCTTGTCCTCGGCTGCGCAAGTTACTGAGCTTTTGCTCGAATGGAGCAAAGGAAATCCTGCTGTCGAAGACCGGCTGTTCGGAGTCGTCTATAGCGAGCTGCACCGGTTGGCATCCCGCCACATGGTCTGGGAACCCAATGGACGCAGCTTCCAGACAACTGACCTGGTCCATGAGGTTTACCTCCGATTAATCAACCAGAGCCGGGTCGACTGGGAAAGCCGGTCGCACTTTTTCGCCATCGCCGCACGGCTGATGCGGCGCATTCTCGTCGATCACGCGCGAGCCCGCAATGCGGAGAAACGTCCCAATGCCGGTCTCCAGGTCGCTCTCTCCGACCTGCCAATCGGGGCCGAGGCCCGAACGGTGGAGTTCCTGGCCCTGGATGAAGCGCTCGAGCGTTTGGAAACCATCGATCCGCGCCAGGCGCGGATTGTGGAGATGCGCTTTATTGCCGGCCTCTCGGAAGAGGAGATCGCCGGAGCTCTGGGCGTTAGCGTGCGTACCGTGAAGCGCGATTGGAGAGTAGCGCGGGCTTGGCTTTACGGCGCATTGTGTAAGGAGTCGCATGGTACCCGAGCTGTGGGAGCAAGTTAAAGAGCAATTCGACACGATCGTGCACCTTGATGCCGAAGCCCGTGACCAGGCCTTCACCCAATTGCAGCGCAAGGATCCGGACTTATGCGCGACGGTGAAAGAGCTGGTTTCAAATGATGAGCAGGCAGGCGATTTCCTCGCTGAAACGCTGATTGTCCAAGAACTCCCACATCTTGCCGAAGGCGAAATCATCGCGGACCGTTACCGGATCGACCGCTTCATTGGCCGAGGCGGCATGGGCGAAGTCTATGAGGCGTACGATAACGAACTCGGAGAACGCCTTGCGCTGAAAACGATCATTCCGCATGCCGCACTGAATGAGCGCTACGTGGCGCGTCTTCTGCGCGAAGTGAGACTGGCGCGGAAAATAGCCAACAGGCATGTGTGCCGCGTGCATGACGTCGGCCACCACGACACTTCATGGGGACGGATTTACTTTTTCACGATGGAACTGCTGGAGGGTGAGAACCTTGCTGCGCGGCTCCGCCGCTGCCGCGGTATCTCGACCGAAGAGGCTTTTCCGTTGATCGAACAGATGGCCGAGGCGCTTCGAGCCGCCCACGAAGCGAACATCATTCATCGCGATTTCAAGCCGGGTAACATCATGCTGGTCGGCGAGAGGGGCAGCATTCGGCTGGTGGTGACCGACTTCGGCCTTGCCCGCAGCGGGGAAGCCACGCAGACACTGTATACAAGACCGGATGGCGGCAGCCCTCCAGGCACGGTGGGGTTTATTGCGCCCGAACTGTACCATCCCGGAGAAGTCGCTACAGTCGCCTCGGACATTTACTCCTTCGGTGCGGTGATTCGGGAGATGGTAGCCGGACACCCGCCGCTCGACACGCAATGGGAGAGCACGATTCGGTGCTGCCTGGAAAATGAACCCGAGCGGCGGTTCAAGAGCGCGTCGGATGTTGTGAATGCCCTCCATCCCCAAACTCGTCAGGCTCGCCTTTTAGCCTGGACGCGAAAGCATCCACTCGTTGCCATGACGACACTTGTATTGCTGGCACTGTTCCTGGCAGCTCCTCCGATGGCGCATTGGTTGATCAAGCCTCAAACCCTCACAGAGTTCAGGCAGATCACTAACGATTCCGGGCTCAGCGACTTTCCTGCCGTTTCTCACGACGGCAAGCTGCTGGTCTATGCATCGGACCGCGACGGCACGGGGAATCTCAATTTGTATCTCCGGCAGGTTGATGGCGACGAGAATCCTATTCGCCTGACGCACGAAGGAGCAGATGATTACGCCCCGTCCTTTTCAGCCGACGATACGCGTATCGTTTTCCGGTCAGACCGTAATGGCGGAGGCGTGTATCAGATTCCGGCGTTTGGCGGCAAAGCCCAACTCCTCGCGCAGGGCGGATTCGGCCCCTCCTTCTCGCCGGACGGACAGTGGATCGCCTACTGGGTGGGTCTGCCGGGGAGTGGTTTTCTCCGCGGCTCCTCCCAAGTTTATGTGAAGCCTGCAACCGGCGGCCCAGCGAAGCCAGTACAAACGAACCTGGTCGCCACCTGCTGGCCGGTCTGGGCGCCCGATTCCAAGCGCCTGCTCCTGGTTGGCAAGCCGGATACAAAGCAGGCAGCGAGTGTAAGTGTTGACTGGTGGGTTGTGTCTCTCGATAACACAACCGCTGTCAAAACGTCCGTGATCCCTCTACTCAACTCACAGAATTTTAAGCCGCCTCTGGAACATGACTGGATCACACCCATAGCCTGGCTGCCCGGCCCGAACCGCATCCTGTTCTCGGCGCTGCAGGGGGACACCACGAATCTCTGGGAAGTTCCAGTTTCTGCTATAGGGGAGGTGATCGGGCCGGCCACTCGCCGGATCTCAACGACCTCGCTCGATTTGCATGCTTCAGTAATCGGGGATGCGAACGGCGCTTCTGGACGCATGTTTTTTTCGAGCTTATCTGGCAGCGTGAATATCTGGAGCCTTCCAATCGATGGCGCCACCGGGCGAGTCGCCGGCGCGATGTCGAATCTCACGCCAGGCATGTCCTACACCGCGGCTCCGTCGATCTCCGCCGATGGCACGGATCTGGTGTTCATCGCTGCGCGATCAAAGATCTGGTCCGTGAGGACGCGCGATTTCGCAACCGGGCAGGAAGCCACTCTGACCAGTTCAGGCGCAAGGTGGCTGCGTCCGCGCATCAGCCCGGATGGGAGCGCCGTAGCGTACGTCGACAATACCGACCAGATGTACCTGGCAAACACGCTGACCGGCACAAGCGAAAAGATTTGCGATCGCTGTGGCCCTCCCACCGATGTTTCCCGCGGTGGCCGGAAGATTCTCTTTGAGCCGTTGCATCCGCCGGAAGATGTAATGATGATCGACGTGCCCGCCCGTAGAATCGGACCGCTCATCCATCCGGACCGGGGAGATCACATTCTTTACCGCGGAAGGTTCTCGCCAGATGCCCGCTGGGTTGCGTTCGATGCCGCTCTCGACGACTCCCTCAACAAAAAGATCTTTATCTCGCCCATCCGCGATGGGCACGGTACTGCGGAGGCGAGCTGGATTTCCGTAACCGACGGTTTGCACGTGGATGCTTACGTGGCTTGGTCTCCAGACGGCAACTTACTTTATTTCCTTTCTGAACGAGATGGGTTCAGGTGCATCTGGGCGCAGCGGCTGGCGCCTGCCACCAAGCACCCGGATGGCGACCCTTTCCCGGTCCGGCACTTTCACAGCGCGCGCGAATCGCTTGCGCGCGTCGACCGCTTTGATCTGATCGGATTATCCGCGGCCCGCGACAGGCTGGTATTTTCCATGAGCGAGCTGACCGGCAATATTTGGATGGAGGAGCGCAAAATTGCTCCAGCCGGAGTCTTGTCGCGCTGGATTTCAACGATTTTCTGAGCCGCGACCGCTAGGGAGCGGAGGTTCTTGGCTCACCTTCAGCCCCGCACTCAACTTTGTAGCGAACGATAAAACGCAAGATCGTCGGGCGGGACTACCGCGTCTAGCGACTTCGGGTACAGTGGCAGCGATTGAAAGTATGAATCAACGCGCTCGCCAGAGCGGAATTGCCAGGTGTTGCCGCCGTGCCGCACCAGAATGTAATGCTCGGCGGCACATACGCGCCTGATCCGCGGATGATGATCGTATACGAACCAGTAATCTTCGTTTTTCGCAACGTCGCGAAACGGCTTATGCTCCCACAGCTTGCGATAGAAGCAAAAAGTGCCGCCTGCGTTCCACCCGTGACCGGAGTGGCGAAGCCGTTTTTCTCCCGCCGTCAGGATCAGGAAACAGTCCCAGGCAACCAGCGTACGCATCGAGATCCGCGATGGCAGTCGTGACACGGCCAGCTTTAGAAAATCAGGATGATAGTAATCATCATCATCGAGCTTTTGCAGTATCTCGCCCCGCGCCCGTTCTATCCCGATATTGAGTTTGGTCCCTGTCGCTGCAGGCCGGTGGAGCCGGACATATCGAACACGCGGCACGCCTTCGCATAAGTCCGCGACAGGTTCCCTTCCGTCATCAACGACAATTAACTCCGATTCCGGGTAATTTTGTCGTGAAAAACAGCGCAGCGCCTCCGGAATGAACGCGCGGCGATCTCGCGTGGCCATGATGCAGGAAACCAGGTGGGATGCCGAACCAGCCATATGCGAAATGCCTTGACATGAGTACCACAATGTGATAACTAAACGCAAACGTAACTTCTGAAGTTAGCCGAAAAACGCGGCTGCGGGCCTCTTGCTGTGCGAAACACTGGCCCCTTTCGGAATCTTTTGCGCGTAAGTAAGTAAAGGATAAATGCGGCAAAGCTTATGCATCGCATCGACCCATCTAACCGAATCAGCGTCGTGTTGATCGCCCATAACGAAGGCCTGAATCTGCGCCTCACGGTGGAGAACCTTCAGAACACTCTTCCCCCGAACCACGAGATTGTCGTGATTGACGACCGCTCGTCGGATGGATCAGCCGATTTCCTCGCTGGTGCAACCGGATCTGTAAGGCTGGTGCGGTCTGGACGACGTTTGGGCGTGGCCGGGGCGCGGAACTATGGCACAAATCAAACTGACGGAGATGTGATTGTCTTCTGTGACGCCCACCTCAGTTTTCCAGGCGGCTGGTGCCGGCCCCTGTTGAGTCTGCTGGAAGATCCGCTCATCGGCGCCGCTGCTCCTTGTATTTCCGATCGCGAGGCCCGGCGCCATAAGGGTTTCGGCCTCAGACCGAGCGGCCCGGATTTAAACGCGGAGTGGCTGGGTCGAAAGGGAAATGATCCGTACCCTGTTCCACTGCTCCCCGGGGCGTGTATGGCGATGCGTCGCGACTTGTTCCGTGCCGTGGGCGGTTTCGATGGCAATCTGATCCGCTACGGCGTAGAGGACTGCGAATTGAGCTTGCGGCTGTGGCTGCTGGGTTATGAGCTATGGCTGGTCCCGGCGGTGGACGTGGAGCATGAGTTCCATGACCGGATTCCATACAAGGTTGATTGGCGAACGGTGTTGCACAATCGTCTGCGCATGGCATTCCTCCATTTTTCGAGTTCCCGGCTTGGGCGGGTGCTGGATGCGCTTACGGAATACCCGGATTTTGCGGCGGCTCTGGACCTCGTAACCAGAAGCGATGCGGCACTACAGCGATCTGAACTGGAATCCCGCCGCAGGCATGACGACGATTGGTTTTTCCAGAAATTCGGCCTGAATTGGTGAGCAAGTAAAGTCGGCCCGGAAAGGAACTGAACATGGCCATTGATGAGGAGCGTCGATTACTCAATCCACGTACGACGAAACTACTGCGGGGGACGGACCGCCCACATGGAACCGATCGCCCGCATGGAACCGACCGTCCACATGGAACCGATCGCCCGCATGGAACCGACCGTCCACATGGGACGGATCGGCCACATGGAGCGAACCAGCCCGGCGAAATGGATCAGCCGTCGAACGAAGCCGGCATGGAAGAAGAAGACCAGGGCCTTTCACAAACGGTGCTTTTGACCGAGCGGTTGAAGCCGGGGTACAGCACGGCCCGCAATGAACTTTTGAGAGACTTCTGGGAAGGACGCCAAAAGGCCGGCGAAAAGTGGGAAGATTTAGGTCCCGACAATCTGGGCGGCCGCGTGACATGTCTGATCGCTCGATCCGGATCAGGCGGCAACAGTCTGCTGGCAGGCGCGGCCTGCGGTGGTGTGTGGAACGGAAAAGTAACCGGAGAGGACTACAAGCTGCAGTGCGAGTGGGAGAAAGATCCGGGCAAGCCTAAAACCCGGCGCGACGAAACTTTTCTGATGCACAATATTGGCGCGCTGGGCATCGATGGAAAGACGATCTATTGTGGAACCGGTCATGCTTACTATTCCGGGGACAGCTTCCCCGGAGTCGGTTTGTTTCGGTCGGACGACAACGGTGCGGCCTGGACGCAGCTTCAAAACACTGGCAAGAACTTTCCCCGGCGTGTTAGCACCATCGCGGTGGATGGTGATCACGTCTGGATTGGCGGGGTGGTTCTCCCGCAGGAAGATGAGTCCGAAGAACAACAGTACTCCGGAATCTTCCACTCGAAAGATAAAGGCGAAACATGGCGCCGTGTCACATTCAAGCTGAACGAGACGTTCGCGAAAAGATTCGCGCTTTCTAATGATCCGAACGGGATTTTTGAAGAGCTGGATTATCAATGTCACTCGATTGTCTTCCTCGAGAACGGCGCAAAAGTTATTCTGGCTGCCATCAGCGCGCCGCTGAACTGGGGAGGCATCTGGCGATCCGATAACGGCGGCAATACATGGGAGCAGCTTACGCGCGGGCTCCCGCGCTCCCGCGAGTTTGGCCGTACCAGCCTCGCAACTTCAAGAACGAAAGCGGACCAGAATATCGTGTATGCATTCATCGGCGCTGCCGATGGCCGTTGTCTCGGCGTGTACCGGAGCTGTGATAGAGGCGATCATTGGGTTGGGCGCGGTATTGGACACTTTGCAGCGGTCAGTAATCTGAACTATGTCAACTGCCTCGCGGTACATCCGGAGAAACCGGACTATGTAATCTGCGGCGCGCGCGACCTGCACCGCTCTACCGATGGCGGCCAGACATGGACGCAGGTAACGGAGTGGTTTGCCGCGCCAGATTCTCGCGGTTACTCGCATGCCGATCATCATGCGCTGCTCTGGCCGGCCGGCAAACGCTTATATAGCGCGAACGACGGCGGTGTGGACGTAAGCTACGACGAAGGCGTCACGTGGAAAAATCTGACAGAAGGCTTATCTATCGCGATGTTTTACGACATCGATGTTGCCTCCTCGGCCGGATCGAATTGCGAGAATCTGATTATTGCCGGAGGCACGCAGGACAACGCCACGGTAATCACGGATTTCAGGGCGTCGGGAATTGGTTATGTGCCTGCCTGTTCCGGATTGCAATTCGGCTTTACTCAAGACATGGTCAACGGCGCGGAGACTCAACTCAAGGCCAAAAGCGGCCTGATCGTAAATGTCGATGAATCAGGCATGACGAATGCCTCGGGGCCGGTATTTCAATTGTTGGCGCCGCGGCAACTGGAACCAGGCGTCCGCGTGAACCCTGGTAAGAATGCCAAACCGGTCCGCAACTTTATAGACATTCTCTTCGGCGACGGCGGCTGGATCGTTTTTGATCCTCACGATCCGTTGCACGTCTATGGCTCCAGCCAGAACATGACGATTTACCGGCACCGCAGGGATAGCGGCTGGCAGAATGTAACTCCCAGCGACGCCGCCGATTACGAGCGAAACAGAATCTGGATGGCGATGCTCGCTATGCACCCGAACGATCCCAATATCATCTTTACCGGCTCCACGCGGGTCTGGAGAACGAACAACGATGGCGCGGATTGGGTCGCGGTGTCTGATGATCTGGATGGCACCCCGATTACGGCCATTGAGATAGCGGACAACAATTCGAATTACATTTATGCTGGAACCGAAAACGGCAACATCTTTAGAAGCACGGACGGAGGCAATCGTTGGAGCGATGAACCGGGTGATGATGAGCCTAAGCCAATGGAATGGCGAAAAGACCTGAAGGAGCGGCTGAATATAGGGGTCGCACGCACGATCACGCGCATCGAGGCGCATCCGAACGACGCAGAGAAAATTGCGGTTACACTGATGGGGTTCGATCCGAAATATCAGTTACCTCACGTGCTCTGGTTTGACGGCAAAGAATGGAGTGATTTGAACTGCACTCACCCCGGCAAAAAGTCGCTCCCCAATGTGCATCATAATGTGGTCACCTGGGGCAAAGATGGGAAATTCCTTTTTGTGGGCAACGATATCGGTGTCTGGGTAATGGACACCCCCGGCTACAAGCTTGAGGAATATTGCTGGCGCGACATTTCGGCTAATCTCCCCAACGTCATCGTTACGGATCTTGTGTATCACGGCACTACTAACTCGCTTACGGCGGCGACTTATGGCCGAAGTTTGTGGGTGGCTGGCGAAGCAGCCTGGAGGCCGTGAGATCAAGCCCTCACAAGCTCCGTAAACTCTCTCCATACGGCGCGCGCGCCACGCCGCGCTCCGTGATGATCGCCGAAACATATCGGTTCGGCGTCACGTCGAAGGCTGGGTTCGCCACCGCAATGCCCTCCGGCGCAACCGGCACGCCCTGCACATGCGTTACTTCTCTCGCTGCGCGTTCTTCAATCGGTATCTCATCACCGGATGCGAGCGTCAGATCGAGCGTCGATATCGGCGCGGCCACATAAAACGGAACTTTGTTTTCCTTTGCCAGAACAGCCACGCTGTAAGTCCCGATCTTGTTGGCTACGTCGCCGTTTGCAGCGATACGATCAGCGCCCACCACCACGCAACCAATGCGCCCGCTCTTCAGAAAATGGCCGGCCATGTTATCTGTGATCAGGGTCGTCGCAATCCCATCGCGCTGCAGTTCCCACGCAGTAAGCCGCGCGCCTTGCAGAAACGGCCGGGTCTCATCCGCAAAGACATCAATCTCTTTTCCCATCTGAACCGCTGCACGGATGACGCCTAGCGCCGTGCCGAAACCCGCTGTCGCCAGCGCGCCCGCATTGCAATGCGTCAGGACCGTTTTGCGGTCAGGCACTAATGGTGCGCCATACCGCCCGATGGCCTCATTAATCGCGATGTCCTCTTCCCGGATCTTCTGCGACTCGGCTACCAGTCGCTCGCGAATCTCTTCCGGCGCAAGAGTCCGGATCGATGCGTAGAGTTGTTTCATGCGCTCTATCGCCCAGAAGAGATTGACCGCTGTCGGCCTGGTCCTGGCGAGCGTTTCGCAGATAGCCGGCATGTCCGAATCCAGATCACTCGATTGCAACGCGCCCAGCGCCACACCCATAGCAGCCGCCACGCCAATTGCAGGAGCTCCGCGGATGATCATGTTTCGAATGGCATCCGCAACCTCGCGGTAATTCCGGCAAGTGACAAAAGCGGTTTCACGCGGCAAGCGGGTCTGATCAATCATGACCACGCCTTCGCGCGTCCACTCGATGGTTTCTATCGTCGATTCAGTTTTCGCAATCATTTCCATTTCGCAACAGCCAATGCGATCACCGAGACCGCATTGAAGCATCCGTGCATGACTGTACACGGAATAAGAGACTTCGTTCGATAACGCAAGTATCCGAACACGATGCCAGCTAGCGCCACGCAAAACGCATATTGCCACGCCCACGAGTATTCAGGGGCGTGCATTCCTCCGAACAAGGCTGCTGTAATGACAATCCCGGCCGCCGCGCCTAGTGTTCGCGAGAGTAACGGCTGCAGGAATCCACGGAAGAAAAGCTCTTCGAAAATGGGCGCCAGCACTACCGCCATAAATGCCAGAAATCCGAAAGAGAGCGGGGTTGCGCCCAGATTCTCGAAAGGAGATTTCACCTTCGGCGTTCGCAGCGCCGTGCCCAGCAATGACAGCGCAATGGCAAGAACAACTCCGCCAAGCGCCACGGCAAGTAAATTGATATTTCCCGGCCGCCATCCGAGTGAGCGAAACACCGGCCGTCCATAGCGCGAGCCCAGCACGAGCTTTAGCGCAAAGTAAATCACCGCGTAGGCGGCGATGTTTGTCGGGAGGATCAGCGGGGTAAGATCCGATTGAAGATGCAGGTCGGAGGCAACGACGAGTCCCGCAATAATCGAGATAACCACCAGTCCCAGTACGACCAGCCCCAACACGAGCACCAGGTCAACGTAATCCCAGAACGGCTCGCGGGGTGGTTTCGGTGCTGGTATTTCGGCGACTGGCTCTAATGGCGAGCTTTCTGTTTGGTCAGGCTCCATGCGCCGCTTTCATTATCTTCCGCAGCGCCTCGGCGGTATGGCTTCGCGGGTCCTGCGCCAATTCTTCCGGCGTACCGGTAGCAACAATCCGGCCGCCCTCCTCACCGCCCTCCGGCCCCAGGTCGATTACATAATCGGCGTTCTTAATCACGTCCACATGATGTTCGATCACCACCACCGTGTTCCCAAGATCCACCAGCCGCTGCAGCACTTCGAGCAGATGCCGGACATCGTCGAAATGCAGCCCGGTGGTCGGTTCATCCAGCAGATAAAAGGTCTTGCCGGTCTGCCGTTTGCTGAGTTCCTTTGCCAGCTTGATCCGCTGTGCCTCGCCGCCCGAAAGAGTGGTTGAGGACTGCCCCAGGTGCAGATAGCCGAGGCCCACTTCCGTCAAGGTCTTCAGCTTCGCGTGTACCTGCGGGATGTTAGTCAGCAGTTCAAGGGCGTCATCAACGCTCGATGCCAGCAGATCCGCAACACTTTTGCCCTTGTATTTGACCTGTAGCGTTTCCTGGTTGTAGCGGCGTCCGCGGCACACGTCGCAGGTGACGTACACATCCGGCAGGAAATTCATCTCGATACGCTTCAGGCCGTCGCCCTGGCATGCCTCGCAACGGCCGCCCTTTACGTTGAAGCTGAACCGGCCCGCCTTGTAGCCCCGTTCGCGTGACTCGGGCAGCATCGCGTATATCTCGCGAATCGGCGTGAAGACCCCGGTGTACGTGGCCGGATTCGAGCGCGGCGTGCGGCCAATGGGAGATTGATCGATCTCGATAACTTTGTCGATGTTCTCCAGACCGAGGATCGCGTCGTGCTCGCCTGGCGCCTGGCTCGATCCGTAAACTTCTTTCGCCAGCGCCCGGTACAAAATATCGTGAATCAGCGTCGATTTGCCGCTTCCGGACACGCCGGTAATGACCGTGAATGTCCCCAATGGGAACTCGACGCTAATATTTTTCAGGTTGTGCTCGCGCGCCCCCTGCACCGTAATCCTCTGACCATTGCCGCCGCGGCGTACGGGGGGGACCGGAATCGCCACATGCCCCGACAGATATTCGCCGGTCAGGGATTCCGGCGTGTCCATGATCTGTTGCGGGCTGCCTTGTGCGATCAGTTCGCCACCCAGGCGGCCCGCCCGCGGTCCCAAGTCGATCACATAATCAGCGCGCTCAATCGTTTCCGCGTCATGTTCCACTACCAGCACCGTATTTCCCAGATCGCGCAGATGATGCAGCGTGTCGAGCAATTTGCCGTTATCGCGCGGATGCAAACCGATGGAAGGCTCGTCAAGAACGTACAGCACACCGCGCAGCTTCGATCCAATCTGGGTGGCGAGGCGAATTCGCTGTGCTTCGCCGCCGGAAAGCGTCGCCGAGGATCGGTCTAGGCTCAAATAGTCCAGCCCCACGGCGCACAGGAACTCCAGCCGGTTGCGGATCTCTTCCAGAACCCGGCCGACCACTTTCAGCTCGCGCTCCGTGAACTGCCAGCTTTGGACCAGAGGCAGCGCGCGCGCAATCGGAAGTTCAGTGAAGTCGGCAATCGATATGCCCTTTACCAGTACCGCGAGGCTCGCCGGCTTCAATCGCCGCCCATTGCAATCCGGACACGTTGTCGGAGACATATAGTCCATCAGCCATTCGCGATAGCCCTCGCTCGAACGACTGTAACTTTCGTCCAGCACCTTCAAGATGCCTGGAAACTGGCTATTGCCATGGACCAGCAGAGTTCGCGTCTTCTTCGGCAGGTCTTCAAAGGGAATGGAAAGATCAATGCCGTGAGTCTCGGCCGCATCGGTCAGCGCCGAGCTCATGTAAGAGGAGCTGGATCCCGGTCCGAGCCCGCCATCCAGCAGCGGCTTGGAGGGATCTGCTATCACCTTCACCGGATCGAAGGCCCAGGTGCTGCCCACGCCCTTGCACGTTTCACAGGCCCCGTAGGGACTGTTGAAAGAAAACGACCGCGGCTCAAGCTGCGGAATACTGGTCCCGTCGTTCGGGCAGGCGAGTTTCTCCGAGTAGAGCCGCTCGGTCCCATTCACGACCGCCACGACCACCAGTCCATCGGCCCACTTGAGCGCCGTCTGAATCGAACTTTCGAGGCGCTGCTCGATACCGGGTTTCACGACCAGCCGGTCGATAACAACCTCGATGGCGTGGTTTTTGCGTTTGTTGAGCTTGACTGGTTCATCGAGCGACATCAGTTCGCCATCGATGCGAGCCCGAAAACCGGCTTTCGCAATTGCTTCGAGCTCTTTCTTGTACTCACCTTTGCGGCCCCGGGCAACCGGCGCCAGGATCATAATGCGCTCATTCTGGTGCAGCGCGGACACCTGCTCCAAAATCTGATTCGACGACTGCCGGGCGATTTCGGCTCCGCAAAGCGGGCAATGCGGAATGCCTACGGACGCGAACAGCAGCCGCAGATAGTCGTAGATCTCGGTAATGGTCCCAACGGTCGAGCGTGGGCTGCGCGAGGTGGTCTTCTGTTCGATGGAAATCGCCGGGCTCAGACCGTCGATAGAATCCACCTCGGGCCGTTCCATCTGATCGAGGAACTGCCGGGCATACGGGGAAAGAGTCTCGACGTACCGGCGCTGGCCTTCGGCATAAATCGTGTCAAACGCGAGCGAGCTTTTGCCGGAGCCGCTCAATCCCGTGATCACAGTGAAGGTGTTCCGGGGGATTTCGACACTGATGTTCTTCAGATTGTGCTGGCGGGCGCCATGCACGGTGATGCGATCCAGCATTGTTACTTACTTAACAATGACAGAATAGATGCGGTCCAGATCATCCTGAGAGTAGTATTCCACTTCGAGGCGGCCGGACGTGGGGGAGCGTTGTACCAAACGAACTCGGGTACCCAGAGCCATGGCCATTTCGTCTAATGCAGCCCTCACGTTGGGATCGAGGTCGTGTGATTTCTCTTTCTTTTCTGTAATTTCGGAGGGCTTCTCTCGCTGTGTAAGGTTCTTAACTAACGCTTCGGTTTCGCGAACGGAGAGCTGCTTTGCGATGATGCTCTGGCAGACTTCGGCCTGGGCTTCGTAATCCGCGATGTTCAGCAACGTGCGGGCATGTCCGACGCTGATGGTTCCTGCAACTAGTGCATCTTTAACCGGCGGGCTCAGCCGGAGCAGGCGGAGGAGGTTGGTGACGGTGGAGCGATCTTTTCCCGTGCGCTCGGCAATTTGATCGTGACTGAGGCCGTGATCGGAGGCGAGGCGGTAAAAGGCGGTCGCGATCTCAATGGGGTTGAGATCTTCGCGCTGGATATTTTCGATGAGGGCGAGCTCCAGGTGCTGGTGCTGGTGAACGTTGCGGACGAGCGCGGGAATCTCTTTGAGGCCAGCGATGTGGGCGGCGCGCCAGCGGCGCTCGCCGGCGATGATGCGGAATTTTCCATTCGAACTCGCGGCTACGGTGATGGGCTGAATGAGGCCGTTTGCGCGGATGGATTGCGCCAATTCCTCCAGCTTTTCCTGGTCGAAGCGGTCGCGGGGCTGGTCTTCGCTGGGCTGGATGCGATCGAGGGCGATGTTCTGAAATTCCTCCGATTGGGTGGTTGGTTCCGGCTGGGGGGCGGCAGCGGGTCGGCTCGGCAGGAGCGCCGAGAGTCCTTTACCGAGAGCTTTGCGCGGATTCCGTTCGGGCGCGTTGGGCGCGTTGGTCATGAGCCAAGATTTCCTTTGCGAGTTGAATGTAAGCTTCGGCGCCACGGGAGCGGGGGTCATAGGCGAGGATGGGTTTGCCGAAGCTGGGGGCTTCGGCAAGACGAACGCTTCGCGGGATGACGGTTTTGAAGATCTCGGGCCCGAAAAACTCACGCAGATCCGATTCCACCTGGCGGGTGAGATTGGTCCGGTCGTCGTACATGGTCAACAAGACACCCTCGATCTTCAAAGCGGGGTTGAAGGCGCTTTTGATGCGATCGATGGTGTCCATGAGTTGCGAAATGCCTTCCAGGGCGAAGAATTCGCATTGAATTGGGACCAGAACCGAATCGGAGGCGACCAAGGCATTGAGGGTCAGGAGGTCAAGAGCGGGCGGGCAGTCGATCACGATGTATTGGAACTGATCCTGCAGGCCGGCCATTGCGATCTGCAGGCGTTTTTCGCGCTCATCGGCATCGACAAGGTCCAGGTTGGTGGCGACGAGGTTCTGATCGGCCGGAACAAGGGAAAGGCCTTCGAACGCGGTGGGAACGATGGCCTGATCGAGGGCTGCTTCGTGGAGCAGGACATCGTACAGGGTCTTCTGTTCGGGTGCTTTGTCGACTCCGACGCCGGTAGTGGAATTCCCCTGGGGGTCGGAGTCGATGAGGAGAACGCGCAGCTCAGAAGCGGCAAGGGCAGCCGAGAGATTGATGGCGGTGGTGGTTTTGCCCACGCCGCCCTTTTGGTTTGCGATGGAGATTACGTGCGCCAAAGGCTTCGTTTGAATCGTCGCGCTATATTGCGCGTCGAGGTCAATCCTAACATGTTTCACGTGAAACATTAAGATCGGCAGGCGAAAGCGCCCGCCCCACTTACGGATGGAGTTGTTTGCGCCGCTTGTATTCGGTGAACATGGCCTGAGCCTCGGATTCGCGGTGTAGATTCCGGTAGAGCATGGCCAGCGAGTAGCAGGCGTCCGGAGAAGCTGGATCGGCGGAAACAGCTTGCTTGTACTGTTCGATTGCCTCTGCATCCTCTCCCTGTTTCTCTAGCGTTCGGCCCAAATACCAATGGGTTTGGGCCAGCTTGGGATCGTAACGAAGCGACTCGCGTAGAGCCGCCGCGGCTGGCTGGAACTTCTCCATTCGGAGCAGCAGATAACCGAGATCATGGGGCGGCCAGGGCGAAGGATGAGTGAGATTGTGATTTAGCTCGGCAGAGTGCTGAAACGCGGCCAGCGCCTCGTCCGTAAGGCCCTGCATATCGAGAGCGTTGCCCAGGCTGTCCTGAATACGGGCGGAGTTAGGATCGAGCTCCGCTGCCTTCCGAAGCTTCGCGACGGCTTCCTGGTAACGGCGTTGATCGTAGTCGAGCCGACCGAGCCAATAGATATAGAGGGCCTTCTCGGGGTGCTCGGCGGAGAGATCCGCCAGAATCGCGCGCGCCTTCTCGTCATCGCCCGATTTTACAAGCGCCATGGCTGAAACAAAGCGGTCGGCTTCCGTCGAGGATGTCACCGGCCGGGCTTCAACCGTGCGAAGCGCCAGCTCTGCGCGCCTGGAGCGGTCGCCATCGAGCTTCTTGACCAACTCCGCTTGCTGCGCCGCCCGGGCGTCATGCGTACGCCGGTATACAACCAGCAACTGCATGTTCGCCTCAAAGCTTTGCGGGTCCAGCCGAACCGCCTGATCCAGTTCCCTTTCCGCCTCGCGAAGATTCTTTCGAGACATGCAGATGCGCGCCAGCTCCGTGTGCGACTCGGCGAAATCCGGCAGGAGTTGAATCGATTTCCGCAAATGGGCTTCCGCGGCGTCCAGATTGCCTTCCTGGCGGGCCATGCGGCCTAGGAAGTATTCAGCGCCACCGACGGTTGTGGAATCGTGCTCAACTCGATGCATTTCCGTTTTCGAGTTGGCAAAATCGCCGGAAGCATAATACGCAATCCCAAGCGCGTAATGACCCTTGGGGTTGCCTGGGTTGGCGGCAACGAATTTCTGAAAGTAGCCGGCAGCGGTTGCCGCATGGCGCGTCTGAAGAATGACAAAACCCATGGCGTAGTTATAAGCAGGGTTGTTCGGATCGAGCTTGAGCGCTTGATCGAGTGAGGCGCGAGCTTGCACCACAAGATGCATCTCCATTGCCACCTCTGCGAACAGAAAATGGATCTGCGCGTTATCGGGCGCCAGGTCGCGGGCGTGGGCCAGATAGCCGAGGGCTCCCGTGTAGTCCTTGGATGTGTCCGCAAGGCGGGCGAGTTCCAGCAGATGGGCCGGATTCTTTGGATCGGCTAAAGCTACCTGCTCCAGCATTTGCTTCAGGGAGGTGAGCGCTTCCTTGTCGCCGGGTTTTAAGCGCAGGACGCGCTCCCAAGCGTCCACGGTGCACGACACGGCGGACGGATCTTCCTGGGCTTGCATCTGGCAGGCTCGGGCCAGATTTTGCCAAGCGGGCGTTAAGCCCGGAGAAAGGCGAACCGCAGTTGTGAAATCCCTTCTGGCATCAGGAACGTCATGTTGCTGCGCGTGCAAGACTCCTCGCAGGTTGAGCAACTCACCCACGTTCGAGTGGTGCTGCATAGAGTCATCAATCAAGCGGGATGCGGTCGCCAGATCGCCGGCTTGCAGAGCGTTTTCGATCGAAACGAGGGTTTGATTGAGGTCAGGGCCAGCCGCAAGCAAATGAAGGAAGACGAAAAGCAGCGAAAAGGGCATAAAGACACTTTTCTCTTGACTAGTTTAGCCGTACCGCTATATAACTCTTAACTAGTTGTAAGTATTCCATACGGGTTTAGGGGTTCCTTTTGCTAGTTAAACGTTTACGTGTTTACGGGGGTAAAACTATGCGCCGCCAGATGATCTGCAAGCCGCTGATTGCATTGTTGTTAGCTTCGCCATCCCTGTTCGCCCAAAGCCAGAACGCCAGCCTGGGAGGACAGGTCATAGATAAGACGGGCGCGGCTATCCCGCAAGCGACCGTGACGATTTCGGCGCTGGAGTTGCAGCGCACGTCCACTATTAAGACCGATAGTGAAGGACGGTACGCGTTTCCCAACCTGGCTCCAGGGACGTACCAGTTAACCATTGAGGCCCAGGGGTTCACTACAAACGTGCGGAATGGCATTCAGTTGCTGGCAAACCAGTCCGCGCGCATCGACGCCACCCTAGATGTCGGTAATGCCTCGACGAAAGTGGAAGTCCGGGCGGACGCGGCGATGCTGAACTACGATAACGGCGCGCAGCAGGAAGGCGTCCCGCCGCAGGTGATTAATCAACTGCCGCTGGAGGTTGCCTCGGGTACGCCGCGCAACGCGGTCCAGTTCATCACTTTTCTGCCCGGCGTCAACACGGGTACCAGTCCGCAAGCTTTTAACGCTCGCATCAATGGCGGCTTGAAGATGGGCGACGAAGCGATTATGGATGGCGTCAGCATGCAGGAAGGCACGATGTCGCAGAGCGGCATGGTGGCGTTCTTCGACTTTCCGACCACACCCGATATGGTCAGCGAAGTGCGCGTTCTGACCTCGAGCTATGAGCCCGAGTACGGCACGACCACCGGCGGCGAGATCATCGTCACTACGAGGAGCGGCACCGATCAGTTCCACGGGGGCGGATTTGAGTACTTCCGGAATAAGAGCCTGAACGCGCTCTCGTTTACAAATAACCGGCCCGAAGGCGATGCGCGCCCTAAGGACAACGAAAATGAATTCGGCGGCTTTATCGGCGGTCCAGTGAAACTACCGTTCCTTCCTTTCATCTGGGGATCGAAGCACAAAACTTACTTTTTCCACGATGAAGAGTATCTGCGCAGTCTCGGCGGGACGAACCGTCCGTTATATTCAATCCCCTCCCTGCAGGAGCGCACCGGGGACTTCTCGGATCTGACCACGCCGATTTTCGATCCCACCACGCAGATCATCACCGGCACAGGAGCGATCGTCCGCGCGCCCTATCCGGGGAACAAGATTCCGCTTTCGGAACAAAGCGCCCTCGCCCAGCAGTGGATGAAGTTCCTTCCGACGCCTACCTCCTCGGGAGCATTTAACAATTATCTGGGCGTACCCACTGCGGACGGAATCCTGGCCAGTACAGACCTCTTCCTTTACAAGATCGACCATTACTGGGGTGACAAGGACCACTTTTTCCTGACTATCTGGCGTCAGAAGAACCCGCCGAATGAGCAGTGTGCCCTTCCGGTGATGTTGTGTACTTCGAGTCCGGCCAACCCGGAGGATGCCTGGGTTAACCGTCTCAACTGGGATCACATTTTTACTCCGACCCTATTGAGCCATTTCGCCGTCGGATACGGAAACCGCAACGAGGGCTACGGCTCGGTGAGTGGACAGGACCCGACCCAGCTTCCCAAGATTCCGAACGCGGCGGCTTACAATGCGTCTCCAAGCGCCAATTTCAGCGGGAACGGCGTCACAAACTTTCCGAGCTGGGGCAATACGTCCGGCCCCGGCTATCTGAATAAGACCACGCGGCCGACCTATATCGCCAACGAGCTGATCACGTGGGTGCATGGCGCGCACACGATCAAATTCGGCGGTGAATTCCGCCACCTGGCGCAGGTGTTCCGGCAAAACGGGAATCAGTCGGGGACGGTCGGGTTCGATGCGAAGTCTACCGGCTTGCCGGGGGTGGCCAGCGGCGATCCCTTTGCCAGTTTCTACATTGGCGCGGTCGACAACGGCAACCTGAGCGTGTATAACGTTTCGAAGTACGGAGCCCAGCAGCGCGCTTATTCGCTGTTCGCCGGCGACACCTGGAAATGGACTCCGAAGCTGACCGTGAATTACGGCCTGCGCTGGGATCGTTTTTCTCCCACGTTTGAGACCAGCAACCAGTTATCGTTCCTGGGCTTCCAACCGAATCCGGGCGCCGGAAACCTGCCGGGCAGCCTGGTGTTCGCAGGCGACAAGTGGGGTTCCGCCAGCGCCGGCGTCCGCTACCCGGAACATGTTTTCAATGGAGCGGTTGCACCACGGTTCGGCTTCGCATACCAACTGGATGACAAAACGGTTCTGCGCGCCGGCTATGGCATCTTCTACACGCAAGCGTTCTATCCGGGTTGGGGCGGCGGCATGTCGCTTGACGGCTTCAATCCGTCGATCAGCTTTAATGATTCGCTCAGCGGGTACCAGCCCGCTTTCTACCTGGATAACGGCTTTCCGGCATACAGCAAAGCACCCGATATCAGCCTTACCGCCGATAACGGAAAGGGTGGACCGCTGTACCGCCCGACGCACGCGAACCACCTTTCCTATACGCAGCAGTGGAATCTCACGGTGGAGCGCAAGATCGGCAACAGCGCGGTCGCGAGTGTCGCCTATGTGGCGAATAAGGGCACGCACCTGCCTTCGCAGATGCAGCCGCTCAACTATTTAGATCCCGCGCTGCTGAGCAGCATGGGCAGCACCGCATTGAATTCGGTATTCCAACCCGGGCAAACCACGCTGAATGGAGTAACGGTTCCGTATAGCAACTGGGTGGATACGCTAAATACGGTTGGCACCTGTACACCCACCGTTGCCCAGGCCTTGGTTCGGTATCCGCAATATTGTAACGGGTTAACCGGCGAGAACGAAAACGAGGGCACTTCAATGTACAACTCGTTCCAGGCGAAGATCGAAAAGCAGTTCTCAAACGGCCTTTACGCTGGAGCGAATTATACGTTCGCGCGCCTGACTACGGACGCTTCTTCCACCACGCAATCGACGGCGGGATACGGCGGCATCGGGGGAGTCATCAATCCATTCCAGGGCAGCCGGAATTACTCGCTCTCTCCGGACGACATTACGCACAGCTTCTCGCTGATCGGTGTGTACGACCTTCCTTTCGGCACTGGGAAGAGATGGCTGAGCAACTCCGGTTTCCTGAGCCATGTGGTGGGGAACTGGACGGTATCGTCGAGCATCAAGCTGGTTTCCGGAATGCCGCTGTATTTCCGCGATTCAAACGTCTGCGGAGTTCCTTCGCAGTTCCAGGCAGCTTGCATTCCTGGTATTACGTCCAATTCACAGGTCCTGGCGCAATCCTGGGGCAGCATGGACGTGAACAAACCCGCCTACAATGTCTCGGCTTTCGAGCCATCTTCGCTCTTCGCCAACGGCAATTATTTGGGCAAGGGACCGCGCGTGAGCGATGTGCGCGGGTCGCCCTACCGCGACACGAACATCTCGCTCTCGAAGAAAATCATCGTGAAGGAGCGGCTGACATTCGAAGTGCGCGCAGAAGCGTTCAACGTTCTTAACAATCACTACTTCACGTGCGACGGGCAGGCCTTCGGGGATTGCATCCCGTTTAACAACGATCCGTCGGATTCGAACTTCGGAACCTGGAACGGGACGGTGACGCAGCCCAGGAACGTGCAGCTGGTCGGTAGAATTACGTTCTAGGGAAAGCGGGCTGAAGCCCCGGAAATCAAATGCTGCGGGGCTGGGAGCCCCGCGCCATTTAGTTTTCCCATTTCTGCGCGACAGTGGCTACCGTCGCCTCTGACAAAAGTATGGATGAAGGCCGATTCAGGCGAATCGGCCGCGGGTTGTCAACTCTCGTTGAGCAACCCGCCCCACAGAGCAGCAGAGCCGCAACCAAAACCTGCGGGGTGTGCTGTCTGCCCCATAGGTGAAAATAGGGCAGAGCATGAATAAAGTGAAAGCGAAGAAGGCAGCGCTTGCCTATTCCGGCGGCCTGGACACATCCATCATCATCCCGTGGCTGAAAGATCACTACGGCTGTGAAGTGGTGGCGGTCTGCGGAGACATCGGACAGGGCGGCGAGGAACTCGACGGGCTCAAAGAGAAAGCGCTTAAAACGGGCGCATCGGAAGTGCATGTGGAGGACATGCGCGAAGAGTTCGTCAGCGATTATCTTTGGAAACTGGTGCGCTCCGGCGCAGTTTACGAGCACAAGTACCTGCTGGGAACGTCCATCGCGCGGCCGCTGCTGGCAAAGCGGCAGGCGGAAGTGGCGCTGAAGACCGGCTGCGATGCGCTGGCTCATGGCTGCACGGGTAAGGGAAACGACCAGGTTCGATTTGAGCTGACGTATAAAGCATTTGCTCCCCATCTGCCGGTGATCGCTCCGTGGCGGGAGTGGGACATCGTGTCGCGTGAAGACGCGATTGAGTATGCGAAGGCGCACAAGGTTCCCATCGCGCAATCAACGACAAAAATCTACAGCCGAGACCGCAACATCTGGCACATCTCGCATGAGGGCGGGGAATTGGAAGATCCCGCGAATCCCGCGCCCGAACGTATCTGGATGCTGACGAAAAGTCCCGCCGATGCGCCCTCCAGGCCCGCCGAAGTGACCATCGGGTTTGAGCACGGCGTGCCGGTTTCGCTGAATGGCCAGCATCAGATCAGCGGCGTGGCGCTGCTAGAAGAATTGAATCAGATTGGCGGCGAGCACGCCATCGGCCGCATCGACCTGGTTGAAAACCGGTTTGTCGGAATGAAGTCACGCGGGTGCTATGAAACACCCGGCGGCACGATTCTGATGGCTGCGGCTCGCGAGTTAGAGGCGCTGACTCTGGACGGCCGGACGCTGCACTATAAGCAGAAGGTCGCGCTGGATTACGCCGAGATGGTGTACAACGGCCTGTGGTTCACGCCGCTGCGGGAATCGCTCGATGCTTTTTTTGAAAAAATCGCGGAACCCGTTACAGGCGAAGTCACCATGCGTCTTTACAAGGGCAACCTGGAGCCGGTCAGTCGCAAGAGCCCGAACTCGCTTTACAGCCTCGACATCGCCAGCTTCACGATGGGCGCAAGTTATGACCAGAAGGACGCTCTGGGGTTCATCAATCTTGTTGGCTTGCCCATTAAGGTGCGAGCGTCGCTCCACAAATAGCCGATGAAACTCTGGGGCGGCCGGTTCGAAACGGGACCTTCCAAAATTTTCGAGCAGTTCTCCGGGTCGCTTCACTTCGATCGCAAACTCGTTCTTGCCGATACGGAAGGATCGCAGGCCTTCGCACGGGCTTTAGCAAAGCAGGGGATTGTGACACCCGGCGAATGCGATTTATTGGTGCAGGCTTTCGGCCAGATTGCAACCGAAGCGCAGAACCCCAACTATTTCGATAGAGCCGAGGACGAGGACGTTCACACGTTCGTCATCCGCAAGCTGAAAGAAAAAGTGGGACCGCTCTCCGACAAGATTCACACCGGGCGAAGCCGGAATGAGCAGGTCTCGCTCGACATCCGCCTGTATCTTCGTACGTGTGCGGACGCGCTGCTCGCAGATCTTACGGAACTGCTGAGTGCTCTACTCGCGCTTGCCCGCAAATATCCCGATGCGGTGATTCCCGGATACACACATCTGCGCCGGGCACAAGCCGTGCTGTGGCCCCACTATTTGCTAGCCTACTTCGAAATGTTCGCGCGCGATTTCGAGCGCATGGAGCAGGCTCGCGCGCGCATCAATGTGCTGCCCCTCGGCTCCGGCGCGCTAGCCGGCAGCGGATTCGGATTTGACCGGCTGGAGATGGCGCGCGACCTTAATTTTCCCGAGATCACCCGAAACAGTATGGATGTCGCGGCCGACCGCGATTTCGGGCTGGATTTTCTCTACGCATCAAGCATGGTGATGCTGCACCTCAGCCGGTTGGCCGAAGACTGGATCCTCTATTCGAGCGAGGAGTTCGGCTGGATGACGTTAGGCGATGGAGTTACCAGCGGATCGAGCCTGATGCCGCAGAAAAAGAATCCCGATTCGCTGGAGCTGATCCGTGGGAAATCGGGCCGGGTGTTTGGCGATCTCACTTCGCTTTTCATAACGATGAAGGGGCTTCCGATGACCTACAATCGCGACATGCAGGAGGATAAAGAGTCCCTTTTCGATGCATTTCATCAGGCGTCCGGATCGCTGTCCATGGCCAAAGCGGTTGCCGAATCCGTGGCGCTGAATCCCGCTGTGCCGCGCGCCGCAGCGGAAGAGAGCTGGGTGGTGGCGACCGATCTGGCCGAAGAACTCGCCCGGTCAGGGGTGCCATTTCATCGCGCGCATCAGTTGGTGGGTCAGCTTGTGCTGGAGAGCGTGAAATCGGGGAAAAGGCCCTCCGATTGGGATGGGGCGTCGCTTGCAGCGTTTGCGCCCGAGTTTAAGCCCGAAATGGCGCGACTGTTCTCGCCGGTGGAGGGAATGAAGACCCGTGAGCTGCCGGGAGGCACAGGGCCGCATGCGGTCGCCGCAGCCCTGGACGACGCCCAGGATCGTCTGAACGCGCTGACCAGGCGTGCGGCCGTTGCATGAATAAGAGTTTCCGGCAAGGTCAGATTCTGAAGATCATCCACGGCAAAGAGATCTACACGCAAGACGAGCTCGCGCGTGAATTGGCCCAGCTTGGCGTTCCGGCAACCCAGGTGACGCTCTCTCGCGACATGCGCGAACTAGGCTTGGTAAAGACGCCGGAGGGATACCGGCAACTACCCACTGAACGGACCGGGCCTGACCTGGCCGATGTTGCGAACGAGTACCTGCTGGATATTCGCGTGGCGCAAAACCTGGTGGTGCTGCGGACCTCGCCGGGAAACGCGAATACGCTCGCGATTGCCATCGACCGGGAAGAGCTGGATGAAATTGTCGGCACGGTGGCGGGTGACGATACCGTGCTGGTGATCACGCCCGACAACGAGACGGCGGCCAAATTCCGGCAGCAAATGTTGGATGTGATCTCGACTTAGGATTCTGTATGACAAACGCAAAGAAGAAGGTTGTAGGCGTGCTTAGCGACCTGATGTTTACGGTCAAGATTCAGGAAGCCGCGAAACGGGCCGGTCTGGAGCCGGTTTTCGTGAATTCGCAAAAAGACGCGCTGGCGCAAGCGCAGCAACAACCGGCCGTGATGATTTTTGACCTGAACAACGCGGGCATTCAGCCGCTGGACCTGATCGCAACCCTGAAGAGCAACGAGGAGACCAGCAAGATTAGCCTGGTTGGATTCGTTTCGCACGTCCAGGCCGATTTGAAGCAGGCCGCGCAGGAAAAAGGATGCGATGTAGTGATCGCGCGGTCGGCCTTTTCGCAGAATCTGCCAACGATTCTGCGCCGCTACGCGGAATAGAACAGAGAAAGTGGGGACAGGCAATGAATTTCCGTTTCGTCAGAAGTTCTGTTTTCAGCAAGTTTAGAATACGGAAATCCAAAGCCTGTCCCATTTTCTCCAGACGGAAACGTAAACTATGGACGCGACGGCGCTGTTCGTGTTTGGCCTGTTCGTGGCGCTCTGGATTGCGTGGTTTACCCCGTTCCTAATCAAGCGGCGCGGCGGCGGCGCAAAGGCCGAGGTGCGGGCCCCGGCCTCACGTTGGGGCATGCTGCTGCAAGGCCTCTCCTTTGCGTTTGCCTCGTTTCACTATGCAGGCTGGCACACGTTCACGGTTCCGCGCGTCACTGCGTCATTTATTTTCGAGGCGATTGCAGTGCTGCTCTCCTGGACGTCTGTTTACGCGCTGGGGAAGCAATGGCGGCTGGAGGCGGCGCTCAGTCCCGATCACGAGCTGATCCAAGGGGGACCGTATTCGATCGTCCGACATCCCATCTACACGAGCATGTTTTGCATCTTCATCGCGCTGGCATTGATGCTGGCGTCGCGGTGGACGGCGCTGATTGGCGCGGTGATCTTCTTTATCGGGACCGAGATTCGGGTACGCGCGGAAGAGCGATTGCTTGCTGGGCGTTTTGGTACGAGCTTTGAGGCGTACAGAAAGCGCGTCGCGGCGTATATTCCGGGCGTGCGGTAGTGAACCCGCGTCACGAAAGCGCCTGTTTGTAATGCTTCAGAATACGCTCATCGAAAGTTAGTAGGGTCGCTTCCTCGTCGGCAACCGCATGCCCGACGATTAGTCGATCAAAGGGATCACGGGTCCAAAGAAGCGGCCTCGACGCCCAGACCGCCTCGGGAAACCGTTCTTCGAGAACCGACACCCCCAATTGTCTGAGCAGTTCTAGGGATCGGTCCACCGGGACTCTCGATCGACCTATCTCGACCAACATTTGCATTTCCAAGGTGACAATCGGCGAGATGACCACCAGCGAAGAATCGATCAAGTGCTTCGCATGCTTGGAAAGCGTGATTTTGCTTCGACCCGCTAATCTAGCGGCCACGTGCGTATCCAAGTGAATCCGCTTCACTTGCGCTTAAGCCGCCGGTTCCACTTCGCAACCCATTCCTTCTCTCGTTGCTCTTTCAGAGAAGGATCGTCGGAAAACAGCTCATCACCGGGAACGATTACCGGCTCCGGTGACCCGGATGTATAGAACCTCTCCAGCTTGCCTTCCGGCTTAACCGCGGCAAGCTGGTATTCATTGCCCTTGTAATGGATGCGCACCACGTGGCCGTTCGCTGCTGCTCCAAGGTGCTCGAATAAATGGGACCTGAAGTCGCTCGCTGAAACGGAGTCGATTTCGTTCTTCGCCATACACGTACAACTATAGCGGGAATGATTGTACAAGACGAGTGATCTCACCGGAAATTTTCAATCAGCATCAGTTCCTGGCTGTTGTGCTCGATTTGCGGGAAGCAAAGATAGCGGCCGTCGGGAGAAATTGCTAGATTCGGCGCCGCCGGAATTGCCGGTTTAAAAACGAGCGTGTCCCGCTGCCCTTGTACATCGTGAAACCGGAGTTCGAGGTGAAGTTGCTTGCCCGCCCAATAGTAAATGCCTCGTGTGGTTACAGCATACCCCGTGGGGTCCGCGATTTGATCGACAATGCGCTCAATATCCCCTCCTCTGATCGGCATGCGCGAGACCCCGCCCCCATTTTCGGAGTCGGCAAAATACAACCATTGCCCGTCCGGCGATTCTTGTGCATTTGCGACGCTCCGTGGGACAACGACCGTCGCGCTCCCGCCCGCGGTTGGGATCCGATAGAGCTGGCCTTGACCGGATCGACTGGATGTGAAATAGATCCATTTGCCATCTCGGGATGAGGTGGGAGCAAAGTTATGGGCCCTGTCGTTTGTCAGTTGAGTGACCCTGCCGGTTTCCGCGGCGACCCGGAAAAGCTGCCACCACCCTCGCCCGGTTGTCGCAGAGAACAAGATCGACATGCCGTCCGGCGCCCAATCACCGAGAAACATGGTCGCTTCCCGCGACGAGGTCAACTCCGTGCCGGCTGTAGCAGTCGTCTGAATCGTCCAGATTCCGAACTCGCCGCCGCGCTGGGAACCGAAAGCGACAGCTTTGCCGGTGGGAGAGTAGCGCGGGAAGAGGTCGCTTCCTGTGGTCGCGGTCAGCCGCTCGAGAGACGCCTCGCCCGTACCAGTCAGCGGAAGCTGAACAAGGTTCTCAATGATTTCTGACGAGGTGAAGACGAGGCGGGCGGTCTTGTTGTCGATCGCGAGGCCGCCGCTCGTAAGGACATCACCTAGCGGCACCACTGGCCGGTCTGGTTTAGCCGCGCGGTACAGCCGTAGAGCGTCGAAGACGCCAGCGCTTAAGATTAGTTGCCCATTGCTGGCCCACAGAGGCGAGGAATTCAGGAAAGACCCGGTTCGAATCTCCCTCTGAGCGGCTGCCGGCAGGTATCCCAAACCAAGCTGTACCCAAATCGCGCGGCTTGAATAACGACCTGTCAACCGAACGAACGCCAAGCGTGTGCCATCTGCGGAGAATGCCGGATCCACATCGGAAATCAAAGCAGCTCTTATCTCCGCCTCCGACATCTTTGTGAGTGGCTTTCGTTCCGCCGTATCGACGGAGACGAGATAGAGCCCGTGCGCCTCATTGACATTTTTGCCGTCCGGAACCGCGAGATAGCGGCTGTCCGGCGTCCACGCAAGCAGAGAGTGGCCCAGGGGCGAAACATCAGTCGCGTGGATTTCCGTCAGCTTGCGCTCGGCGCCTCCGATGGGCGACGTGATCATGACCGCGCACTTGCCGTTGCCGAGGTTACGGACGAACGCGATGTGCTTGCCGTCCGGCGACCAGGCGGCCGAGCCCTCATCGGAAGCATCGTTGGTCAGCCGCAAGGTGTCGTTCGAGCCGATCAGCTTTACGTACAAATTGAAATTCGTCTGACGCGGACCATTCCACGCGAAGACAACCTGCGAGCCATCGGGCGAAAAGCTCGGATTCTGCACGACACCGCCGCTGGAGGTGAAAGGAACCGAGACGAGCGTCTGGGGACCGGAACTGGTCGTTGTACCGAGCCAGAAGCAGAGCGCGCCGACGACAATCAGTCCGATAGTTCCCACTGTCGCGAAGAACAAGCGCCGAGACCGCACGCTCGGAGGTGGCGGAGACTGAACCGCTTCGGAGAGATGGTCGCAAACCGAGCGCAGTTCCTGATAAAGATCGCGAGTACTCTCATAGCGGCCGGACGGCTCCTTCGCCAGGCAGCGTTCAACGATCCAGCGCAGCGGAGCGGGAACGGATGCAGGCAGAGGTTCGGGATCGGCCTCAATGATGGCGGTCATCGTTTGCACGCTGGTTTCGCGCTGGAAGGGGCGCTTGCCGCAGGCGAGCTCGTAGAGCATCACCCCGAACGAGAACTGATCGGAGCGGGCATCGAGTGGCATTCCGCGCGCCTGCTCCGGGCTCATGTAGGAAACCGTTCCCATCACCACGCCCGGCTGGGTCGTGCTCGCGGTTCGAGTCAGGTCCGAATCGATCTGTTGGGCAGTCGCGTCGTGCTTGGCAAGACCGAAGTCGAGAATTTTGACGCGGCCCTCTCGTGTGAGCAAAACGTTATCGGGCTTCAGGTCACGGTGGACGATACCGGCCGCGTGTGCGGCAGCCAGACCGCCGGCGATCTGCACGGCCACGTCGAGGAGCTTGCGAGTGCTCTGAACGTGAGTCAGCGGCGAGCCATCGACGTACTCCATCACCAGGTAATCCGGCCCGACATCATACAGAGCGCAGATATTGGGATGGTTCAGAGCAGCAATGGAGCGCGCCTCGCGTTCAAAGCGATCCGAAAACTGCTGCTGCGAAATCTTGATCGCGACGATACGGTTGATGCGTGTGTCGCGGGCCTTCCAGACTTCGCCCATGCCGCCCGCCCCTAGCGGCGAAACAAGCTGGTAGGGCCCGAGCTGCAAGCCGCCGGACGCAGTGGGCATTGCTAGATTCTACTGCTTCACGCGAATCTTGCCGAGTCCGTACCATCCATCCTCGCCGCGCCCAGCAATCCCGAGGCGGATGGCCGGCTGAAGCGTGATGGGATCCAGCAAGGCAACGCCCAATTGATAATCGCCCGCGGGCAGATCGTATGGAACGAAGACCGGATCTTCAAAGACGGCGTCGCCGGGGAGCCATTTCCGCACGTCCGCATCGGTGCGTATCACCGCGGAATGCCCCGGCGCACTGAAGCGAAACGCCAGCACGAACGGCCGGTAAATGGGGGCGACGCCTTCATTCACCCACCACGTGGAGAGTCCGATAGGCTGGCCTGGGGCAACTTCCTCCTGCCATTGCGCCTGGCGCAGTGCAAAGCGGTAGCCCATCTTGCGCTGGAAATCTTCGAAATCGTTTTGCCACGGCTTCGGGATCGCGCTCGACTTCACGTTTACCGTGCTGACATGCCAGCGCAGTGCTTCGTTAATGATGTACTTTACATCCCATCCATGCCGGAACCACGATTCCGGAACGCCGCAGGTCTCCATGGAGACGGGAGATTTTTGCCACACATCCTGGATGCCTGTTCTTGCGATCTGTTCAGGATAGGAGTCGCGCATCTCCGACCACCCGGAACGCATGTTGCCCAGGCAATCGAATCGCCAGCCGGCCCCGTGCGACGTGCCGTATTTCAAAGCTTCCGGTTGATCGAAATTCATCAACAGCGGCGTCTTTCGAAAGGCCTTCAGATAAACATCGATCAGCTTCTTTTGCACGGAGAACTCAGGCATGTAATCGCTCCAGCCCTCGCCCCAATAGCCGACCGTCGAGATGTCAACGCTGTCGAGATCGGGGTGGCCGTCATACCGCTTGCCCGCTTCGATGATGAGAGCGCTCCAGTACTTGAAGTAGAGCGGATCGCTGAAATCGGGCTGCCAGATCTTTCCATCTTTGGACGAGTCGCTGTTCGCACGCCGCGCACCCGAGTTGCGATACCACTCGGGCAGTGGGTACTTCGGATCGTACGGCATCAGCCGAATGGCTAGCCGTTGGCCGTGCGCCCGTGCCTGTTGCAAAGCGAGGTCGATGATTTCCCAATGGACCTTACCCGGTTCGGGTTCGAGGGTTGACCAGTGCCAGCGGCAATACGCCACGGTCGAAGCCGGAAAGTCCGGTTTCTGTGCGGGAGGCGTCAGAATGTGCGTTGGCCCTGCCTCAGACCACGTAACGCCCGGGTTCAAGGCGTCGCCGTTATACCGCTGGAAGGTCTGAATACCCATTCCAGGATTCACAAGAACGTCATTGGTCTCAACCGGCTGAACTTTTACGACCGCGGATGGCGCAAGCTGAATCCACAGAAACAACGCGCCCACTGCTTTCAATGAAGATGTATGCAAACGAGCATGATATGACAGTTCGAGGCAACGAAATAGAAAAATGATAAATCGGCGGGGATGGTTGAGTGCCGCAGGCGCCGGCGCGGTTTTGGGCGTCATGCCGGAGGGAATTCGAGGCGCGCAGGCGAGTTCAAATGCTTCTTCGGAGCCGCTGGCGCTCTCTGACTATGAGCCGCGCAGCATGCTCCACGCGAAGGAGACGCACGTGGCCCGCGCGCGGTACCCGGTCATCGATATCCACACGCATTTGTCGTTTTCGGCAAAGAATGAGCACGGCGTATCGCTTGCCCCGCAGCGACATTATCTGGCATCACCCGAGTACCTGCTTCCGGTGATGGACAGGCGCAATCTTCGCGCGCTAAACAATCTGACGGGCGGCTTTGGCGAAGGGCTGGTCGAAACCGTGAAGAAATACGACCAAGCCCATCCCGGGCGGTTCTATACCTTCACCGAGCCTTCGTACAACCGGTTTCTGGAGCCCGATTATCCGAAAGTGCAGGCGCAAGCAATCGCGGATGCTCATTCCGCCGGCGCAAAGGGGCTCAAAATTCTGAAGACCCTGGGGCTCTATCTACGCGAGGACATCACTAGCGGAAAGCTTGTGAAGATAGATGATCCGCGCTTCGATCCCATGTGGGATGCGTGCGGCCAGCTAAACATTCCCGTCGCGATTCACATTTCGGACCCGGTGGCGTTCTTCACGCCTACAGACCGGTTCAACGAGCGATATGAAGAGCTTCATCGCCATCCCGATTGGTCCTTTTACGACCACGATTTTCCGAGCAATGCCGAATTGATTGAAGCGCGCAATCGCGTGTTTGCGCGGCATCCCAAGACGCACTTCATCGCACTGCACGTAGGTAATTTCGCCGAGAATCTGGAAAACGTGAGTGAAAACATGGATCGCTTCCCGAACATGTCGGTCGATATCGCGGCGCGGATCGGGGAGCTTGGGCGTCAGCCGCGCGCATCTCGCCGCTTCTTCGATAAATATCAAGATCGCATCTTGTTCGGCACGGATGCGACTCCGCACGGCGAAGAGGTTCCGCAGCAGATCTATAACGATGAGCTGTACGAAATCTATTTCCGTTTTCTCGAAACGGATGATGAGTACTTCGACTATGCGCCTTCGAAAATACCTCCGCAAGGCCGCTGGCGAATCTACGGCGTCCACCTGCCTGACGACATTCTGAAACAGGTATATTTGACGAATGCCGCACGCCTGCTGCACGTGAATGCCTAAGGATCTGTAATGGAAGCGGCACCTCAAGTAAGCGAAATCAAGGTTGAGCCGCAACGAGCACCCGGCCTCCGGCGCTATGTCGCGCTTGACGCATTTCGCGGGTTCATCATGCTGCTGCTGGTGTCCGATGGATTCGGGCTGGTTTCGCTAAGAAGCGACCCCACCTGGCATCGGGTCGCAAGCTGGTTCGATCACGTGCCGTGGGAAGGCGCGGTCTTTTGGGACATGATCCAGCCCGCCTTCATGTTTATGGTGGGCGTGGCGATGCCGTTCGCCTTTGCGCGGCGCACTAGTCAGGGCGCAACCTTCGCGGACAATTTTCGCCATGTTGTGGTGCGATGCGCGCGGCTCATCATCCTGAGCCAGATCCTGATGTGGGTCAGCCGCGGGTGGATTGCGCCGCAGCTCATCAATGTTCTTTCGCAGATTGCCCTTACTTACTTCCTGTGCTTTTTCATCATGCGCTGGAAGGGGTCCTACCAGGTGATTGCGGCGGTGGGTCTGCTGGCTTTCTGGACGACACTGCTGTTCGCTTTTCCGGGGCCGGATGGCCCATTCTCAAAGATGGGCAGCGTTGGACTGGTTTTCGACCGCGCCATTTTCCATTACGATTACGATCCAGCTTATTCCACGCTAAATTTCATTCCCAGCACGGTGTGGACTCTGACCGGAGTGTGGGTGGGGCGTTTTCTGATGAAGGGACGATCCTATTCCGAAACCGTAAAGGTGCTGGCGGCCGGCATGGTGCTGGCATTTGCGCTGGGGCTGTCGCTGCGGCCGTGGATTCCGATGATCAAACAACTGTGCACGCCATCGTTCATTTTTTACAGCCTTGGCTGGGTGTTCTTTATGTTGATCGTCTTCTACTGGCTGGTGGAAATGCGCGGCTACAAACGCGCCGTTTTCCCGCTGCTAGTCCTGGGGATGAACTCGATTTTCATCTACTCGTTGGGCGAACTGCTTCACGGCTGGTTTGACCGCGCGGTCGGAGTGTTCACGTTCCATTTCGGTTTTTTGGGCCTGTTTGCGCCCGTGGCACAATCCTGCACGGTGCTTTTCGCAATGTGGTGCGTGTGCTACTGGCTATACCGGCGCAAGATCTTCCTGAAGGTTTGAAGAATTCAGATGTATGCGCCACAGGTACGATACTCTGTTCATCAGTGCCGGTTGATGCTCGGAGGATGCACGCTAGAAACGCTTACCAGTAATTAGCTCTCCCTGCGGCCGCCTCTTGTTGAGATGTGAGAGACACGGGTTTTCCACCCTCGCGTTCGGCTAACCTGTCACGCTTCTTCCGAACAAAAAGACATGGCCCGTGGTGTGCCCTCGCTACCCTCCCGGTATTTCTGCTGCTTGCGTGGTCCGCGCAAAGTGCAGCACCGCACCGTGTTTTGCTGCTGAATTCTTATCATCAGGGCTACGCCTGGACCGACGATATTGTCCGTGGAGTCACGGATGCGCTGAAGGCGAACGCCTCGCCAGTCAACATCGATATCGAATATCGCGATTCCCGCCGGCATGAGGATTCCGCTGCCGACTATGCGTTTGCGCTGTTTCTGCAAAGTAAATTCGTGCACGATCATTTCGACGTTATCGTTGCTTCCGACGACCGGGCGGTTGAATTTCTTCTGAATCACCGGGCGCAGCTCTTCAGCGATGTTCCGGTGATCTTTTGCGGGGTCAATGAGTATCACGGCAGCAGCGCGTATGTGAGCGCGAATCCGGGTTCGCACCCATGGCTAGCCGGTGTTCTGGAGCAGATCGCTCTCGACAAAACCGTCGACCTCGCTTTGCGGTTGCTGCCTGGAACGCATTCGATTGCGACCGTGGGTGAAGGCAACGAGGTGCATTACGACCGCGATCTGGCGAAGCGGCATCCGGATCTCTCGGTTCGCCGCATCCACACTCAACAGCTCACGCTGGATGAAATAGGAGCCGAGATATCAGCGCTGCCGCTTGATTCGATCGTGCTGCTGAGCGCCTTCTCGCGGGACCGCACCAAGCGTTTTCTCTCTATGGCAGAAAGCGTTAAGTTCGTCTGCGAGCGCAGCCCGGTGCCGGTGTTCGGCCTGAATAAAAATGAGCTGGGCTGGGGAATTCTGGGAGGAAAACTGAACGACGGTTACGCACAGGGCCGGGCCGCGGGTGAGATGGCCGCCTCCGTGTTGCATGGCGTTCCACCGAGTGCTATCGGCATTCGATGGGAGAATCCCAGCCCGTATGAGTTTGACTGGCGTCAACTGGTCCGGTGGGGGATTCCAATCTCCACGCTTCCAGCGGGAAGCGTCGTGATCAACCGTCCGAAATCGTTCTACGCTTTACACCCTATCTGGGTATGGGGCGGCATTATTTTCATTCTGTTCCAGTCGGGCGTCATCGTTCTGCTGCTGACCCAGCGGCGGCAGCGGGTTAAGGCAGAACGCGCGCTGGCGACTCACGCCCGGCAGTTGGCGCGCTCCAACTACATGCTGGAGCAGTTTGCGCAGGTCACCGCTCATGATTTTCAGGAGCCGATCAGAACGGTTGCGGTCTGCGCCGAGCTTCTCGGCCAGTCCGTCCGGGGGACACTGGATGCGGAATCCGAGCGGGTCCTCGGCTTTGCCGTGGGTAGTGCGCAGCGTATGCACTCCATGGTTCGAAGCCTGCTCGATTGGGTTACGGTAGTCGATAACCTCGATGGGCATGGCGATGTGACGGACACGGCCGCCGTTCTGAATCAGGCGCTCGAGAGCCGCCGATCACGGATCGAAAAGGCGGAGGCCGTGATCGCCGCAGGATCGTTGCCAGCCATTCATATTCGGGCGGCGCATCTGCTGCGGGTTTGGGAGCATCTGTTGGACAATGCCCTGCGCTATCGCGGTTCGCTGCCGCTGCGAATTGATATTTCGGCGGATCGCGTGAACTCCGGCTGGCGCTTTGCGATGCAGGACAGCGGCGTTGGTATTCCTACTGTTGCCTACGAACGGATCTTTGGGGTTTTCAAGCGCCTGGATCGGACCGACGAGCACGGAATGGGCATGGGACTGGCAATCTGCCGCCGCATTGTGCAGCACTACGGGGGCAGAATCTGGGTCGAATCGCACGCGGGCGAGGGATCGAAATTTTACTTCACGATACCGGACCCCGACCGCCGGCCAGTGACGAGAAAAGCCAAGCGATGACATCCGCCCGTAAACTCGTCCAGGTTCTGATCATCGAAGATAATCCGGCCGATGTTTACATCACGCGCCTGGCTCTGGCAAAAGAAATGAACTTCGAAGCCGTGGTGCTGGACGATGGGGCTCCGGCCATTACTTACCTGAAATCGGAACCCCCGTACGAGGGCACTCCAACACCCGATCTGGTTATTCTCGATCTAAATCTTAAGACCATCGATGGCCTGGAGGTTTTGCGATGGATCAGGGCCAAACCGAATCTGCTGCGCCTTCCTGTGGTGGTACTGAGCTCGTTCCCGCCTGACGCACAGCACGATGCAGCGGCACAGGCAAACTGCTACATACAGAAACCGGGAAGCCTGGACGAATACATGCGAATCGGACGGGTGATACGAGAGTGTTTTGAGGAAGCGCAAGGGCCGGTGGGATGAGAATTCTTGGGACAGACCGGAATTGTCGATCCTGTGGCCGTCTGTTCGATCTCTAAGTAGAACCGGGTTCGGCCGGCAAGGCGTCGGGGACCGTGGTTAAAACATAGAGACAAGAACAGGAGATACGAAGATGCGATTCATGGTGATGGTCAAAGCCGACAAGAACTCAGAGGCGGGTGTAATGCCTAGCGAAAAGCTGCTTACCGAAATGGGAAAATACAACGAAGAACTGGCGAAAGCCGGGGTGCTGCTCGCGGGCGAGGGTCTGCAAGCGAGTTCGAAAGGCGCGAGGGTCAGGTTCTCGGGAAACAAGCGAACCGTGATCGACGGGCCGTTTACCGAGACCAAGGAACTGATCGCCGGCTTCTGGATCTTCCAGGTGAAATCCAGGGAAGAAGCTATTGAGTGGGTGAAGCGCTGCCCAAACCCAATGGAAGGGGACTCCGAGGTCGAAATCCGACAGTTGTTCGAGCCATCGGATTTCGGCGCGGAAATCCAGGAATCGGAGGAGCGCCTGCACATGCACATTGAAAAGCCGGCGAATCGCTGATTTTGCAAGCATAGAACGCCAACAAATTGACCTCGAAAATGTGGCTATGCTAGCGTAATTCTTTAGGGAAGCCCGCTAACAGTCGTGGTGCGCTTGGGCTGGTTAAGCCGCGCCGGCTGGTCTATTTTCCACCCTAGTAAGCTCTGCATGGATTCAACGTTAAAGGCCATTGGTGACCTGCTGATTCAAGCAGTGCCCACCATTGTTTTCTTTATCATTCTGACCGTCTACCTGAAATACGTGTTCTTCAGGCCGCTGGCGCGGATACTGGACGAGCGGAAGAGGGCGACGGAGGGTGTCCGGGAGCTGGCGCGGCAAGCGTTTGAAGCAGCCGACCGGAAGAATTCCGAATTTGAACATGCGCTTCAGATTGCGCGGTCGGAACTGCACCAGGAACACGAAGCGCTACGGCGGCAGTGGTCCGAGGAGCAAGCGCGGATCATCGCGCGGGAGCGAGCCGAGGCGGACCGGAAGATCCAGGCTGCCAAGCAGCAGATCGCCCGAGAGATTGAGAAGGCGGAAGCCGAACTGGATGCCAGAGTCGAAAGCTTGAGTGAACAGATCGTACAAACATTGACGGCGCGGAGAGCGGCATAGTGGGTCGCAGAATCGCCTGGGTGGTCCTGTACGCAGCTTTGCTGGGTCTCGCGGGCAGCGCGACGCACGCCAGAGCCGACGAACTTACGCCGCAAGAGAAAGCCGCGCTCGATCGGGTGGGGCGTTGGAAGATTATTAACTTCAGCCTCTTCGCGATCGGCCTTGGGTACGCGCTGGTGAAATACTCGCCGCGCTTTTTTAACGCTCGCTCGGCGGACATCCAGAAGGCGATCAAAGATGCCACCGGCCTGAAACTCGAAGCTGATTTCCGCTATTCGGAGATTGACAGAAAGATGGCCACGCTGGCCGAAGCGGTTGCCAAGTTGCGCGCGGAAGCCGCGCTCGAGATGGAGCGCGAGCACCGGCGGGTGATTGGGCAGACCCAGGAAGAGATTGTCCATATCAGCCACAACGTCGCAGCGGAACTTGATGCCGTCCAAAATGAAGGCGCGGACCGGGTGCGGCGGCGCACCGCCCAACTAGCCCTCGGCCTTGCGGAACGGCGGCTTCACGACCGGTTCGCTTCCGGCGAGCCTGCAAGCCTTACGCAGGATTTCATTCACTTGGTAGAGCAGGGGAAAAACTAAGGTGGTAGGCGCAGTCTCCAGACATTACGCGGGCGCGCTCGCCGATGCCGTGTTTGCTCCCAACTCCGGCCTACAGCCCAAACAGGCGGTGGGGCAGTTGAAAACCGCGGCGGAGCTGATTGCCGGATCGAAAGACCTGGAGCGCGCCCTGCTTTCCCCGGCCGTCACCAGGTCTCGAAAACAAGCCGTCATTACGCGGTTGGCGGACGAACTGGGTTTCCACCGGCTCATTCGCAATTTTTTGCTAGTGGTGATCTCGCACCGCAGGACGGGCGATTTGAAAGAGATTGAGAAAAACTTCGATCTCATTGTGGATGAGCGAACGGGGTGGATTCGTGCTGAGATCGCCTCCGCCAGGGAGCTTGCGCCGGGGCAGCGGCAGCAGATCGAAGAGACCCTGGGCTCAAAGCTCGGTAAGTTCATCCGGGCGGAGTACAAGGTAGACCCGGCGCTGATTGGCGGCGTGCGGGCGCGGGTTGCATCGAGGGAATATGACGCAACAATCCGGGGCAAAATGGACAGCCTGCGCCAGCGCCTGGTAGCGCATCTTTAAAGGATTCAACTATGGCTCATATCAGAGCAGACGAAATCTCTCGCGTTCTGCAATCGGAGATTGAGAACTTCGATGCGGTCGCCAATGTCTCCGAAACCGGTTCGGTTATAAGCGTCGGCGATGGCATCGCCCGCATCTACGGTCTGGAAAATGTCATGGCCGGCGAACTGGTTGACTTCGGCGGCGATACAGTAGGTATCGCGCTGAATCTGGAAGAAGACCAGGTCGGCGCTGTGTTGCTGGGCGATTACACCAACATCAAAGAGGGCGGGCAGGTCCGGCGCACCGGCCGCATCATGTCCATTCCCGTGGGCGAAGCTCTGGTCGGCCGTGTGGTCAATGCGCTGGGCCGGCCGATTGACGGGAAGGGCCCTATCGACACGACGGAATTCAATCCGCTGGAGAGACTCGCTCCGGGCGTGGTCGACCGGCAACCGGTAAAACAGCCTGTGCAGACCGGTATCAAAGCGATTGATGCCATGGTGCCGATTGGCCGCGGACAGCGCGAGCTGATCATAGGCGATCGGCAGACCGGCAAAACGACCGTTGCGCTGGACACGATTATTAACCAGCGCGGGCAGGACATGATTTGCATCTACGTCGCCATCGGGCAAAAGCGCTCGACGGTTGCGCAGGTGGTGAAAACGCTGGAAGAACACAAAGCGATGGACTACACCATCGTCGTTGCAGCGACGGCTTCCGATCCGGCCCCCATGCAATACATCGCGCCATACGCCGGCTGCTCTATCGGCGAATATTTCCGTGATTCCAAACGCCACGCGTTGTGCGTGTACGACGATCTATCCAAGCACGCCGCCGCCTATCGCGAGATCTCGCTGCTGCTGCGCCGCCCGCCCGGCCGAGAAGCCTTTCCAGGAGATGTCTTCTATCTGCACAGCCGGCTGCTGGAGCGCGCTGCCAAACTGTCAAACGACAAAGGCGCCGGATCGCTGACTGCCCTGCCCTTCATTGAGACGCAGGCCGGTGACGTGTCCGCGTACATCCCAACCAATGTCATTTCAATCACCGACGGCCAGATCTATCTTGAAACCGATCTGTTCAACGCGAATATTCGTCCAGCGATCAACGTCGGCCTGTCAGTGAGCCGCGTTGGCGGGAGCGCGCAGATCAAAGCCATGCGTTCCGTCGCCGGCAGTTTACGCCTGGAGCTGGCGCAGTATAGAAACCTGGAGGCGTTCGCGCAATTCGGCTCCGATCTCGACAAGGCTTCGCAAGATCAGCTTAGTCGCGGTAAACGCTGGGTGGAGGTCCTGAAACAGCCGCCGTACTCGCCCATTCCGGTGGAAAAGCAGGTAGCGATTCTCTTCGCCGGGGCGAACGGGTATCTGGATGACATCGCGGTAGAGGATATCGGCCGTTTCGAGACGGACCTGTACCGGTATCTCGACAACAGCAAGCCTGAGCTTTTGCAGGCGATCCGCGGAAAGAAAGAGCTGAACGATGATATTAAGCGGCAGCTCAACGATGGGCTGAAGGACTTCAAACAGCGATTCCAGAGCGATAAAGGCCAGAAGGCCGCAGAGGGCAAGAGCTCGCCCAGCGGGACGAATCAAGGACCGAGCATGCCCGCTGGGCAAAGTGCGAACGGTGCGCGGCCGCCCGCCAGTGCAGAACCGGCTGCAAATACACAAGCACCGAGGACGCCCGCGCGGGTCTAGCGGATGCCGAGTCTGATTGATCTTCGACGCCGCATTCGCAGCGTCAAGAACATGCAGCAAATCACCAAGGCCATGAAGATGGTCTCGGCGGCCAAGCTGCGCCGCGCCCAGGAACGCGCGGTTGCTTCCAGACCGTATGCGGCGATGCTTTCGCGCGTACTTTCGAACGTCGCGGCAGCGGCTGCCGGCCTTCAGGAAACCGAGGATCTTCCTCTTCTGCAGGCTCGCGAAGAGAAGCAGATTCAACTGATCGTGGTCAGCAGCGATACCGGGCTGGCCGGCGCATTCAATTCCAACCTGTTCCGCTCGGCGCAACGGTTCATTGATGAGCATCGCGGCGTCGATTTGAAAATTGAGGCGATTGGACGTAAGGCCCGGGATTATTTTCGCAAGCGGAATTTCTCATTGACGGGCGAGCACGTCGGCATTGTGGACAAGCCCGCGTACGACCAAGCCGCGGCGATTGCGGACAAGATGATTCAGGGATTTCGCAACTCAGACCTGGACTCGGTCTACATCGTTGTCAACGAATTCAAAAATGTCATGGCGCCCCGGCTGGTGCTGCGGAAGATTCTGCCCATCGAACTGCCGGAGGACAAGGACAACCGTCCCGATTACATTTATGAGGAACCGCCGCACGAACTGCTTAAGGTTCTGCTGCCGCGTTATGTGGAGATGGAGATTTACCGGGCGCTGCTGGAATCCATTTCGGCGTATCATGCCGCTCGCATGACCGCAATGGATGCGGCCAGTTCAAACGCCGGCGATGTGATCCAGGATCTGACGCTGAATCTTAACCGCGTCCGTCAGGCGCATATTACGCGGGAGATTATCGAAATTGTCAGCGGTGCAGCCGCGTTAGGATGAGGCGGCGTATCTCAGCTAGCCGAAGACTCAAGGACTTAGAATAGGAAATTTTATGGCAACGCAAAGCGTAGGTGTCGCCGAAGGGCACGTCGTCCAAGTGGCGGGTCCCACCATCGAAATTCAGTTTCCGGAAGGTCACATTCCCAGGCTGTTCAACGCCGTTAAGGTCACCAGTGAAGGCTTCGATGTGCCAGTGAAGATTGACATCACAGCGGAAGTGGCACAACATATCGGCGAAGGCCGAGTTCGCACCATCGCCATGGAGCCTACCGATGGCCTGGTGCGCGGCATGAAAGCGTATGATCTGGGCGAGCCCATTATGGTTCCCGTCGGCAAGCAAACCTTGGGACGCGTGCTGAATGTGCTGGGCGAACCGGTGGACAACATGGGCCCGGTTGAGACCGAACATCGGGCTCCCATTCATAGAGCTGCTCCTGAATTTGACGAGCAGGGGACGCAGCTTGAAATGTTCGAGACGGGCATCAAGGTCATCGACCTTCTGGAGCCCTATCTCCGCGGAGGAAAGATCGGCCTGTTCGGCGGGGCTGGAGTCGGCAAGACCGTCATCATTCAGGAACTGATTAACAATATCGCCATGAAGCATGGCGGCGTTTCCGTGTTCGCGGGCGTAGGTGAGCGGACGCGCGAAGGCAACGATCTGTGGCTCGAGATGCAGGAAGCCGGGATTGTGGACCCGCACGATTGGCGGAAATCGAAAGTCGCGCTGGTGTATGGGCAGATGACCGAGCCGCCCGGGGCGCGTCTTCGGGTTGGTTTAACCGGCGTGACCGTCGCTGAATATTTCCGCGATGAAGAGGGGCAGGACGTTCTGCTCTTCATCGATAACATCTTCCGGTTCACGCAAGCGGGTTCGGAAGTATCGGCCCTGCTGGGTCGCATGCCTTCCGCGGTTGGATATCAGCCGAACCTTGCCACGGAGATGGGCGATCTGCAGGAGCGGATCACGTCTACCAATCGCGGTTCCATCACGTCGGTTCAAGCGATTTACGTGCCCGCGGACGATTACACCGATCCCGCACCCGCTACCACCTTCGCGCACCTGGATGCGACCACGAACCTGTCGCGCGCCATTTCCGAGCTGGGGATCTATCCGGCGGTCGATCCGCTGGCTTCCACCTCGCGCATTCTGGATCCGAACATCGTCGGCCGCGAGCACTACGACATCGCGCAGCGCGTGAAGCAGACCCTGCAGCGCTATAAGGATCTGCAGGACATCATCGCCATTTTGGGCATCGACGAACTGAGCGATGAAGATAAGCAGATTGTTGCACGCGCGCGCCGCCTGCAACGCTTCCTGTCTCAGCCGTTCCACGTGGCCGAACAATTCACCGGCCGCCCCGGCAAGTACGTGAAACTCGAAGACACGATCCGCAGCTTCAAAGAGATTGACGAAGGGAAGCACG
>Ga0308174_10000073_pt1 | contig 41391 bp, 60 predicted proteins | sample PhyPR2_FD_203894 | JGI IMG/M metagenome (GOLD analysis project Ga0308174, IMG submission 203894) | Soil microbial communities from UC Gill Tract Community Farm, Albany, California, United States - DLSLS.P.R2 | ecosystem: Environmental > Terrestrial > Soil > Agricultural land | place: USA... | reverse complement strand
GCGATCGATGAAGCTCCGACTCGCGGCTCACATCAGCTGGGCGAAAACGCCGGACCGGTCGAGCCGTACCGCTGCCGCCCGGCGCGCTAGCCACCACACGCGGTTCCTGGCCATGGCGCGAGAGCAGCACCCCGCCGCGACGGAGGCCGAGCTGCTGAAAGCCGCGGAGTCCCTGAAGTCCGCGCACTACCAGGCGCTCGCGCTGAAGTCCGCGCAGGCCCGCCGCATCAAGCGGGAGCTCGCGCAGGAGGCGAAAGCCCGCCGCATCAAGCAGGAGTTGCGCGCCGGCCGCGCCGCCTGACCAACCCCCACCACATGCCGAAGGGCCGCCCGACTTGCCCGGCCTGGCGACCCCCGACCGGCGACCACCACCCAGCAGAGAAAGCAGAGGTCACCGTGAACACGGAGACTACCGAACCGATTACCAACACGATCGGCGCCCAGCGCCACGCCCTCCAGGTCCTGGCCGACCTGACCGAGCAGCACCCCACGCTGCCCGCCCCGTACATCGTGATCCACCGCCCGTACCGCGGGGGCCCCGCCGACCTGCACCTGCAGCTCGACACGCCCTCCGACTTCGAGCAGTGGCGCACCGCCCTGCGCGTTCCGGCCGACGACGTGACCCTGCGCTTCGGCGGCGTCTCCTCGTGGATCAGCGCCGAGACGACCATCGACGGCGTCCTCGTCGCCTTCTCCGGGCACGGCATCGCCCTCACCGCGCAGCAGATCACCGCCCCTCGCACCATCGACGAGACCGCGCCGGCGGTGATCGCATGAACGCGCGCCTCGTGAGCACCGCGGCGGACGTCATCGCCCGCGCGATGGAGAACGGACGGCAGACGCCCGCCGGATGGGCCGTCGCCCTCGACTGCGCGCAGCTGCTGCAGTCCCCGGAGACCGCCGCCGAGGTGGACGCCCTGCGTGCGCGGTTGGCGGGGGAGCTGGCGTCGCCGCTGGCGTGGGCCCGGCTCCTCGACGTGAAGTCGCTCGACAACTTCATGTGTGCGCTGGGCATGGCCGCTGACACGGACCCGGCGGACGGGGCGTTGTCGCAGGTGGAGGAGATGATCCGCTCGTTCCGGTCGGCGGTTGCGCCCGGGGCGGAGGAGGAGCGGTCGGAGACGCTGCACGACCACATCGTGGCGCGGGATGCCGAGGTGGAGCGTCTGCGGGCCCGGGTCACCGAGCTGGAGGCGGACCTCGCGGCCAAGGCGCAGGACACCGAGGCAGCGGTGAAGGGCTGGGAGCGAGCGCGTGCCTGTGTCGCCGAGCTGGAGGCCCGGCTCGCCGAGTACGAGCGGCCGGCCGACGAGGACCCCATCACCTACACGCTCACCGACAAGGCCCCGGGCGACGTGACGCCCCAGGTGGCCAAGCTCCGCGCCCTGCTCGCCGGGCAGCGCGAGCAGACGGGCGGTGCGTCGTGACCGCGCTGTGGCTGGCCCTCATCTTCCTCGCCTTCTACGTCGACGGCGCCCTCCTCGTCTGCTGGCTGCTGCGCCCGGAAGGCGGCCACCAGTGAACGAGCAGATCACCCTCGGGGCCAGCGTCCTCATGGGATCCCTCGTCGGCGCCACCTGGCTCGCCCGCCACTACGCCCGCCCCACCGGCCGCCACCGCGGAACCCGCGCGCCCCGCCGCCCGGCCACCGCCACCGTGCCCCTCGCCCAGCTCCTCGGCGACGCACCGGAGAGCACCGAGTACGCGCACTGCCCGAACGAGCAGATCGAGCGGCCGCACCTCGCGCACGCCAGCGGCGCCCTCACCTGCACCACCTGCGGACACCACACCGCCGGAGGCGCCTGGTGAACACCGGGCCCGCCCCGGCCGCGGGGCGGGCCCGGCCATCCGCACCACCCCGAACCACGCACCGCCAGGAGGCACCGACCGTGGCATCACCCACCTTCGCCCAACCCAGCAACGCCACGGCCGCGCCCACCGAGACCGGCGCCGGCGTCCGCCTCGCACAGATGATCCGCAACCTGATCATCACCACCGCCAACGACGCCCCCCGCTCCGTACAACGCCGCATCGGACCCTCCGAAGTCGGCAACCCCTGCACCCGCGCCCTCGCCTACAAGCTCCTCGACTGGCCCGAAGCCCCCGGCGCCGACCGCGACCCGTGGGCCAGCGTCCAAGGAACCGCCGTCCACGCCTGGATGGCCGAACTCTTCGAGAAGCGCGACCCCCGTGGCGAGCGCTACCTCGTCGAACAGCGCGTCACCGTCCGCAAGGGCATCACCGAGGCCGCCGACATCACCGGCTCCGCCGACCTCTACGACCGGGCCACCGGCACCGTCTTCGACTGGAAGATCACCGGCACCTCGAGCCTGGCCAAGTACCGGGCGAAGGGGCCCGGCGACCAGTACCGCATCCAGGCCAACCTCTACGGCCTCGGCATGCGCAACGCAGGCGAGCAGCCGCGCCGCGTCGCGATCGTCTTCCTGCCCCGGCACCACGTCCTCGATCCGTTCGTGTGGGTCGACGACTTCCGGCCCGACGTCGCCGAGACGGCGCTCGCCCGCCTCGACACGATCCGCGAGCAGATCCTGCGCACCGACCCCGAGGCCAACCCCGCCGCCTGGTCCGCATTCCCCACCTCGCCCGACGCCAAGTGCTTCTTCTGCCCCTGGCGCCGCCCGGACTCCACGGACCTCGCGCTCGGCTGCCCCGGCCACCAGACCACCTGACCCGCCCCCGCGGGCCAGGCACGCACACCCGGCACGGCAACCCGCCGAATCGGACAACGCACACAGGAGAACCAGCTCATGTCGATGTTCAACCAGCCCGCCGCTGGCGGCGGGTTCTTCAAGCCCGCCGAGGCCAACGGCCACCTCGTCCTCATCACCACGGTTCACGAGATCGCCAAGCGGTTCGACCAGCTCCGCAACGAGGAGATCGACCAGGCCGTTGTCGACCTCGTCGACCTCGACGCGGCCGGGCAGGAGCTGCGCGAGCGGATCAACGTCACCCACAAGGGCATCGTGTCCCGGCTCACCGCCGGGTCGGGCCTGGTCCTCGGGCGCATCGGGCAGGTCGCCACGACCTCCGGGTTCCAGGCGTGGGCGCTGCTGCCGTTCGCCGAGGGCTCCGACGACGTGCGGGCCGGCGCCTGGGTGACCGCGCACCAGCCGTCGTTCACCCAGGCCGCCGCCCCGCAGGCCGCCCCGGCCCCGGCCCCGGCGCCCGCGGCCGCGGCCGACCCGTGGGCCACCGCCACGCCCGCGCCGGCCCCGGCGCCCGCCGCCGTCCCGGCCGGTGTGAACACCGTCACCGGCGAAATCGGCCCCGGCTACACGGCGCCGCCCGCCGCCGCCCCGCGCGGCGACGAGCCCCCGTTCTAGCCCACCCCACCACCGCCCGCCGCCGCGCGCACCCCGCCCGGCGGCGGGCGGGCCAGACGCAACAACCCCCGCCCGGGGCCATCGGGCGGGGATCACACCAAGGATCCCACGGAGACACAGTGATCAGCATCGAAGCGAAGAGCCTGCACCGCATGCTCCAGCAGGTCACCCCGCACATGCCCGACCCGGACGACTACCTTCCGGCTCTGGCGTCCATCCGCATCGAGGCCACCGACGACGGCTGGCTGTACGCGGTGGCCACCGACCGGTACACCTTCGCCGTCGCCCGGCACGAGACCCTCGCCGACACCAGCGGGACCGGCTTCGTACCCGCCGCCCTCGTGCCCGCCGTCACGGCCTGGCTCAAGCAGGCCGCCGACAACGCCGAGAGCATCGTCCTCACCCTGCCTGCAGGCGACCAAACCTCACTCACCCTGCGCGCCCCCGGACGCGGCCGCCTCGTCATCGGCGCCGAGGCCAGCGACTACAAGGGCATCCCCGACTGGCGGAAGATCCTCCACGCCCAGCTGGAAGCCGAACCGGCCGCAGTGCCGATCACCGGGTTCACCACCCAGTTCCTCGCCCGCTGGCAGCACGCCGACTACAAGGTGCACGCGTGGCAGGCCGGCCCCGGCAAGCCGTTCATCGTGGTCGCCGAGTCCGACGACTTCATCGGCCTGCAGATGCCGGTCCGCTTCGAGAAAACCCGCGAGGACATCGCTTTCGGCTGGCTCGCGGCAACCACCCCCCGGGCCACCGTCGACGGCGCGACCTACCGCCTCGACCGGACCTGGAAGGACCGCGACGGCGACCCGTGGACCTACTCCGGCGAGAACACCACGGACGGCATGCCGCTCATGGTCGTCGACGGCATCGACGACCCGCACCCCCTCGACCGGCTCATCGCCCAGTACGGGCCGCTGCACACCGCCTGACCGCAACCAGCCCATCGCCAGCAGAAAGCAGAGAGCACTCATGGCGCAGATCAGCGACGAGACCGCCCGGCACGTCCTGTTCCACTACGGCCGCCCCGGCGGCTGGCGGCCCGGCCGGTTCACCCAGCTCCTCATGGAGGCCATTGACGCCGCCGACGTCGTCCACACCGCGCGCCTCCGCGCCGCCTACCCCGAGCTCGTGGACGCGATGAACCTCGCCGCGAACCACGCGGACGGCGTCGCCCGCCTGCAGAAGGCCGTCGGCGTCACGCCCTGACCCTCAGCCCCGGGGCGGACGCCGGTGCTCTCACACCAGCGTCCCCCCTCCCCCCCCGCCGCCGCCGCCCTACCCCCACCTGCGGCGGCGGGCCCCACCACCCACCACCCGAGGAGCACACGCCTTGAGCACCGCACCAGCCCGCGCCACACCACTGGACGGCGCACTGTGGCTCATCCGCCACGGCTTCGCCGTCTTCCCCGTGGACCACCCCGGGCTGGACCAGTGCGCAGGCATCGGCAACGGGCACAACCCCGCCACCTGCGAACAGCGCGGCAAGCACCCCGCCGTGCCCTTCACCCGCACCCACGCCCGCGACGAACCCCAGGCGCGCGCCCTCTTCGGCACCCACCTCCGCAACGTCGGCGTCTTCGTCGGCGCCACCCGCGGCCCGGACGGCGAGCAGCTCCTCGTCGTCGACTCCGACCGGCACGGCGCCCTCGAGGACACAGCCGCCGCACTCGGCGAACAGCACACCCCGACCCTGCGCGTGACCACCGGGAAGGGCCACCACGACTACTACTGGGCGCCCGCCCACCTCAAGCTCGGCAACAGCCTCGGCACCCTCAAGGGCCGCTTCGACGGCGACGTCCGCGCAGGCAACGCCTACGTCATCGGCCCGGGCTCCGTCCACGCCACAGGCGTCCTCTACGAAGTCGACGACCCCGACCAGCCGCCCGTCGCCGCCCCCGCCTGGCTCCTCACCGCCCTCACCACCAAGCCCACCCCGGCCCCCACAGGCCCGACCGCCCCGGCACCGCTCGCCCCCGACCGCCTCGACGCCTACACCCGCCGCGCCGTCCAAGCCGAATGCGACGCCATCGCCGGCGCCCCCGACGGCGACCAGAACAACCAGCTCAACACCAGCGCCTTCAACCTGGGCACCCTCGTCGCCGCCGGCGCCCTCACCGAAACCGAAGCCCAGCAGACCCTCCTCAGCGCCGCCCGCGCAGGCAACCACCCCGACGGCCGCGCCATCCCCACCATCAACTCCGGCCTCACCGCAGGCATGCAGCACCCCCGCACCCCCTGGCCCCCCACCAGCCGCGACCGCTTCTCCCTCGTCCTCCCACAGCAGACCGCGCCCGCCGCGACCTGGGCCGCGCCCACCGAGCAGCCAATCCCCCTGCCCTCCCCGATGCCCGCCCGCGACTGGGACGACCTCGGCAACGCCGAACGCGTCATCGACCGCCACGGCCACGAGATCCGCTGGCTCGCCGACATCGAACGCTGGGCGTACTACGACGGCGGACGCTGGAACCTCAAGGCCGCCAACACCGGCGTCTGGACCCGCGTCGTCGACACCATCAACCAGCTCGCCGACGAAGCCCCGAACTACAGCGACGAGCCCGTCACCGACGACAAGGGCAAGGAAGGCGCCAGCCAGCGCGAGCAGTTCCTCGCCTGGGCGCGCAAGCAGCGCATGCGGCCCAAGCTCGCCGCCGCCCGCGAAGTCCTCCAGGCCTACCCCGCCGTGCACACCACGATGGACGCCTTCGACAAGCCCGAGATGCTCCTCAACCTCGGCAACGGCATCGTCAACCTCACCACCGGCGACCTCCGCGCCCACGACCGCGGCCTCTACCTCATGCAGCAGTCGCCCATCCGCTACGACCCCACCGCCACCTGCCCCATGTGGGACGCCTTCCTCGACGGCGTCATGCCCGACCCTCAGCGCCGCGCCTACCTCGCCCGCGTCGTCGGCTACAGCCTCACCGGCGCCACCGGCGAGCAGGTCATGTTCATCCACCACGGTGAAGGACAGAACGGCAAAGGCGTGTTCATGCGCGTCGTCATGGGCCTCCTCGGCGACTACGCCCAGGCCGTGCCCGCCTCCACCCTCATGGTCAAGCACGGCGACGGCGGCATCCCCAACGACATCGCCCGCATGGTCGGCAAGCGGCTGCTGTCCACCAGCGAGACCGGCCGCAACGCCGAAGGCCGCGGCAAGCCCCTCGACGAGGAACTCGTCAAGCGCCTCACCGGCGAGGACACCGTGCCCGCCCGCTTCCTCAACGCAGAGTTCTTCGACTTCCGCCCCGTCGGCAAGATCCACCTCGCGACCAACCACCTGCCCGACGTATCCGGCAGCCACAGCATGGCCCGCCGACTGCAGGACATCGGCTGGGACGTCATCGTTCCCCCGGCCAAGCGCGTCCAGAACCTCGCCGAGAAGATCCTCGCCAGCGAAGCGCCCGGCGTCCTGAACTGGGCGATCCGAGGCTGCCTCGACTGGCAGAAGCAGGGCCTGGCCGTGCCCGACGCCGTCACCGCGAAGACCCGCGAGCACATCGCCCAGTCCAACCCGCTCACCACCTGGCTCGAGGAGAAGACCGACCTGGCCCCCGACAAGGCCACGGAGAACGGCCAGCTGTACGAGAGCTACAAGGAGTGGGCGCTGAAAGCCGGCATCCGCTACCCGCTGACGCTGAAAGCCTTCGTCACCCGCCTCCAGGAGCAGGGCTTCGAGCAGGACAAGGACTCCCGCACCCGGCGATCCATCACGCGCGGCCTCGCGCTGGCCCTCCTCGGCGGTGCCTGATGGCTGACCGTGCGAAGGGGTGCGAAGGGGTTGCGAAGGGGTTTGCGAAGGGGTCTGCGAAGGCTTTGACCTGCAAGTCGAAGGGGTCGAAGGGGTTTTTCTACACCCGCACATACAAGGAGAAGGAAAACCAGTACGCCCCGTACGCAAGGGGAGTAGCGCGAAACCCCTTCGATCCCTTCGCATCGCAGGTCAACCCCTACGCACACCCCTTCGCAAACCCCTTCGCAACCCCTTCGCACCCCTTCGCAGGCCCGCGATGACTGGACTGCCGCCGCACCTCGCCGCGGAGCGCGCCGAGCGGGCCGCCGAGACCGTCCGCCACCGGCCATGCCCCCGCTGCGGCGCCGACACGATCACCGCCCGCACCCCCGACCGCGTCGCCGCCATCGACGTCCGCGCCGACCCCCAGCCCATCGACCCGGCCCTCGAGGACCAACTCCGCGCAGCCGGCCGCCACACCTGGTGCCTCACCGGCGGCGACCACACCCCCCAGCGCATCCGCTGGCGCGACCGCTGGCACGCCCCCCACTGCACCCACCCCGTCCTCACCGACCACGCATGCCGGCCCACACCGGCCCGGCCCATCCAAGGAGTCCTGCTGTGAGCCGATCCAAGAACAAGGGCACCGCCGCCGAAACCGCGGTCGTCCGCTTCCTCCGCGCCGCCGGGTTCACCCAGGCCGAGCGCCGCACGCTGTCCGGCGCCCAGGACCGCGGCGACATCGCCGGCGTCCCGGGCGTCGTCATCGAGGTGAAGAACTGCGCGAGGCAGGAACTCCCCGCCTGGGTCGCCGAAGCCGAGCTCGAGCGCGACAACGACCGCGCGTCGCTCGGCGTCGTCTGGCACAAGCGCCGCGGCACCACCGACCCCGGCCGCTGGTTCGTGACGATGTCCGGCGACCAGTTCGCCGCCCTCCTCCGCGAGCAGCAGGGCCTGCCCACCCCGGCCGTTGAGGAGCGCATCGTGGCCTACCGCTCGCTCGGCGGCCGGATCCTTCGCTGCCTGAACCACGTCCCGCCGGAGCCTGGCGACGACTTCGTCCCGGTCACCTCCGACGACCTGCCCGACGGCGGCCTGTGCACCCACCCCCAGTGCGGCGTGGACGTCCTGATTCAGCGACAGGGCGGTGAGGCGGCGTGAGCGAGCAGCCCGCCCGCATCGAGGGCATCCCCGCTGGCCTCACCGCCCGCCGCCTCGAGCAGACCCCGGTCGTCGACTGGCTGTGCGCCTGCGGCACCCACGAGCGGGCCCGCGGCCGCCAGGCCGTGCAGCAGTTGCTCGCCCGAGTCCGCGTCGGCCACTGCCCCCACCTCGAGGGGAGGGCCGCCGCGTGATCCCCGACGCCATCGCCCCCATCCTCGCCGCCGTCATGCAGGAACACCCGACCGCCGACCCCGACCGGCTGGCCCGCCTGGCCGTCGCCGAACTCCGCTCCCTCGGCTGGCACATCACCGTCCCCCGCCCCGCCACCGGAAGGAGGCCCGAATGCCCCAGCACGCCCGCCGCCGCTGCCCCCGCGGGCACTTCGTAGCCGCCGACAGCAACGTCTGCCGCTGCCAGCTCCCCCGCCCCCGCCGCGGCGCCGACCTGTGGGGCCAGGGCCTCACCGCCCGCCAGCGCCACACCATCACCGACGTGCCCCTCACAGGGAGGTACCTGTGACCGTCTCTGAACTGCCCGGCTGGCTCGCCCTGGTGTCCCTGGGGCTGTTCGCCCTCGCCTCGTTCTGCTTCGCCGCCGCCGGCGCCACCGTCCTCGCCCGCACCCTCTACCGCACCCTCCGCCACCCCCGCCCGGCCGTCACCGACGCCGACTGGGACGCCCTCGACTCCACGTGCTGCCTCCGCTACTGGGAAACCCGCGGCCGCGACCACGACCGAGCCCACTGCCGACGCGCCACCGCCTGACCGGAGCTCATCCGGTTCCACCCGCCCGCACGTGACCAGAAAGGCCCAAACCATGACCGACCGCCAGCCCGAGCAGCAGCCCACTCAGACCGAGAAGAAGGCCACCATCACCCTCGACTCCGCGAACAGCGACCCCAAGTACCCGGCCTACCAGCTCTCCCTCAACGCCATGGACGGCGAGCACAGCGGCCACGGCTACCGCCTCATGGGCCCCAAGTACATCGGGCGCAGCCGGAACCTACGCACGACCGAGCTGACCCAGCGGGACGCGGACGAGATCCGCGCCATCCTCGACGAGGTGTTCCCGCCGAAGGCCGTAGACGAGAGCGAGCTGGCCCGCCGGGTGCAGTGCGGTGACTGCGGCGCCGTCGGAACCGTGGACACCGGCGAGGACGGCCGCCCGTACCTGTACCCGTCCGGCCAGATCGGCCACTGACACAAGCCGGCCACCCGCGCAGTCGAGTTGCGCGGGCGGCCGGCCTCGTCCTCCACGACGACGGGCAGCCCTTCACCCCCGACGAACACGACTGCCCCGCGTGATCCAGCTCGTCGCGTTCCTGCTCCTGGTGGCCGCGCTCGCCTCACTCCTGTGCGGCCACCACGACCCCCGCCACTGCACCCGGAAGGCCACGACGTGACCCACCGCCCGACCGCCTCCACGATCACCGACGAGCAACTCGACGCCTTGTACCGCCGCATCGAGACCCTGGAACGCGCCGAGGCCGCCCTCGCCCGCGTCCGCCATGTCGCCGACGTCATCGCCGCCGGCGCCCCGTGGACCGTCAACCACGACGGCCTCGCCCGCCGCATCCGCGACGCCGCGGCCATGCCCGGCGAGCAGCCCCCCGTCCCGGCTGTGCCCGCGAAGGGGGAGGCGTGAACGTCTGCGTCCTGTGCGAGCGGGACCTCGAGGACGGCTACCTCTGCCCGCAGGACACCGTGCGGCTCGCCGCACGCCTCGATGAACTGCCCACCCTGTACGACGAGGTCGGCGAGTGCCTGGTGCCCCGCCGGGCCACCTGGGGCGAGATCATCGCCACCCGCGGCGCGGCCGGCCCCCAGTCCCCGGTCAACGAGGATGTCCTCGACACCGTGAACGCGACCGCGGCCGCCGCCCTGGTGCACTCCTGGCGGGTCGACGTCCAGCGGGTCCGCTGGCCGCAGCACGCCGCCCCGCCGCCCGCACCGCTCGCCGCCGACTGCCGCTGGATCGCCATGGAACTGGAGTGGATCGCCGCCCACTACCCGGCCGCCGGCGACCTCGCCCGCGAGATACGCGACCTCGAGGCGCAGGCCCGCCAGATCGTCGGCGACCCGGTGCCCCGCCGTCAGCACCTCGGCGTGTGCATCGCCGTCACCGACGGCCAGGGCACCGTCTGCGGCGCAGACCTGTCCCGGCTGCCGGGCGGGCCCGTGCGGTGCCGGCGGTGCGGCACTGGGTACCGCAGCGAGCAGGACCTGTGGCTACTGCACCACTACCAGCCCAGGCAGACCGCATGACGATGCGACGAAGCCCCGGCCGTCCTGGCCGGGGCTTCGTCACGCCGTGGCGAGCCACCGCGCCAGATCATCCATCCTGCGTCTCTGTCTCCCCGGCCCGCGGCCGGTTCCTGCCTGAGCCGGTGTAGCCCCGCTCGATGTCCTGCACCGTGGCCAGCCCCAGCCCGAGCGCAGCCGCGATCTTCCGGTACGAGACCGGAGGAGTCTGGGCGCGCATCTCCAGCACGACCTGCCGGCGCATCTCCCGCCACCGCTTCCCGCGTTGCGACTGATCGGCCATCACCTCTCCGATCGCCTTTGCGCGTTCTACCGGGTCGGCCATCGCCTCCACCGCATTCATGGCGTCGATCACGCGCTGAGCCTCCTCGGTCACACCCGGCCTCACATCTCTTTCGGCGGGCCGCTTGCCCTGAGTGTACGGGGCCCCGTACAGTCTGAGGAAGTAGCCCGAGCTACTACGCACAAAAGCCCCCGGCCCGGCGCTGCAACGCCATATGGGCCGGGGGCGGACCCACCCACAACCGTGACGAAGGAGCAGGTCCGCCATGGAGCGTACCGACCAGCCCACCCAGCAGGAACCCGACCGCACCCCCCACCCCAGCCCCATCATCGGCCGACCGGCCACCGTCGAGGACTGCCAGGCCGACTACCAGGCCGCCGCCGACATCCGCGCCCGCCTCGGCTGGAAGAACGGCGGCTGCTGATGGACATCGCCACCGCCCTCCACCACCTCGCCGACCGCCTCGACCGCGAACCCAACCGCCCCACGGACCTCCACCTGGTCCGCGGCTGGGCCCGCGCCCTCGGCCTCGACGCCGACTGGCTCGCCTGGCTCCCCGCGCCCGCTGGCGCCACCCAGTCCGAGTACGCCACCCGGCTCCGCCAGCTCGCAGGGGAGGCCCGCTGATGGGCCTCTTCGGGAACGACCGCAAACGCGCCGCCGAGAAGTACGCCGGCCGCGAGTCCGCCACCGACCGCGCCGCCCGCAAACGCCGCGAGACGTACTGGCGCACCGGCGCCCGCAAGGCCGACCGCCAAGGCCAGGCATGGGAAGACGCCGACCGCGCCGCCGAACGCCGCGGCGGCATCCGCCTCACCAACTGGAGGAGGTGACCCATGGAGCGCTTCCTCTACGGCCTGGCCATCCTCGCCAGCGTCGCGTCCGGCGTCTTCGCCGTGACCTGGATGGCCACCCACTGACCCGTTCCGACAGGCCGGCCCCCGCCCCGGGGCCGGCCCCCTGTGAAGGGACCCCCATGCCGACGCGCACCAGCGACCGCGTCCAGCTCACCCCTCTCCAGCGCAAGCTGATCGCCGCAGTCGCCACCGGCGGCGCCCTGATCGCCATGATCGGGTTCCTCGGCTCCTACGCCGCCGTCCGCCACCTCGCCGAGGCCAAGCACTTCGGCACCTTCGCCGCCGTGTTCCCCATCGGCATCGACGCCGGCATTCTCGTCCTCCTCGCGCTCGACCTCCTGCTCACCTGGCTGCGAATGACGCTGCCGCTGCTGCGCCAGACCGCCTGGCTCCTCACCGCGGCCACGATCGTCTTCAACGCGGCCGCCGCCTGGCCCGACCCGATCGGCGTCGGCATGCACGCCGTGATCCCCGTCCTGTTCGTCGTCGTCGTCGAAGCAGCCCGCCACGCGATCGGCGTCGCCGCGGACATCACCGCCGACCGGCACATGGACTCGGTCCGCTGGTCCCGCTGGCTCCTCGCCCCGCTGGCCACCTTCCGCCTGTGGCGGCGCATGAAGCTGTGGGAGCTCCGCTCCTACGACCAGGTAATCGCCCTCGAGCAGTCCCGGCTCATTGAGCGCGCCCGACTGCGCGCCCGCTACGGCCGGCGCTGGCGCAGCAAGGCCCCCGTGAACGCCGTGATGGCGCTGCGCCTGACCCGCTACGGGCGCAGCCTCACCAAGCCAATCACCGGCGAGCTGGAGATCGAGCACACCCCGAACACCGGCCCGCTGCTCGCCGTGGCGAACACGAATACCCGGCCCGCGGCGATCACGGCGCGCACGTTCGAGACCGTCGCCGCCGAGGCAATCGCTGTTGTTCGCGAGCCCGAACACGAAGAGAGCGAACAGCCGCTCGCCGTGACGAGCAGCAGCGAACACCCGCCGAACAGCGTTCGCGAACAGGTCGCGAACAAGGCTGCGACCAGCCCGAACGGTGATCGGCCGACCACGAACACCGCTGCGGCGAACACCCCGAGGCCGAACATGGCCACGCTCGTCCGCGAGCAGATCGCGGACACCCCGAACAACGCGACGGCTGTTCGGAACGTGCTCGCGATCATGCCTGGCGCGAACAAGGCGAGCGTCGCCGCCGCTGTCCGCCGCGAACGCCGCAAGGTCGAAATGAGCGGCGGCTACGGATGATCCTCGCCGTGTTCTTCGCCGGGTCCGCCCTCCTCGCCCTCCTCGGGCTGTGCGCCGTCGCGCTCCACGACGTCCCCCGCATCACCGGGACCGTCGCCTTCATCTGCACCCTCGCCGCGCTCGGCGTGGCCGTACTCCGCTGAAAGAGCCCCATGACCATCGTCACCATCGGCGGCGTGACCGTCGGCCTGATCATCCTCGGCTACTACCTCACCACCTGGTGGCCCGGCCGGAAGGCCCTCACCAAGGACCCCGTCCGCCACGCCAGCACCCTGGCCCCGTTCCTGCTCGCCTGGGCCTATGGCTGCCTGACGATCCTCGGCATCGGCGGCCTCATCGGCTGGATGGCACGCACCGCCCTGTGGATCTCCAACTGGCTCGGCGACGCCGCCCTCGTCTGGGGCGTCGGCGGACAGGCCGGCCAGCACGCCAGCACCCCCGCCTACCTTCCGCTCACCCAGACCGGCGGGGCCGTCGTCCTCATCCTGACCGCCGTCCTGGTGGCCATGGTGAAGAAGTCCGGCAAGCACGGCAGCTCGATCAAGCTGGGCGCCTGGTGCGGCCTGTGCCTGGGCACGTCGGCCGGGGTGGCGGGGTTCGCCGCGGTGCCCCTCGCCACGGCCGCCAACTGGCTCGGCGGCACCGTCTATGGAGCGCTGTGAGCGCCCGCCAGGGCGAGGAGCGCTCGCGGGCGGCGGGCGGGTGCGTCCTGCTCGTCCTCGCGGGCGCCCCCGTGGCCGCCGTCTGGGCCGCCTCCCCGGAGGCCGGCGTCCTCGTCGTCTGGGGGGCGGGGGCGGCCCTGCTGTGGCGATCGGTGCGTCGTACAGCTAACCCCGCTCCCCCACCGGGGTCACGCCCCTCCTCTCAACGCGAAGAGGCTGGTCACAGCGGTGTGCGCGTAGTGCGCCGAGAGGGGATGTTGATCATCCACGACCTCTCCGAACAGCACCGGTACGACGTGATCGACGGCGAGACACGGCCCTGACACCGCGCCCTCCTGCCGCATCATGGAGGGCATGGAGCCACAGAACATCCGGCCCGGCCACCTCACCGCCGCACAGACCCGCCGCGTCCTCGGCATCAGCGCCGGCGCCCTCCGCAACCTCGTCTACCGAGGCCAGCTCGCCCGCTCCGCAGGCACCGAACGCCACCCCTACTACGCCGTCCCGGACGTGACCGCCCTCGCCACCAAGCGCCAGGAACGCCACGTCGCTTGACCGCAGGTCAGACACTGTGTGACGATCGCGGCGTACAGCTGTGCCCACAGAGGCCCCACAAACGCACGACGAAGCCCCCGAGCCCCTTCACCGGCCGGGGGCTTCGTCGTGTTCCAGGGAGGTGACCGCGTGCCCTTCCCCGCTGGCACTCCCGTGATCACGCTCACCGGCACCCTGCCCGCCGCCGTCCTCGGCACCGGCTACCAGGGCCGCATCGTCCTCACCCCGTCCGCCACCCTGATCGACACTGACCGGCACGCCGTCTACCCCGGTGGCGGCGCCGTCGACTTCGTGGACGGAGCGTTCTCCACTCAGCTCATCCCCACCGGCACGGCTGGCATCCAGCCCGACGGCTGGCTGTGGGAGGTGGACATTCAGCCGACGGACGGCCGGCGCGTCCTGTTCTGGGCAGAGATCACCGGCCCGGACGGCACGACCGTCGACCTGGACACCCTCGTCCCCGTGCCCGCTCCGGACGGCAGCCCGGCCGCCGAGCAGGGCCCGCCCGGCGCCTCCGCCTACCAGCTCGCCGTGGAGCAGGGATTCACCGGCACGGTCACCGAGTGGCTCGCCTCCCTCGTCGGCCCCCAAGGACCCCCCGGCGCGACCGGAGCGACGGGCCCCAAGGGCGACACCGGAGCGACCGGAGCCACCGGGCCCAAGGGAGACGCCGGAACACAAGGCGAGCAAGGGCCCACAGGAGCGACCGGCCCCCAGCCGCCCCTCGGCGCAGCCGGAGACGGGCCGACCGTGGCCCTGCGCTCCGACGACCCCACCACCACCAACGCCCGCACGCCCACCGCGCACGCCAGCACCCACGGAACCGGCGGCACCGACCCGGTGACCGTCGCCCAGTCCCAGGTGACCGGACTGGCGACCGCGCTCGCCGCGCTGCTGCCCCTCGGCGGCGGCACGATGACCGGCACCACCAACGCCACCCTCGCCGACGCGGGCACCACCGCAGAAGCCAGCCTCGTCAGCGGCGACACCTTCGACCGCTTCCGCCGGTACACCGACGGCAAGCAGGAGTGGGGCTCGGGTGGCGCCGCCCGCGACACGAACCTCTACCGCGATGCGGCGAACAGCCTGCGTACCGATGACGCTCTCACCATCGCCCTGGCGCTCCGCCACCTCGGCAGCACGCTCGGGTTCTACGGTGCGACCGCCGCGGCCAAGCCCGCCGTCACCGGATCGCGAGGCGGCAACGCGGCCCTCGCCTCACTGCTGACCGCGCTCTCCACCCTCGGTCTGATCACCGACAGCACCACCGCCTGACCGACGCCACGGCCGGCCTGAACCGCCCGGCCTCAGCGTCACCTCCGGCGCTGGCCCCGTCCGCCGCTGCCGCGCCGTCGCCGCCACCGCCGCCACGACCAGACACCCCGCGGGGATCAGCAGCAGCCACCACCCCCTGGCCACAGCCAGGAACACCAGCACCAGCCCCGCAGCGAACACACCCAGCGCCCAGTCCGAGCGCCCTTCACCAGCCATAGCAGCCCCCTCAGTTGAGGCGGCCCACGGTACGGACGGGAGGACCCAGTGGCCAGACGCAGGGCACTGACCGTCTGCTCCGTCCCTGGCTGCCCCCAGCTGACCCCCGCCGGCCGATGCCCGGAGCACCGGCAGCAAGCCGAGCAGCAGCGTGGCAGCGCACGGCAGCGCGGCTACGACCGAGCGCACGAGCAGCGCTTCCGGCCTGCCGTCCTCGCCCGGGATCCGCGGTGCGTCTGCACCGCCGAGGGCCACGGCCACACCGGACCGTGCGGCCAGCCCTCTGCCCACGCCGATCACTGGCCGAACAGCAGACGCGAGCTGCTCGCCGCCGGCCTCGACCCCAACGACCCGCAGTACGGCCGTGGCCTGTGCGGGCCGTGCCACTCCAGCGAGACCGCTCGGCACCAGCCAGGAGGATGGAACCGATGAGCCACGTACTGGCCAGCATCAGCGCGCAGGACATGGAGACGTACCGCGAGGTGCTGTGCCAGTGGGCCAGGGCCAACGGGCTGGAGCCGAGCGACATCGCGGCAGCACCCGGGGTCACCGTGGAGCAGGTGGGCAAGCGGACGGTCATCGTCTACTGGCAGTACCAGCGGGACGGCGACGGCCGCATCCTGGTCGACCCGTCGGACAACGCCCAGGCCCTCATGGTGCGCCGGTCCGTCACCCAGGTCGAGACGCTCGCCCAGCACGGCTACCAAGAGCCGCAACGGCCTTGATCGTCGTCACCCTCCGTCATGATCACCCCCGGGGGTAGCCCCCCACCATGATCATCTGGAGGACCGCCGGGGAGGTGACTCGCTGTGTGTACGGGTCTGGGGAGTCCCGGCCGCCCGCCCGGCGGTCACCGTTCGTAACCGTGCCCGATGCCGCGACGGCCGGGCCTGAGGCGCCGCGACGGCGCACACGGGAGGCACCCATGTCTGGAGTTGGTCCTGTGCCGAACTCCGAGCGCCGACGCCGCAACGCGGACTCCGTGCCCGGCACGGTGCTGCCCGCGGACGGCTTCACTGGCCCGTCCCCGGACCTTCCGGGCGGGCACGACTACGACACCCGCACTCTCAGCTGGTACGAGACATGGCGGAGCAGCCCCCAGGCCGCGACGTTCCTGGCCACGGACTGGCAGCGGCTGCACATGCTCGCCCAGCTGGTCGAGGATTACTGGCAGGAGCCGAAGAAGGAGCTGCTTTCGGAGATCCGGCTGAACGAGGCGTCGCTCGGCGGCACGGCCGCGGACCGGATGCGGCTGCGCTGGTCGCTCGGGCAACCCGAAGTCGGCAAGGGCGCCGCCCGGGCCGCCGAGCGGGCGGCAGCACGCCGCGGCGACGACGACCCGCGCCGGCGTCTCCGGGCGGTCGGTGAGGAGTAGTGCGCACCCCGGGCGTCCGCCGGTCGCTCGGGTACGCCCTGGCCGACTGGATCGAGTTCTACCTGCCGCACGGCCCGGGTGACGTGCAGGGCCAGGCGATCGAGCTGGATGCCGAGATCCTCCGGTTCATCGTCTGCTGCTACGCGATCGACGGGCAGGGCCGGCGACGCTTCGACGAGGTGCTGCTGTCCCGGGCGAAGGGCCGGGCGAAGTCGGAGATCGCCGGGTGCCTGGTGGTCGCCGAGGCCCTCGCACCGGTGCGCTTCGACCACTGGGCGGAGCCGGGCGAGATCTCGGACTGGGGGTACGAGTACGAGCCGGGCGAGCCCGTCGGGCGCCCAGTCACGTACCCATTCATCCGGTGTCTGGCCACGGAGGAGACGCAGGCCGGGAACACCTACGCCAACGTCACGTACATGCTGTCCCACTCGGAGCGGCTCGCCGAGGACTACCCGGGCGTGGACATCGGCAACGACTGGCAGTCCAGCACGCGCGTGTTCCTGCCGGACGGCGGGGAGATCCGGCCGTCGACCGCTTCCAGCGCGGCGAAGGACGGCGGCAAGGAGTCCTTCTCGGTCGCGGACGAGACGCACCTGTACGTGCTCCCTGAGCTGCGGGACATGTACGAGACGGTCGAGCGGAACACGATGAAGCGGAAGGCCGCTGAGCCGTGGTTCCTGCAGACGTCCACGATGTACGCAATCGGCGAGGACTCCATCGCCGAGCGCACGCACCGCAATGCCAAGGCGAAGAAGGCGCCGCGGCTGTACTTCGACCACGTCCAGGCGCCGGCCCGGCTGCTGGAGGACGAGGCGTACAACGATCCGGCGGAGCTGAAGCGCGGCCTGATGCAGGCATACGGCCCGTTCGCCGCGCACATGGACCTGGACCGCATGGTCACGATGGCCCACAAGCCGACTCAGGACCGGGCGAAGTTCCGCAGGTACTTCCTCAACCTGCCGGTCTCCCTGTCGGAGACGTGGCTGTCCCGGCACCTGTGGGAGCGGTGCGCGCTGCCGCAGGTGGTCCTCCCGGGTGAGCGAGTCACGGTCGGGTTCGACGGATCGGATCACGACGACTGCACGGCCATCACCTGCTGCCGGATCAGCGACGGGTACGTCTTCACGCCGACCTTCCCGGACGGCCGGCCGATGATCTGGACGAAGTGGGACGACGGCGACCCGGACAGCTGGCGCGTCCCGCGCGCCGAGGTCCGCGCTGGCATGTCGCACGTGTTCGCCACGTACAAGGTCGAGCGGGCCTACGGCGACCCGCCGGACTGGCGTGACGAGTGCGACGACTGGGCAGCGGAGTTCGGGGAGGAGACGTTCCTGATCTTCGAGACCCGGGTGGCGACCCGCATGTGCCCTGCGCTGGACAGGCTGAAGACGTCCGTGCTGTCCGGGGAGCTGACCCACGACGGCAACCCGACGGTCGCTGAGCACGTGGGCAACGCCAAGCCGGAACGGCGGCCCTCGGGCATCGCGATCACCAAGCCGTCCCAGGATCGGAAGATCGATACCGCCGTAACGACCGCGCTCGCCGTGGAGGCCCGCGCCGATGTGCTGAAGCTGGCCGCCACCGCAACCAGCAACTCGTTCTCCGCCTACTGACAGGAGGTGCCCCGTGCCCGTGTCCGCGCAGGAAGCCCTCCGCATCACCACCGTGCTTGAGCAGGAACTGGACCGCAGGCAGAAAGAGATCACCCTGTGGAACGATTTCTACAAGGGCGAGCACAACCTCGGGTTCGCCTCCGATCGGTTCCGGCAGGCGTTCGGCGGCCTCTTCGAGCGCTTCGCCGACAACTGGTGCGAGGTAGTGTGCGACGCCCCCGCCGAGCGGCTCACGCCGGTCGGTTTCCGCTTCGGGACCGGCGACGAGAAGGACCCGCCGGCCGCGGACAAGGACGCCCAACGGATCTGGCAGACCTCGTCCATGGACGCCTGGTCGCGCGTCGCACACACCGAAGCCTCGGTGAAGTCCCGCTCCTTCGTGTTGGTGTGGGCGGCGGACCCGGATGCCGACGAGGTCGAGCCGGAGATCACGGTCGAGGACGCCACACAGTGCATCGTCGCCTACGAGCCGGGAAGCCGTCGCCGGCGGAAGGCCGCGCTGAAGCGCTGGGACGGTGACGACGGGTATCAGTACGCGACGCTGTACCTGCGGGATGAGCTGTGGAAGTGGCGGCGCCCGGTGTCCCGCTCGGGCCTCGTGCTCCCGTCTTCCCTGGCCCTGTCCCGGTGGCAGGCCCGCGGGGACGAGCCCGACCAGCAGCGCATCGACAACCCGCTGAAGCGGGTGCCGATGGTGGAGCTGCTGAACCGGCCCCGGCTGACGGATGATCCGACACCCGAGCACCGGCAGGTCATCCCGATTCAGGGCGCCCTGAACAAGCTGATCGCGGACATGCTGACCGCGAGCGAGGCGGGGGCGTTCCCGGCCCGCTGGGGAACCGGCATCGACCTGCCGAAGGACCCGCTCACGGGCCAGGAGATCGACGACCCGGAGCTGTGGCGTCTCGCGGTGAACAAGATGCTGCGCGCGTCCAATCCTGCCGCCAGGTTCGGGAACTTCGAGGCCGCGGACCTGTCAAACTTCGTCGCCGGGATCACGCTGTTGACCGAGCACATCAGCGCCCTGTCCCGGACCCCGCCCACGTATTTCATGGGCAAGGTGCAGAACGTGTCCGCGGACGGTCTGACCGTCGCGGACGCGGCCCTGGCGTCCAAGTGTCGGGACAAGACCCTGTTCCTGGGCGAGGACTGGGAAGAGGTTGTGCGCCTGGCCTTCCTGGTCAAGGGCGACGAGAGGCGCGGCAACAACCCGCTCGCGGAGACGATCTGGCGGGATGTGGAGTACCGCACCGAGGCGCAGCACATTGACGCGGTGCTGAAGAAGAAGGCGCTCGGGGTGCCGTGGCGGCAGCTGATGGAGGACGCCGGGTACACGCCCACGCAGATCGACCGCATGGAGCGAATGCTGGAACAGGACGCCGAGCGGGCGGCCCGCGCGCTCGCCTTCAAGACGCCGGACGACGGTCTCGACCCGGGCCTGGACGGCACCGACGTACCGCTGGACGGCCTGCAGCCCGCCGGGGCGGGGGCGTGAGGGGTACGCGGTGGTGAGCGGCGAGGTGCGGGCCCTGGCGGTCGCTCAGTACGCCCGGCAGCAGGCCGCCGCGGTACGGGCCGCGGCCCGGGTGCGGGATCTGTGGGAGCGCATCGACCACCGCAGGATCTCCGGCTCGTGGCAGCAGCTGGCGCCGCTCCTGGTGGCAGCCGTGTCCGAGGCGCAGCGCGACGCCGCGGCCCTGGCCGACCCCTACGTGGCGGCGGTCGCAGAGGCAGAGGGCGCCGACCCGACGGCGGCCGGCCGCGTGAGACCGGGCGCGTTCGCCGGGATCGCCTCCGACGGGCGCCCTCTGCTGTCGCTGCTGTACCAGCCGGTCATCGACTGGAAGGTGCGGATGCTGGCCGGGCAGTCGCCGGACGACGCGTTCCGGGGCTCGCTGGCGAGCGCCCTGCGGATCACCAGGCTGCAGGTCGCCGACGCCGGGCGGGGCGCCACAGGGGCGGCAATGGCGGGCCGCAGGACGATCCAGGGTTACGTGCGGGTGGTGCAGCCGCCCGCGTGCGCGCGCTGCATCATCTTGGCGGGTACCGAGTACGGCTGGAACAAGGGCTTCCAGCGGCATCCGCGGTGCGACTGCATCCACCTGCCGACCACGCTGATCGCCCGCAACCAGCACGGCCGCGTCGGCGGCGAACACTTCACCCCGACCACCAGGCCGGGCCAGAGCGCGGCCGGGTTCATCGACCCGCGCGCCTACTTCAACAGCCTCTCCGCCGCCGAGCAGCAGCGGGTGTTCGGGGAGGCCGGCGCCCGGGCGATCCGGGAGGGCGCCGACCTGTCGCAGATCGTCAACGCCCGCCGCGGCATGACGACGATGACCGCCTACGGGCGCACCGTGCAGGCCACCCGCGAGGGCACCACCCGCCGTGGCGCCTTCTACCGGCAGGAGCGGGCACGCACGGAAGCCCGGACCGGGACCCGTTTCGCGCGGGACCGTATCGAGACCCGCCAGGGCCTGCCGCGGTTCGAGCTGCGCACGCCCCGGCTGATGCCCGAGGAGATCTACCGGCTCGCCGCGAGCCGGGATGAGGCGGTGGCCATGCTGCGCCGCTTCGGCTACCTGACCTGACCCCCTGCGGGCGGCGCGATGCCGCTCGCCGTTCCTCGAGGAGCGCGATGCTCAAGCACACCCGCACCCGCATGCTGGCCGCCGTCACCGGCGAGCCCGGCTGGGCGCACCCCTACGCCAGCCCGCACGTCCTCTACTCCGACGGCGGCGGCGACGACGGCGGGCAGGGCGACGGGGACGACGGGGCTGGGGATGCCGACGACGGCGCCGACGGCGCCGACGGCGCCGACGACTCCGATGACGCCGATGGAGACGACGGCGACGACGACGGCAAGGACGGCGACCAGGACGACGCCAAGCTGGGGGAGAAGGGCGTCAAGGCGCTGCGGGAGCTGCGCCGCGAGAACCGCCGCCTGAAAGCCCAGCTGCGTGGTCAAGGCGACGCGGGTACTGGCCGCAAGTCGTCCGCGAAGGACGGCAAGGACAGCGACCAGGGCGACGACGACGCGGAGACGATCCGTGAGCGCGCCCGTGAAGAGGCCCGTGCCGAGGTGTGGAACGAGCGGGTCGAGGCCGCGGCCATCGCGGCGGCCGCGGGCCGCCTGGCCAACCCGTCCCGCGTCGCGCAACTGCTCGGCGACGACCTCGCCGACGTCCCCAAGGACGACAAGGGACGCCCCGACAAGGAAGCGATCACCGAGCTGATCGACGACCTGCTCGACACCGATCCCTACCTGGCCGCGCCCGCGACGGGCGACAAAGGCCGGCGGTTCCAGGGCGACGCCGACAGCGGCGCCCGCAAGAAGACGAAGAAGTCCGCGGCCAGCCTCGGTGAGGCAGTCGCCGCGCGCCTCGCCGGAAAGACCGGCTGAACCCTAGGAGCCCTCCATGCCCGTGACGCTCGCCCAGGCGAAGCTCAACGCGACGGACGACATCGACACCCAGGTGATCGACGAGTTCGCCAAGAACAACTTCCTCCTGCAGACCCTCACGTTCGACGACGTCGTCAACCAGGCCGGCGCCGGGGCGACGATGACCTACGGGTACACCCGCCTGATCACGCAGGCCGACGCCGCCTTCCGCGCGATCAACAGCGAGTACACGCCCGCCGAGGTCACCAAGCAGCGGTACACCGTCGACCTCAAGCCGCTCGGTGGCAGCTTCCAGATCGACCGTGTGCTGAACCGGATCGCGGCCGCCGCTGAGACGACGCTGCAGATGCAGCAGAAGATCAAGGCGACCAACGCCAAGTTCAACGACGCCGTGATCAACGGCGACACCGCGGTGGACGCCAACGGCTTCGACGGCCTGTCCAAGTCCCTGACCGCGTCTAGCACCGAGTACGGGGCCACGCTGTCCACCGACTGGCGCGGTGTCACCATCGGCGCCGACCTCGGCAAGGCCAACGACGCCCTGGACGCGCTGGACGCCTGGCTGGCCATGCTGGACGGCACCCCGGACGCCATCCTCGGCAACATCGACTCCATCGCCCGCATCCGGTCCCTGGCCCGCCGCGCCGGCTACTTCGACCGGTCCACCAGCGCTGACTTCGGCTCGCAGGTGGAGACGTACCGGGGCATCGCCCTGGTCGATCTCGGCACGAAGGCCGGCAGCAACAACCCGGTCATCCCGACCACGTCCAAGACGGTGGCGACCGTCGCGGGCAACTACACCGACATCTACGCCATCCGCTTCGGCCTGGACGGCTTCCACGGCGTCTCGATGTCCGGGGCCCCGCTGGTGCAGACGTGGCTGCCGGACTTCACCACCTCCGGCGCCGTCAAGACCGGTGAAGTCGAGCTCGGTCCGGCCGCCGTCGTGCTCAAGGCGACCAAGAGCGCCGCCGTGTTCCGCAACCTGCTCGTTCGCTGATCGGAGAGACGACGATGGCACGCATCACCACTCCGGTGCCCGGCTACAGCGGCCAGGGCCCCGCCGGAGTCATGTTCCAGGACGGCGTGGGCGAGTCGGACGACCCGGCCGTCATCGCGTACTGCCGCAGCGCCGGATACGGCATCGACGCGGACCCGCCCGAGCCGGAGACGCCGCAGGTGCCCGACCCGCGCGAGGTGACCACCGTGGTGGTCGGCTCCCCTGCCCGGGACGCCGCGGTCGACCCCCGGCCGGTCGACTTCCGGCCCCCGGTGAACGCGGGGGAGGCGAACCCGCACGGGCCCGAGGTGTACGCCCCAGGCCTGCCCGGCGGCGGCCACCAGCCCACTGCCCCCGCCGCGCCGGCGCCCGAGGACCAGCAGGACGGCCAGAACAGCCCGGGGCGGCCCCCTCAGTCCGAGCCGGTGGCCGTCTGGCGGGAGTACGCCGCCAGTGTGGCCAAGGACAGCGACGAGGCCGCCGAGGTCGAGAAGATGACGAAGGCTGAGCTGATCAAGAAGTACGGAGGCTGACATGCTGCCCGCGTTCGCGACCCCCGCCGACCTGAACGTGCGTATCGGCGGCCGGACCCTCACGGACGCCGAGCAGAACCAGGTCACCCGCCTGCTGGCGGATGCCTCCCACCTGATCCGGATGACCGCCGGATACCAGCAGATCAGCCGCGTCAACAACGACACGGTCACCCTGCGCGGCTCCGGAAGAGCCGTGCTCAGGCTCCCGCAGCGGCCCGTGCGCGACGTCACGGCCGTCGCCGGTCTGACCAGCAGCTCCTGGCGGTGGGACGGCGGTGTCTGCCTCACCCGCTGCGACGGCAGAGTGTGGGACGGGCCGGTGGCCGTGACCTACAGCCACGGCTTCGACCCCGACGACGTGGCGTACCAGGTCGCCGTGTCCGTGGCGTGCGACGTCGTCAAGCGGATCGTCCTGAACCCGGAGCTGATCAGGCAGCGGTCCATCGACGACTACTCCGAGACCCTGGCGGATGCCCGCGCCTCGCTCCTCCAGGGCGAGCAGGACACCATCCGGCAGGCGTTCGGCGTCTCCGGGGTGGGTGTCTCGTGAACCTCGACAGTGTGCTCGCCGCCGGGCGGGCGGCCGCCGAGGCGCGGATGCGGGACACCGTCCGCGTCTACACCCAGGACCCGGACGTTTTCGACCGGGACAGCGGCACCACGGTGCCGGGCGCCCAGCACGCCCTGTACGAGGGGATGGCCCGGGTGAAGCCGGTCAGCCAGACCGTGGAGGACGCACAGGCGGGCGAGCGCGAGGTGCGGCTGCGCGAGTACGAGGTGTCCCTACCCGCCACCGTGGAGCTCCCCGCCGGAACGCGAGTCCTGCCCGGGACCCGCATCGAGGTCCTCGAATCGAAGGACCCGCGAATGCCCGGGCTCATCCTGTGGGTCACCGGCGCCCAGTACGGGGACCAGGTGACCGCCTGGCGGATCAATGCGGAGGACAGAGCCTGATGGACGCCCGATTCGACATGTCCGACGTGCGCCGCCTGGAACGCCACCTGGCCCGCAGCATCCCCCGCCTGCGGCGCGATGCCCGCGCGGTCACGATGCGCGGCGCCCTCAACATCAAGAAGGACTGGCAGGCCAACGCGCGGGCCACGGCCCGCCAGCACGCCAAGTTCTACCCGCGCACCGTGGGCTACGACTTCGCCGCCTACGGGCCGGACCTGTTCATGGCCGTCATCGGCCCGGACAAGGGTGGCACCCAGGGCCCGCTGGGCGCGATCCTGGAGTACGGCTCGGTGAAGAACCCGCCGCACCGCGACGGCGGCCGCGCCCTGGACGCCGAGATGCCCCGCTTCGAGGTGCAGATGGCGGAGCTCGCCGCGCGCGGCCTGGCCTGGGACATCTGATGACGGCCGTCCCGGACGTCCTGCCGCATCTGGACGCCGTGCAGGCGGCCCTCGAGGGCGTGGACCTGACCGTGTACGTCGGCGGCATCCCCACCGACACCGGCTGGTCGCCGCCGGACAAGTTCTGCGTGCTGTACCCGGAGCCGGGCATGGCTGTGCGGGATTCCCTGGCCGACGACCGCAGCGACTTCGAGGCGACGTTCCAGGTGACGTGCGTGGGCGGGGATCCGGTACGCGCGCTGTGGGTCACCGGCCGGGTCCGCCGGGCCCTCGCCGTGGCGCCGGCCGTGGAAGGGCGCAAGTGCCACCGGCCGGAGGACCTCGGCGGTCCGCCGCTGGCCCGGGACGACGACGTCACCCCGCCCCTCTGGTTCGTGCCCGTTCAGTACCGCCTCTGTTCAACCCCCGCCTGAAGGAGTCCTCATGGCCACTCTGCCCACCCAGGTTGTAGCCCTCGCCGGGCTCTCCCCCACCTACGCGGCCGCCGCCGGCGGCGGCGACAAGTGCGAGACCGGCGACCGCGTCTTCCTGCACGTCAAGAACGGCGCCGGCAGCCCGGTCACGGTGACGCTGACGTCCACCGTGTCCGTGCGCGGTCAGGCCGTCGCCAACGTCACCGTCAGCGTGCCGGCGTCCGGCGAGCGGATGATCGGGCCGATCCAGCCCGACCTGCTGCGCGCCGCTTCCGACGGCCTGTGCGCCATCGGCTACTCGTCGGCCACGTCGGTCACCCTGGCCGCGCTGCGCATCTGACCGTCCTGCTTCACCCGTTCGCCCCGTGCCGCCCGGCTGGGGCTTTTTCTCTGCCCTGGAGGGCCTCATGGCTGACCTGATCAGCGACGGCAAGACCCGCGTGGCGTGGGCGTCGTCCATCACGAACATCAACGCGCCGACCGTCGCCGAGCTGACCGCGGCCGCGGACTACACCCAGCGGATCACCCCCGACGGTCTGAAGATCGACCCGTCGACCGCGGACGTCGACACCTCGTCGCTGGCGTCGAAGTTCGACACGAAGACCGCCGGCCGGGTGGGCTACGACACCGAGCTGACTTTCAAGCGCGGCGACAACCCGACCGACGACGCCCCGTACTCCACCCTCAAGTACGGCGTGTCAGGGTTCCTGGTCGTGCGCCGCGGTGTGGACTACGCCACCGCGTGGGCCGCCTCGCAGAAGGTCGAGGTGTACCCGGTCATCTGCGGCGAGCCGCAGAACACCAGCCCGGCCGCCAACGAGGTGATGAAGTTCGTCGCCCCGATCAAGGTCACCGACCCGCCAGCGACCGCCGCGACGGTGGCCGCCTGATATGGCGAGCATCGACGACATCCTCAAGCGGGCCAAGCCCCGGGAGCGCACCGTCATGGTGTGCGTCCGGGGCGACCTGGCGGGCGAGGCGGAGCGTCTCGCCGACGAACTGGCCCGGGTCAGCGAGGACTGGGAGCCGGACAGCATCGCCGCCGAGCATCCCGGCCGGAAGATCGCCGTGCGGCTCAAGGAGCTGCAGAAGGAGATGCGGGAGCACGAGGAGCCGTTCCGGCTCCGGTACATCGGCGACCGCGCGTACTCCGACCTCCTCGCCGCGCACCCGGCGGACAACGACAACGAGGCGTTCAACTCGGAGACGTTCCCGCGCGCGCTGATCGCCGCCGCGTGCGCGGACCCGGTGATGACGCCCGAGCAGGTCGAGGCCCTGTTCGAGGTGATCAACGAGGGCGAGATCAAGAAGCTGTTCGACGCGGCCTGGGACGTCCACCACTCCACGGAGGCTGTCCCTTTCTCGTTGGCCGCCTCCGCGCTCCTGGCGGGCCTCACCGGCGAGAGCTAGAGGCGGCCCGCGCCTGGGGCGTTCCCCGCAGCGTGTTCCTGGGGCGGGTGGTGCAGCAGGGCGAGCCGCTGTGGCTCCCGGAGGACCGGGCCTGGGCGCTCGCCCTGCTGGAGGTCGAGGCGGACGCCTGCCCCGACTGCGGACAGCCCTGGAGCCAGGCCACCGCCCCCGAGAACGAGTTCGCCTACAAGGCCGACCTGCTCATGTGCCACGCCTGCGCCACCTCGGCGAAGACCGTGCGCGCGCACCAGGACAAGCGCGGATCCACCGACGGCCTGCACGTCCACCTCATCAAGAGGCCCACGAACGACGGGAGGTGAGCCGTGGCCACCCGTACCGTCACCGTCCGGCTGCGCGCGGACATCAACCAGTACACCCGGTCGATGCGGCAGGCCGCCGACAACACCTCCCGCATGGCCGGGATCGGCGCGAAGGTCGGCACCGCCCTGGTCGCCGGGTTCGCCATCGCCGCCGCCTCCGCGGCGAAGTTCGACAAGGCCCTGTCGAACGTCCGGGCGGTGACCGGGGCGAGCGCCGCGGAGATGGGCAAGCTGCGGTCGGCGGCGCTGGAGGCGGGCAAGACGACGTCGTTCACCGCGACGCAGGCGGCGGATGCCGAGGCGGAGCTGGCGCGCGCCGGCGTCTCGGTCGCGGACATCACCGGCGGTGCCCTGAAGGGCTCGCTCGCGCTGGCGGCATCCGGGCAGATGGACCTCGCCGACAGCGCGGTCATCGCCGCGCAGGCCATGAACACCTTCCACCTGCAGGGCAAGGACGTCACGCACATCGCCGACGTCCTCTCCGCCGCGGCCAACAAGTCCGCGGCGGACATGCACGGGCTCGGCATGTCCCTGCGGCAGGGCGGTCTCCTCGCGGACCAGACCGGGCTCAGCCTGGAGGACACCGTGGGCACGCTGGCCGCGTTCGCCGACCACGCCCTCATCGGCTCGGACGCCGGTACCTCGCTGAAGGTGATGCTGCAGCGGCTCACCCCGCAGTCCGACGAGGCCCGGGCCATGATGGACCGGCTGGGCTTCACCGCCTACGACTCGTCCGGCAAGTTCGTCGGCCTGACCAAGCTGGCCGGGAACCTCAAGACCAGCTTCAGCCAGCTCACCCCGGAGGCCCGGAACAGCGCCTTCGCGACGATCTTCGGTGCGGACGCGGTCCGGTCGGCGACTATCCTGTACGACCTGGGCGCCAAGGGCATCGACAAGTACGTCAAGTCCGTCAACGACCAGGGCGCGGCCGGCCGCATGGCGGCAGTGCAGACCGACAACCTCATCGGCGACCTGGAGCGGCTGCGCGGCGCGATCGAGGTCGCGCTCATCGAGGGCGGCACGGCCGCGAACGGGTCCCTGCGGCAGATGACGCAGTGGATCACGTCCCTGGTCAACGCCTACAACGGGCTACCTCCCGAGCTGCAGCGCTCGGTGACGCTCTTCGCCGGGGTCGGCGGCGCGGTCACGCTCGCCGGGTCCGCGCTGCTGCTGCTCCTGCCCCGTATCGCCGCCACCCGTGCGGCCCTCACCGCGATGGGCGTCACTGCGGCGCGGGCGCGCACCACGATGCTCGGGCTCGGCAGGCTCAGCATCGTCGTTGCCGGGCTGGCCGCGGTCAGCTACGGCACGAAGGCGCTGGACGAGGCTCTCGCTGGGCCGCCGCCGAACGTGACGAAGATGAGCAACGCCCTGGTCAGCCTGGGCAAGACCGGCAAGGCGTCGGGTGAGCTGACGAAGCAGTTCGGGAAGGACCTGGACGGGTTCGGGGATGCGGTCGCCCGCATCGCCCACCCTGGCGTCCTGGACCGTGTCGGCGACAGTCTTCACGCGATCACCCACCTTGGCTCCGCCGGCCCGGACCTGGAGAAGGCCCGCAAGAAGATCAAGTCGGTGGACGAGGCGCTCGCCGCGCTGGTGCAGGGCGGCGCCCCGGACACGGCGGCCGCTGCTTTCAAGCGGATGGCGAAGGAGGCGGAGGCTCAGGGCACGTCCACGGAGAAGCTGCGGACGCTGCTGCCTGGGTACGCGGACGCGCTCACCGAGACGGACACGCAGTCGCAGCTGTCCGCCGAGGCGCAGTCCAAGCTGGGCGAGCAGATGGGCCTGACCGCCGACGAGATGCAGGACCAGCGGTCCGAGGCGGAGAAGCTGACCGACTCGCTGAATGAGCTGAACGGCGTCGCCATCAGCGCGGCGGAGAAGGAGATCAGCTTCCGGCAGTCCCTCGCCGACCTGACCGACGCGGTGAAGGAGAACGGGCGCTCGCTGGACGTCACCACGGAGAAGGGCCGCAAGGTCAAGTCCGCGTTCCTGGACGCCGCGCAGGCCGCGATGGACCACGCCCAGGCCGTCGCCGAGCAGAAGGACAGCCAGGAAGCCGGGCAGAAGGTCCTCGAACGAGACGTCGGCCTGCTGCAGAAGCAGATGCGGGCGGCCGGCTTCTCCAAGGACGCCATCAAGGAACTGACGTCGGCCTACCTGCAGCTCCCAGCGAGCAAGTCCACCACGGTCAAGGCCGACGGCGCGAAGAAGACCCTCGGCGAGCTGGAGGCGATCCGCGACAAGATCGCCAACACGAGGAGCAAGAAGGTCACCGTCAGTGCGCTGACCAAGGACGCCGAAAAGGCCCTGGAGAGCCTCGGCTTCAAGGTCACCCACATGAAGAACGGGAAGGCGACCATTACCATCCCGACTGGGGGGCCCGTCGCAGCCGTCGGCACGATCCAGGGCTACGTCAACAACATGCACGGCAAGACGATCACGGTCACGATCAACGGCGTGAAGACGGGGGTGGACCCCAACCAGTACTACAGCCAGGGCCCGCACAAGGCAGGCGGTGGGCTGGTGCGCCGCTACGCGACGGGCGGCCCGGTCGTGCAGGCGGTCCCGTTCGGAGGGCCGATCTCCGGCCCCGGCACCGGTACTTCGGACAGCATCCCGGCACTGATCTCCAACGGCGAGTACGTCATCAAGGCCGACGCCGTCCGCAAGTACGGCGTGGCGATGTTCGACCGGCTCAACGCCAAGCGGTACGCCTCCGGCGGTCTGGCCGGCTTCACCTACACCCCGTCCGGCATGGCTGTCCTGGGCGGCACGACGGACGCCAAGCAGCGCTACGACCAAGAGATCCAGGACCTCAAGGCCGCCTGGAACGACTTCAACGCGGCGGTGAAGGAGCAGAAGAAGGCCACCTCCGCGCTCTCCAGCGCGGAGAGGAACCTGGCCAAGGTGCGGCGCGGCCACCACACGGCGGCGCAGCTGCGGGCCGCGCACGAGAAGGTCGACGACGCGAAGAAGGACAAGAAGTCCGCCGACGCGAAGGTGAAGAAGGAGCGGGCCGACCTCTACGCCGCCGACAAGGAGCTGGGGCTGAAGAAGGGCGCGAAGACCCCGACGTCCTTCAACCTCAAGGCGTATGTCACGCAGCTGGACGAGTCGGTGGGGGCGACGGAGAAGTGGCGCAAGAACCTCGCCAAGATCGGGAAGCGGGGCGGTGCCGAGGTCCAGGCCATGCTGCAGGAGATGGGCGAGGACGGCTACGCCCTGGTCAACGCCCTCGCCGGGGCATCGGACAAGCAATTCAAGTCGATCGTGGCCAAGCTGCAGAAGACCGGAGACCTGGCGAAGGCCACCCTCGCCGACTTCACCAAGCAGCTGGGCGCGGCGACCACGCAGAACCAGCAGTTCGCGAAGGACCTCCAGACCCTCGCCGCAAGGGGGTTCGGCGACCTCGCCCAGGCACTCGCCACTCAGGGCGATGCCACGGCGATGACGCTCGCCCACCAGGCGGCGACCGGCAGCGCGAAGGACGTCGGCGCCGCCAACACGGCAGTCGGCAGAGCGCAGAGCACCCTGTCGGGGGAGGACCTCGCCAACGCACTGGTGCTGCTGTCCACGCTGCGCAGCGGCGCCGGGCGCGGGTACGCCGACCTGATCGCGGCCGGGCTGGACACGGCCACCATCAAGGCCCTGGTGCCGAAGATGCTCGGGCAGATCAACGCCCTGCCCGACCCGTACAAAGCGCGCTTCCTGCAGCAGTGGGCGGGGCAGTCCGGGGTGGCGATGGCCCGGGGCGGCATCCTCACCCGGCCCGCGGTCGTCCTGGGCGGCGAGGCCGGCGTGCCCGAGTCGTGGATCCCCCACGACGGCACGGCGCGCTCGAGGCGGCTGCTGTCGGCGACGGCGGCCGCGATGGGCTACCAGCTCACCCCGGCCTCCCGGTACGCCTCCAGTGGCCCGGCGGCGAGCGCACCGGCGCGGGAAATCCACAACCACTACGAGGTGACGCTCAACGGCGCCCGTCAGTCCACGGCGGAGCAAGCCATGGACGTCGCCCGGCACATGAGCCTGCTCGGCTGATCAGGAGAGAGGGGGCCCCGTGGCCTACACAGCAGGGCAGGACCTCGGCGGGCTCCGGGCCGACCTCGGGGACCTGCCGCTGGGCGGCGTCGACTCCGCCGGCGTCGCCTGGCGGCTGATGCAGCTGGACGGCTGGGACTCCCCGGACAGCCGCGGCGAGATGCAACAGCGGGAAGCCGACCACGGGGCGTGGGCGACCCCCGTCTACCTGTCCGAGCGGCCCCTCACGCTGGCCGGCGTCATCGACGCCCCCGACCGGGCGAGCCTGGAAGAGGCGATGGAGCGGGCGCAGGTCGCCGCGTCGCTGACGGACACCCTGCTCACTGTGTGGCAGACCACGCCGAAGCAGGCCGTGGTGCGCCGCTCGGGTCGGCCGGTCGTGCAGTACCTGTCCGACCGGCTCGCCTCGTACTCGCTGCTGATGACGGCCGCCGACCCGCGCCGCTACTCCACCGTCCTGCAGACCGCGACGACCGGCCTGCCGACCAGCAGCGGCGGCCTGACTCCGCCGCTCACCCCGCCCGTCACGGTGGCCGCCACCACGGTGTCCGGACAGGCCGACGCCTACAACGCCGGCACGTTCGACACCCGCCCCGTTCTGACCATCGACGGCCCCGTGACGGCCCCGCAGATCCTCGCGCAGATGCCCGACGGCAGCGTGCGCTTCCTGAACTACAGCCAGACCCTCGGCGCCGGCGACCAGCTCGCCATCGACACCGACGCGCACAGCGTGATCCTCAACGGCACCGTCTCCCGGCGCCGCTTCCTGACCACCCCGACGGGCTGGCCCGTCATCCCACCCGGCGGCGCCGTGAGCTTCCAGTTCCGTGCCGCGTCCTACAGCGCCGGAGCGATGCTCACCGTGCGGTGGCGCTCCGCCTGGATGTGAGAGGAGACCCCCTGTGGTCGCATCGGACCCGGCATGGATCAACAGCGTCTCCCTGGACGGCCTGGAGCTCCGCCGCATAGACCAGCTGCTCGTCATGCACAACGGCACGTCGCTCGGCGGCCGCGCCGGCGTCATCCCCGGAGGCGGCGGCCTCAGCGTCAGCGTCTCCGGGACGACGATCACCGTCGGCTCCGGCGCCGCCTGGGTGTACCAGTCCGGTCAGGGCATGTACCGGGTGTCCCTGCCGTCCGGCGGGACGCTGACACTGACCGCCGCGCACGCCACCCTGCCCCGCGTCGACCTGGTGTACCTACGGGTCTGGGACAACAGCGTCGATGCCTCCGGGCTGAACACCGCTGACGTCGTCTACCTCGCGGGGACCGCGTCGTCCACGCCGGTCGCGCCGACCCCGGCGGGCACACAGATCTATCTGCCGCTGGCGACTATCAGCGTGCCCGCCTCCGGCGGCGGCTCGCCCACCGTCTCCCAGACGGTCCGCCCGAACACCGTCGCGCCGGGCGGCATCCTGCCCTCGGCGACGGCCCCGGCCAGCCCGTACACCGGGCAGTTCTACGACAACGGCACCGACCTGCTGCGCTGGAACGGTTCCGGCTGGGACACCTACCAGAAGGTGCAGACGGTCGGGTGGACGACGCCGACGCTGGGCACCGGCTACACCCAGGGCGACCTGACGACCAACGGAAACCTGAACGGGCCGATCCGGTACCGCACCTACACCGACCGCGGCACCGCCTACATGGAGTGGGACGGCGGCGCCACCCGCGCCTCCGGCGCCCAGACGACGAACATCCTCAACGCCGTGCTCGCCGCCGGCCTCCGGCCCGCCGCCCGCGCCTCGTTCACGATCGCCCGAAACGCAACCTCAATTGCCGCCGGCGACAACTCGATCGTGCACTCCTGCAAAATCGACTTCAGCCAGGACGGCTCCGTGGCCCTCGTCAGCGCCGCAGCGGGCACGACGGAAACCACCTGGTTCTCCCTCAAGGGCATCCGGTACCCGCTGGCATGAGCGAGCAGACTCTCTCCGCCATCGACGGCCCCGGCGCCGCCCAGCCCCTCGAACTCGCCTGGTACGGATGCGACCTGCGCACCGGCGCCATCATCGAGGACCTGCCCACACTGGCCCCCACCGGCGCCCTGTCCCGGCAGCTCGGCAAGCACACGTCCACCAGCTTCGACCTGGGGCTGCCCGGGGCGCCCGGCGACTGGGAGGCCGCCACCGCCCAGGGCCGCACCCTGCTCGTCGCCGTCGACACCGCCACCGACATCCCCATCTGGCCGGGCATCGTCCTCACCCGCGACGGCGGGTCTGCGCAGTCTCTCGCCCTCGGAGCGGTCACCCCCGAGGCGTACCTGGCCCGCCGCTACACCGGCACCCAGACACTCATCCAGCAGGACCAGGCCGCGGTCATCACCGCGCTGATGACCGCCCCCCTCTCCCAAGGGCCGGCGTTCGTGATGGACGCCCCGGCCATCGGGGCCCTGCTCGACTACCCGGTCCTCGACTCCGACGACAGGACCGCGCTGTCCGCGATGCAGGAGGTCATGGCGCTGGAGGGCGGCCCCGAGTGGACGGTGGACGTCGCCTGGAACGGGGATCACAGCGGGTTCGTGCTGCCGGTGCGGGTCCGGCCGGCCATCGGCACCCAAGCGAGCGAGCCGGAAGCCGTGTTCGACTTCCCCGGCTGCGTCGCCAGCTACGTCCTGTCCGAGTCCTACGAGGACGGCAAGGGCGCCACCGTCGTCCAGGCCCGCGGCGAGGGTGAGGGCGCCTCCCGCCTCTCGTCCCAGGCGCAGATCGCCACCGCCCTGGAGACGGCGGGATGGCCCCGCTACGTCTACCGCTACACCCCGGCCTCCGGGCTCACCGACCCCGACCAGCTCACCGCCCACGCGACTCGCTCGCTGGCGGTGATGCAGACCGGGGCCGCGGTGTGGAGCCTGGACGCGGTCGCCTCCCGCTCCCCGCGCCTGGGACGCGACTGGGGCATCGGCGACACCGTCCGCGTCGCCATCGAGTCATCGCCCCGCCACCCGGCCGGCGCCGAGGTCGTCGCCCGCGCCTGGTCGTGGGAGCTGGACCCCGGCGCCGACCGCATCCGCCCCATCCTCGTCCAGGAGGACTGAATGCCCACCGCAGGCGACCAACTACCCGCAGGCCCCACCGATCTCGCGCGCCGCGTCCAGGCGCTGGAGCAGGAGGTGCGCGAGCTGCGGGCCGCCCGCCGCCTCGAGGCCGCCTCGGTCGGTGAGGGCGGTCTCAGCATCCGCGACGGCGGCCGGTTCACCATGGCCACCCCGACCGGCGTGCGCATGATCGATGTGGGGGCGATCACCGACCCGACGTTCAACCACGCCGACGGCAGCGAGCAACAGGCCATGTTCTTCCGGCGGGAGGACGGCAGCAACTTCCTCGTCTGCTACGCGTACCCGCCGTCTGGGTCCGAGACCCAGGCGTGGAAGTTCGTCGACCGATCCGGCAACGTCGTGGTCGCCGAGGACACCAACTCCGCGCGGGGCCTGGCCCGCCCGTACCTGCCCATCCCGATGGGGCCTGATTTCGAGGGGGGCTGGGACTACTGGCCACGCGCGACCGGCACCACCACCACAATCCTGTGGTCGGGGCGTTTCTACAAACAGACGCCGAACCTCGCGGTCGTTGTGCAGGCGTCCATGGACACCTCCGGGGCCAACGGCACGCTCGATATGACCGTGCAGGGCACGGTCCAGGGCGCCGCCCAGAATGTCGGGTTCAGCGCCGGCTACCTCAGCTTCACCGCCAACGTGGCCGCCTACGACCACATGCAGCAGATCGACGTGGCCATCCGCGGCCGCCGCACCTCCGGCACCGGCGCGCTGCGCGCCAGTCTGTACTCCGCCTACCAGAACTGAGGACCGTCATGTCCACACCTCCCGACGGATCCGGGCGGCCGCCGTCAGGCCCCCCGCCGTCCGGGCCGCTCCTGCCACTGCCGACACCGATCGACCAGCCGACCCCGCCGCAGGACCCCCCGCCGCCGGACGACCCCGGCGACGGCGAGCAGCCCACCCTCATCACCTGACCGCATGGAGCCCCGCATGACCGGTGTCTACGTCTGCTCGCTGATCGTCAACGAGCCGCAGTCCATCCCCGCTGACCGCGCCTACCACGTCGTGCGCTTTCCGTTCGGCAGCGCGGAGTCCTACGACGATCACGGCATGCACCAGACGGCGCAGCCGGACGGGCACACCGTCACCGACTGGCGGCGCGATGACCGCTCGGGGCTGATCTGGCCGGCCGTCGACGGCTGGGGCGAGCTGCACGCGCTGATGTACTGGGGTGACGGCGACTACAGCGAGGTCCGTGACCGCTTCGTCCGCGACCCGCTGTCCCTGTCCACGGGCTACGACTCGACGTGCACCGAGGACCACCCGCCCACACCGGGCGGCCAGTACCGCGCCAAGAGCTGGGGCATCTTCGTGCACCCGGGCACACCGATCGGCCTCCTCGTCACGCACACCGCGCCCGACCCGGTGGACCTGACGTTCGCCGAATTCAAGCTCGTCATCCACCCGGTCGAAGACGCCTGACCCTCCCTCATCCTTCCCCGCCCCGAGCCGGTCCGGCCCGGGGCGCTCGCATGTCTGGAGCACCGCATGGCCACACCCCTGACCGCCGCCGCCTTCCTCGCCGCACTGAGAGCTGAGGGCGTCACCGTCGTCGAGGAAGGCGACTGGGAGCACCACAACCGGGCCGGCCACGGCGCCTGGGGCCCCGTGAACGGCGTGATGATCCACCACACCGTCACCAAGGGCACCGCCGCCACGGTGCGGATCGTCCGCGACGGGTACGCGGACCTGCCCGGCCCGCTGTGCCACGGCATGATCGCCAAGGACGGGCGCGTCCACGCCATCGGCTGGGGCCGCGCGAACCACGCCGGCCTCGGCGACCCGGACGTGCTGGCCGCGGTCATCGCCGAGCGAAAGCCGCCCACCGACGACGAGGCGTCGGTGGACGGCAACGCGCGTTTCTACGGCTTCGAGTGCGAGAACCTCGGCGACGGCAAGGACCCGTGGCCGAAGGCCCAGCTCGAAGCGATCGAGCGGGTGGCCGCCGCGCTGTGCCGCCAGCACGGCTGGGGCGCCCGCTCCGTCATACGGCACCTGGACTGGCAGCCCGGGAAGGTCGACCCGCGCGGGCCCGGCATGGACTGGGACGAGGTCCTCGCCGCGGTCGCGAAGCGCCTCGGGAGCAAGCCGCCCACCACCTCGCTGCCCGCGCCGACGCGGCCGGTCGTCGACCTGTCCAAGCTCATCGCCGCCGCGCGGTCGAACCCGTCGGCGGCCGGGCAGCCGGTCACCTACGCCGGGGTGAAGACCGTGGAGTCCGCCCTCGTCGACGAGGGCCTCCTGTCGAAGGCGTACTCGGACGGCCACTACGGCAGCACCACCGTGGCGGCCTACGCCAAGCTCCAGCGCCGCCTCGGCTACAGCGGCAAGGACGCCGACGGCATCCCCGGCAAGACCACCCTCACCTGGCTCGGCGACAAGCACGGCTTCACCGTCGTCGCCTGAACGGAAGGACACCCCATGAAGCTGTTCGGAAGAGAACCGGTCGTCATCCTCAACACGTTGTCCGCGGTCCTCGGCCTGGTCGTCACGCTCGGCATCACGAGCCTGACCGCCGAACAGGCCGGCGCGACCGTCGCCGTCGTCTCCGCGGTCCTCGGCGGGATCGCCGCCGCCATGACCCGCCCGGTCGCCCCGCAGGCGTTCACCGCGATCGTCGCCGCCGGGGCCGTCGCGGTCGCCGCATTCGGCTACGAGGTGTCGCAGGAGACCGTGGGCGCGATCAACACGGTGGTGCTGGCCGGGCTGACGCTCCTGACCCGGGTGCAGGTCACCCCGTCGAACCCGTCGGCGCCGACCCGCCCCACGGGGGTCTGAGGGTGCGTCTGGCCCGGCGGCTCGGCAAGCGGCTGGGCCGCCGCGGCGCTCTCCTGTTCTGCAAGGGCGTCGTGGCCACGGGCTACGGCGCGGGGCAGATCGTCACCCCCACGGGCGACCGGCACGGGCTGACGCTGCTCCTCAAGGCGATGGACCTGCACTGCTGGGGCGGCGTGTGGATCGTCGCCGGGATCATCGCGCTGGTCTGCGCGTGGCTGCCACAGGGCCGGGACTGGCCCGGGTTCGTCGCGGTGTGGCTCATCGCGTCGGTGTGGGCCGGCGCCTACCTCGTCTCCTGGTGGCCCCTCCAAGAGACCCCCAAGGGCTGGGTATTGGCCCTAATTTTCGGTGCGTTCGGTGCGGTCAACTTCGTGGCGATCGGATGGGACGAACCCGCACGATCGGAGCCACCGCGTGAGACCTGAAATGCTGACCGCCCTGTCTGCCCTCGCTGTCGCCGGCGTGACCGCGATGGGCGCGATCGTGACGACCGTCATCGGCCGTCGGCAGCCCCGCGGGCAGCAGCGCCGCGATGATTTCACGGCCGTCACGGACCGCATGGAGCGGGAGATCACGCGGCAGGGGCAGCGAATCGACGAGCTGGAGGAGGAGGCGGCGCAGGACCGGGCTCGGATCACGGCGCAGGATTTCGCGATCCGGTACGTGGCGGGGTGGGCGCGGTCGCTGGTGGGCTACATGCGGCAGTCGCAGTTGGAGCCGCCGCCGCCCCCGCAGCCGATACCGGATGAGGTGCGTCCGTTCCTGCACGACATGAGCCTGTGACTGATCATGTGGCCCCCATCGCCTTCGGGCGGTGGGGGCCGTTTCGTCATGCTCCGCTGCGAACTGGTGGCGTGGCGCCCAGGGAGGGCGAGCGCTCCGGGAGCGCACACGAAACAGGCCCTGCCCCCTACTCTGACAGTGTCGAGCTGTAGAGAGAGGGCAAGGCCGTGTCGTCTTCACATGCTACCCCGGACCCGTACGCCGACCCGCTGGCCTTCGGCCAACGGGTGCAGATTCTGCGCGAGCGCCGGGGCATGACCCGCGTGCACCTCGCCGACCGTGTGGGCGTCTCGCCGCACACGGTCAAGAAGATCGAGAACGGCCAGCAGCAAGCCCCGAACTTGGGCATGGTCATGCGCATCGCCGAGGCTCTGCGTGTGCGGGATCTGGCCGACCTGACGGGCCACCCTGACATGCACGTTGACCTCTTCGCCGGTCCTGGTCACCCGCGGCTCGCCGCGGTGAAGGCCGCTGTTGACTCGCTCTCTCTGACCGCCGGCCGGGAGGCGCCGCCCGTGGCGCACCTGCGCGCGCGGCTGGACAGCGCCTGGCGTGAGCGGCACCAGGCCGCGAACCATCGCGAGGTCCTCGGCAGACTGTTGCCGGACATGATCCGGGACGCGCAGGCCCTCGTCCGCCAGGCCGACAGCGCCGCCGACCGCCGCGCCGCGCAGGCCCTGCTCGCCGAGACCTACTCGCTGTCGCAGTTCTTCCTCGCCTACCAACCCGACGGCGCGCTGCTCTGGCGCGTCGCCGAGCGCGGCATGATCGCGGCGCAGGAGTCCGAGGACCCGCACGCCATCGGCGTCGCCGCCTGGCTCGCCGCACAGGCCCACCGCGACTCGGGCCCCTCCCATTTCGACGCCGCCGACGCCGTCAATGCGGAGGCGGTCCGCTACCTCGAGCCGCTCCTGCCGGAAGCTCCCGCCGAGGTGCTGGCGATCGCTGGCGCGCTGCAGTTCGAGCTCGGCTACACCGCCGCCCGCCGAGGGGAGCCGGGCACCGCGTGGCGTCACTGGGACCGGGCCCGGGCCATGGCCGAGCGGCTGCCCGAGACCTACTGGCACCCGGTCACCTCGTTCGGCCCGGCCATCATGGGCGCCCACGCTGTCACCGTGGCGGTGGAGCTCCGCCAGGGCGGCGAGTCCGTACGGCAGTCAGTGCGCGCCGATCAGACCACCATCCCGTCCCGGCCGCGCCGCGCCCGGCACCGCATCGAGGAGGCCCGCGGCTACCAGCTCGACGGCCAACCCGACGTCGCGCTGATCACGCTGGCCAAGGCCTACGCGACCGCACCGGAGACGATCAAGTACAACGGCTACGCCAAGCGGCTCATCCTGGAGGAGGTGGAGAGCAAGCAGGCGAAGCGCCGGCGGATGGCGTCGGACCTCGCGGTGAAGATCGGCCTGCTGGCCGCGTAACCGTTACGAACAAGGGGACCGGAATCCGGTCCTCACTCACTGTCACAACGCCTTAGCTTCCTGTTACCTGGCTGATTGCCCAGGTCGCGGCCCCGCGCCGCCACCTGGGCCCGCACGCCCATGGAGGCAGGATGAACAGTGAGCCCGAGCCCGAACACGCCTCGTATCCCGGCCAGCTGCAGCCCAACGTACTCGTGCACCCCACGGCGGACCGCAGGCTCGCAGTCGAGCACTGGCTGCTGTCCACCACCCCGTTCACGGACCGGGCCCGCAGGGAGTGGCGGGAGTCCGGGGTGGCGATGCTGCCGCTGGGCGGGCTGATGTCCGCAGTGCGGATCCCGGGCAAGCTCCTGACCGCGCTGACCCAGACGACTGCGACGCTGCAGGATGTCGACGCCTTCCTCGCTGCCACGCTGGACGGGCCGGTCATCTGCGACCCGCGTGCCCCCTGGTATTACGCCCTGGTCCCGGGACGGGTGCCGTCGACCTGGTCCCGCGCGGTGGCCGAATGGCGAGAGGCCGACGTGGTGTGTCTCGGCCGCGACTCCTACCTGGCGGTCCCGAAAGTGGACGCTGTCCCGGACCCCACCGTGCGGGACCCCCACTGGTCCGTGCCGATGGAGTCGGCCGGCGTCCTGTGCGAGCCCCTCGTCGTGGCCCGGCTGATCGCTGCCGCCCGCCACGCGATGACCGAGCCCGACGTCGACCCCGTCCCGGAGGTCGGCCGATGATCTGCGCCAGCTGCGACAAGTACATCAGGGCCGGGCAGGGCTACGAGGAGCGCGACTTCGAGCGGCTGTCCGCCGCGCCCGCCACGATCGTCGTGCACACGGACCCGAAGGACTGCCCCGCGATACCGTCGCCGGCCCCGCCGTCCTCGTCCTGACCCGAGCCCCCGTCACCAGTGTGCCGACTCCGCCGGTGACGGAGTGGACCGGCCGCCGTCTCCCCGGCGGCCGACCGGCCCGCCGCCGGCGCCTCCCCCGTGGCCCGGCGGCGGGTCACCGCACCAGATCAGCGAGCGGCACGTCCAGGACCCGGGCAATGCGGAGCAGGGTCGACAGCCGGACGTCCTTGCTGCCGTGCTCGACGTGCTGGTACGTCCGCCGGTCAATACCGGCGGCCAGCCACACCTGGTCCTGGGTGAGGTTCTGACGGATGCGTTCGGCGCGCACTCGTTCCCCGAGGGCCCGGCGGCGCTCGAGTAGCCATGCGTCGTCGTCGGGCAGGTCGTGCACCCGTCACACGCTGGAGTGATCAAGGCTGGGTGTCTGCGGAATCCATTCCGCATTGTGTGATCTTGCGTCGGCCAGGGCATCCCTTCCGGGACCGTGGCGGTCGCAGTGACGGGGGCCGCGGTCAATCTCGCGCGAGGTTGCCCCGTCCAGATGACGGAGCCGCGGTACCCCTGCCGCCCCGGGCCCTACAGTGGGTTCGGGGCGGCACCCATTCGGGGGAGCGAGTCCTCGCCAAACCGGGCCGGTTCTGACACCAAGCGCCTTTCCTTAGTTTGGTTCCCGGCGACCTGCAAAAAGGCAGGTGAGCACATCGCTAAACCTCTGACACCTTCTAAGCGCTTGGCCGCAGGTTCGAGTCCTGCCGGGGGCGCCAATACCCTTTGACCAGCGGAAACGCTGGTCACTCTCATATCTGGCGCGATGCACATCGCTACCACACCAAGCGCCTTGACTGTCCACGATCGTGGGCACCATGGTGGAGCATGGCAGATGAGCGATACGACCTCGGGCCCATGGCCGCCTCCTGGCTCCGCGCCCTCAAGTCGCAGAACAAGAGCGACAACACCATCCGGATCTACGGCAACGCCGTGCGGTCCTTCGGCCGCTTCCTCCTCGACCCGGAGGCCGGCTACCACCCCGCCACCGACGACGGCACCGCCGGCCGCCCCGCCCCGTCCGACCTCGAGGACATCCACCGCGAGCATGTGGAGGCGTACATCGCCGCCACCATCAAGCGGACCAGCCCGGCCAACGCCCACCAGCACTTCCGCGCGCTGAAGACCTTCTTCACCTGGCTCATCGACGAGGAGGAGCTGGACCGCTCCCCGATGCGGACGATGAAGCCCCCGCAGGTTCCCGAGACCGAGGTCCCCGTCATTCCCGAGGAAGACCTCTCGCGACTCTTCAAGACGTGCAAGGGCCGGACGTACGCCGAGCGGCGAGACACGGCGATCCTGATGCTGTTCCTCGACACGGGCGTCCGGCTCAGCGAACTGACGGAGCGGCGGGTCGGCGACCTCGACCTCGACATGATGGTGCTGCGCGTCCTCGGCA
>Ga0308174_10000071_pt1 | contig 42264 bp, 50 predicted proteins | sample PhyPR2_FD_203894 | JGI IMG/M metagenome (GOLD analysis project Ga0308174, IMG submission 203894) | Soil microbial communities from UC Gill Tract Community Farm, Albany, California, United States - DLSLS.P.R2 | ecosystem: Environmental > Terrestrial > Soil > Agricultural land | place: USA... | reverse complement strand
GGGCGTGGGTGGGGAAGTCATCGCCTACGTCTGGTGACGACGAGAACCTGCGAAGGAGAGTAGAAGCATGTCGCGCATTGGCAAGCTGCCCATCGCGGTCCCGTCGGGTGTCGACGTCGCGATCGACGAGGCGCTGGTGACGGTCAAGGGCCCCAAGGGCACCCTGTCCCACGCCGTCGCGTCGCCCATCACCGTGGTGAAGGGCGAGGACGGTGTCCTCGAGGTGAAGCGTCCGGACGACGAGCGCGAGAGCCGTTCGCTGCACGGGCTCACCCGCACCCTGATCAGCAACATGGTCGTGGGCGTGACCGAGGGCTACGAGAAGAAGCTCGAGATCGTGGGCGTGGGCTACCGCGTCCTGTCCAAGGGGCCGACCCAGCTGGAGTTCCAGCTCGGGTACTCCCACTCCATCACGTTCAACGCGCCCGAAGGCATCACCTTCACCGTGGACGGCCCGACCCGGCTCGGCGTCCAGGGCATCGACAAGCAGCTCGTCGGTGAGGTCGCGGCCAACATCCGCAAGCTGCGCAAGCCCGAGCCGTACAAGGGCAAGGGCGTTCGCTACGCGGGTGAGCACATCCGCCGCAAGGTCGGAAAGGCTGGTAAGTGACCATGGCGATCTCGCTGAAGAACAACAAGCACACTGCGGGTCGCGTCAAGTCGCGCCTGCGCCGTCAGGTGCGGGGCCGCAAGAAGGTCGCCGGCACCGCCGAGCGTCCGCGACTCGTGGTGACGCGCTCCTCGAAGCACATGACCGCGCAGGTCGTGGACGACTTGGTCGGCAAGACCCTGGCGTTCGCCTCGACCACGGAGAAGGACCTGCGGTCCTTCGACGGCGACAAGACCGCCAAGGCCAAGAAGGTCGGCGAGCTGGTTGCCGAGCGTGCCAAGGCCGCGGGCATCGACGGTGTGGTCTTCGACCGCGCCGGCAACAAGTACCACGGTCGCATCGCGGCCCTTGCTGATGGCGCCCGCGAGGGCGGCCTGACGTTCTGATCGCAAGACAAGCAAGAGAGAGAAGAGGAAAGTCTCATGAGCGGAGCCCAGCGCGGACAGCGCGGTGGCGAGCGCCGAGGCAACCGCGACGACCGTCGCGGCGGCCAGGCTGCTGACAAGACCGCCTACATCGAGCGCGTCGTTGCGATCAACCGTGTCGCCAAGGTCGTGAAGGGTGGTCGTCGCTTCAGCTTCACCGCCCTCGTGATCGTCGGTGACGGCGAGGGTCTGGTCGGCGTCGGCTACGGCAAGGCGAAGGAAGTTCCGGCCGCGATCGCCAAGGGTGTCGAGGAGGCGAAGAAGCACTTCTTCCGCGTCCCCCGCATCCAGGGCACGATCCCGCACCCGGTCCAGGGCGAGAAGGCAGCCGGTGTCGTCATGCTGCGCCCCGCCGCCCCCGGTACCGGTGTGATCGCCGGTGGCCCGGTGCGTGCGGTGCTCGAGTGCGCCGGCATCCACGACGTGCTGAGCAAGTCGCTCGGTTCGTCCAACCAGATCAACATCGTGCACGCGACCGTCGAGGCGCTGCGGATGCTGGAGCAGCCCGAGGCCGTCGCGGCCCGCCGTGGCCTGCGTGTCGAGGACGTCGCCCCGGCGGCGCTCCTGAAGGCTCGCGCCGAGGTTCCGGAGGGCGTGTCCCAGGAGGTGTCCTCCTGATGGCACAGCTGAAGGTCCAGCAGAAGAAGTCCACGATCGGCTGCAAGGCCAACCAGCGCGAGACCCTGCGCACGCTCGGTCTCAAGCGGATCGGCGACGTGGTCGTCAAGGAGGACCGCCCGGAGATCCGCGGCATGGTCCACACCGTCCGTCACCTCGTGACGGTCGAGGAGGTCGACTGACATGACGCTCAAGCTGCACCACCTGCGTCCGGCTCCCGGCGCCAAGACCGCGAAGACCCGTGTCGGTCGCGGTGAGGGTTCGAAGGGCAAGACGTCCGGTCGTGGTACCAAGGGCACCAAGGCCCGTTACCAGGTTCCGGTCGCCTTCGAGGGTGGCCAGATGCCGATCCACATGCGTCTGCCCAAGCTGAAGGGCTTCAAGAACCCCTTCAAGGTGGAGTTCCAGGTCGTCAACCTCGACCGCATCAACGAGCTCTTCCCCGAGGGTGGCACCGTGACCGTCGAGGACCTGGTCGCCAAGGGCGCCGTCCGCGACAGCCTGCCCGTCAAGGTCCTCGGCCAGGGTGACCTGTCCGTCGCCGTCCAGGTGAGCGCCAACGCGTTCTCGGGCTCGGCGAAGCAGAAGATCGAGGCAGCCGGCGGCAGCGCCACCGTCGTGTGACGGAACGCTGACCTGCCTTTCGTAACGATGGCTGTGACAGGGCGCGGGCGGCGTGAGCCGCCCGCGCCCTCGCCACATCCACCATGCATCGTCGGACCCGGTGGGGAGCCTGTTACGCTTCCCCGGGTCTTCGCGGGTGACGTGCGAGGGCCGCACCCCGCTCGGAGAAAGAGGATCCAGTGCTAGGCGCGTTCGCGAACGCTTTCCGGACTCCGGACCTGCGGCGCAAGCTGCTTTTCGTCCTGATGATCATCACGATCTTCCGGCTCGGATGCCAGATCCCGACACCGGGCGTGGACGTGTCCAACGTCCAGACCTGCCTGAACAACGTGGGCAACTCGGGCATCTACAGCCTGATCAACCTGTTCTCCGGCGGCGCCCTGCTCCAGCTGACAATCTTCGCGCTGGGGATCATGCCCTACATCACCGCCTCCATCATTCTCCAGCTGCTCGTCGTGGTCATCCCGCGGCTCGAGGCGCTGAAGAAGGAGGGGCAGTCGGGGCAGACCAAGATCACGCAGTACACCCGCTACCTGACCCTCGGCCTGGCGCTGCTGCAGGCCACCGGCATCGTGGCGCTGGCCCGCTCGGGCAACCTGCTCCAGGGCTGCGACCCGAACACCTACCCGCTGCTGCACAGCAACGGCACCGCGACCTTCCTGGTCATGGTCATCACGATGACCGCCGGCACCGCCGTGATCATGTGGCTCGGAGAGCTGATCACCGAGCGCGGCATCGGCAACGGCATGTCGCTGCTCATCTTCACCCAGGTCGTCTCCGGCTTCCCGGGCTCGCTCTGGGCGGTCCAGAAGCAGAAGGGCTGGTGGGTCTTCGGCATCGTGGTGCTGATCGGCCTCCTGGTGATCGCGGCCGTCATCTTCATCGAGCAGGCGCAGCGCCGTATCCCGGTGCAGTACGCCCGCCGGATGGTGGGCCGCAAGATGTTCGGCGGCAGCTCCACCTACATCCCGCTGAAGGTGAACCAGGCCGGCGTCATCCCGGTCATCTTCGCCTCCTCGCTGCTGTACCTGCCGGCCATGGCCGCGCAGTTCAACCAGAACAGCGGCTCCGCCTGGGTCACGTGGATCAACAACTACCTGGTCCGCGGCAGCCACCCGCTGTACATGATCACGTTCTTCCTCCTGATCGTCTTCTTCACCTACTTCTACGTCTCGATCACCTTCAACCCCGAAGAGGTGGCGGACAACATGAAGAAGTACGGCGGCTTCATCCCCGGGATCCGGGCGGGCAAGCCGACCGAGGACTACCTGTCCTACGTCCTGTCCCGCATCACGCTGCCCGGAGCCCTCTACCTGGGCCTGATCGCCCTCATCCCGCTGATCGCGTTCGTCTTCCTCAACGCGAACCAGAACTTCCCGTTCGGCGGCACCTCGATCCTGATCATGGTGGGCGTCGCACTCGACACGGTGAAGCAGATCGAGAGCCAGCTCCAGCAGCGCAACTACGAAGGATTCCTCCGGTAAATGCGACTGATCATGATGGGCCCTCCCGGCGCGGGGAAGGGGACCCAGGCGAAGTTCGTCGCCGAGCACTTCGGCATCCCGGCGATCTCGACGGGTGACATCTTCCGGGCCAACGTCTCCGAGGGGACCGAGCTCGGCATCGAGGCCAAGCGCTACATGGACGCCGGCGACTACGTCCCCGACGAGGTCACCAACCTGATGGTCCGCAACCGGATCGACGAGAAGGACGCCGAGCCCGGCTTCCTCCTCGACGGCTACCCGCGGACGCTGGCCCAGGTCGAAGAGCTCGACGGGATGATCAAGTTCACCGGGCACAGCCTCGACGCCGTCGTCGTGCTGACCGTCGACTCCGACGAGATCGTGGGTCGCCTGCTGCAGCGCGCCCAGGTCGAGGGGCGCGCGGACGACACCGAGGACGTCATCCGCCGGCGCCAGGAGATCTACGTCGAGCAGACCGAGCCGCTGATCGAGGTCTACCGCGGTCGCGGCATCCTGATCGAGGTCGACGGCATGGGCGAGGTCGCCGAGGTCACCCAGCGCATCTTCGAAGCGCTGGACGTCGTCCCCCAGAGCTGAGCGGCACCCATGACGCACGCCCTGAGCACCGCTCACGCAGGGAGGGCACATGGGCTTTCGTGACCGCGGCGTCGAGATCAAGACCCCCGACCAGATCGCCGGCATGCGCACGGCCGGGCTGGTCGTGGGCTCGACCCTCGAGCTCCTGCGCTCCTCGGTGCGGGCCGGGCTCAGCACCGGGGAGCTCGACGCGATCGCCGAGGACAACATCCGCTCCTCGGGTGCGACGCCGTCGTTCAAGGGCTACCACGGCTTCCCCGGGTCCATCTGCGCCTCGGTCAACGACGAGGTCGTGCACGGGATCCCGGGTGAGCGGGTGCTCGCCGACGGCGACGTCATCTCGATCGACTGCGGCGCGATCGTGGACGGGTGGCACGGCGACGCGGCCATCACGGTCGCGGTCGGCACCGTGCCCGCCGAGGTGACCGAGCTGATGCGGGTCACCGAGGAGGCCATGTGGCAAGGGATCGCCGCGGCCCGCCTCGGCGGTCGGGTCACTGACATCTCGCACGCGGTCGAGACCCACGTGCGCTCCCAGGGTGACTACGGCATCCTCGAGGACTACGTCGGCCACGGCATCGGCTCGCAGATGCACCAGCCGCCCAACGTGCCGAACTTCGGGCGACCCGGTCGCGGGCCGAGGCTGGTCGAGGGGCTGGCCCTGGCGGTCGAGCCGATGATCACCCTCGGCAGCAAGGACACGGTCGTCCTCGACGACGACTGGACCGTGATCAGCTCGGACGGCTCGTGGGCCGCCCACTTCGAGCACACCTTCACGCTCACGCCCCGTGGGGCCTGGGTGCTGACCGCCCTCGATGGCGGCGAGGCGGCGCTCGCCGCGCTCGGTGTCCCGTACGGCGGCTCCTGAGCAGCCGCGGGACGAGGCGTGTCGAAGGGCGGTTCCTGAGCCGCCGAGGGACGACGCCGGTTCGACCCCGCTCGCCCCGGCATGGCACCATGGGGCCTGGAGGGGAGTATTCCCGTCACGGTGGTGTCGTCAGTACGGCCCGGGCCCAGCTCGGACCCGGTGCCACCGGCTCGGTCAGCCGAGCGGAAGAGACCTCCGGAGAAATGACCGGCCGGCGTAGTCCCTACGCCGGCGCTGCAGCCACCTCCGGAGGAGAACTTTCTCGATGACTTCCCTGATGGGCGACTCGGTCGCCTCCCCCCTCGTGTGGGGCATCACCATCGTCGTGACCGTCGGCGTCCTCTTCGTCGACCTCGTCGTGATCGCCCGCCGGCCGCACGAGCCGTCGATGGCCGAGGTGAGCCGACACCTGGCGTTCTTCATCGGGCTCGCGGTCGTGTTCGGCGGCGTGCTCTGGATCTTCGCCGAGCCGCACGCCCTCTCGCCCCACCCGGGGCCGGAGTTCTTCGCCGGCTGGCTGACGGAGTACTCGCTGTCGGTCGACAACCTGTTCATCTTCATCATCATCATGGCCAACTTCTCGGTGCCCCGGCAGTACCAGCAGACCGCCCTGATGATCGGCATCGTGCTCGCGCTGCTGATGCGCGGAGCCTTCATCGTCGTCGGCGCGGCCGCCATCAACCAGTTCAGCTGGATCTTCTACATCTTCGGCGCGTTCCTGCTCTGGACGGCGGTCAAGCTGGCCAAGGAGGGGGCCAACGACGACGACCAGGAGGAGTACGAGGAGAACCGCCTCGTGCGGTTCGCGGAGCGCCACCTGCCGGCCAGCAGCGAGTGGAACGGGACGAAGCTCTTCACCAAGGAGAACGGGAAGCGGCTGATCACGCCCATGTTCCTCGTGGTGCTCACCCTCGGCACCACCGACCTGCTCTTCGCGCTCGACTCCATCCCGGCCATCTACGGGCTGACCAGCGACCCCTACCTCGTGTTCACAGCCAACGTTTTCGCGCTGATGGGCCTGCGCCAGCTCTACTTCCTGATCGGCGGCCTGCTCCAGCGCCTGATCTACCTCTCCTACGGCTTGGCGATCCTGCTGGGGTTCATCGGCCTGAAGCTGGTCCTGCACGCGATGCACGACAACGAGCTGCCCTTCATCAACGGCGGCGAGCACATCTCCTGGGCCCCGGACATCCCCATCTGGCTCTCGCTGGTCGTCATCGTCGGTACGCTGGCCGTGACCGCGATCGTCAGCCTCCTCGCATCCAGGAACATGACTCAGGCCGAGATCGAGCAGCGGACCATCTCGCTCGGCGACTCCGGCGAACGGTAGCCACCCCGCGGAATACCGGGTCCGACGTCGCGGGTTGTAGATGGGGTGAGCCAACGACGTCCGACCTTGTCCGTCCTCGATCTCGTGCCGGTGCGCAGCGACCAGGCCTCCCGCGACGCGTTGGCGGCCACGCTCTCCCTGGCCCGGGTGGCCGACGAGCTCGGCTACCGCCGCTACTGGCTGGCCGAGCACCACAACATGCCGGCCGTGGCGGCCACGAACCCGCCGGTGCTGATCGGCCTGGTGGCAGGGGCGACCCGCAACCTGCGGGTCGGGTCGGGCGGGGTCATGCTGCCCAACCACGCCCCGCTGGTCGTGGCCGAGCAGTTCGCGCTCCTCGAGGCCGCCTACCCGGGTCGCATCGACCTGGGCATCGGCCGGGCCCCCGGCAGCGACCCCGTGACGACGTACGCGCTGCGGCACGGCGCCGGCGGGGTCAGCGACGAGGCCGTCACGCACTTCCCGGAGTACGTCGACAACGTGGTGGCCATGATGGACACCGGGGGAGTGGCCATCGGGATCCAGGGGCGCAGCTACCCGCTGCGCGCCACGCCGGCCGCGACGTCCGTGCCCGACATCTGGCTGCTGGGCTCCTCGGACTACTCGGCGCGGCTGGCGGCCGAGAAGGGCCTGCCGTACGTCTTCGCGCACCACTTCACCGGATCCGGGACCGCCGAGGCGCTCGAGCTCTACCGCTCCAGCTTCCGCCCGTCGCCCGAGCTGGCCGAGCCGCGGACGTTCCTGACCGTCAACGCGGTCGTCGCCCCGACCTCGGAGGAGGCCGAGCGGCTCGCCCTGCCGCAGCTTCTGGCGATGCTCGCCCTGCGCACCGGGCAGCCGCTGTCCGCCCAGAGGCTGGTCGAGGAGGCCGAGAAGGTGGAGCTGCCCGAGGCCCATCGCGACGTCGTCGACACGATGCGCACCCGCTGGGTCATCGGGTCACCGGAGGAGTCGCGGGCCCGGATCGCCGAGCTCGCGGCGACGTACGGCGTGGACGAGGTGATGGTGCACCCGGTCGCCGGCGCGTACGTCGGCACCGAGCCCGGCGGCAGCCCCGCGCGGGAGGAGACCCTGCGGCTGCTCGCGGGATGACCCCGCGTCCCGGTCGGCCGGTGAATTCGTGTTTGCCGCCGTTTTGCCACTAAACTGGCGTGTCGGCCCAACGTGGGTCTGTTTCGTGGTGCCTCGCGGCTGCCCGGATCACCGTCGTACGAGCTCCTTGGAGCGCGTCGGCACGTGCCCGGGAAGAGGTTCCCGGAGCGGCTTCACGAGGTCCACCGCACACGGCAGGCTCGATCTTCGAGCAGGTCGGGACGGAGGTTCCCGGGCCACCTGGCCCCGGTCCGATCCGGGGACAGTGCAGCAAACGGTAGACAACCGACCAACAGATTGTGGAGGACATGCCGAAGAAAGAAGGCGTGATCGAGATCGAGGGCACCGTCGTGGAGGCCCTGCCGAATGCCATGTTCCGCGTCGAGCTGAGCAACGGGCACAAGGTTCTCGCCCACATCAGCGGCAAGATGCGCCAGCACTACATCCGGATCCTCCCCGAGGACCGTGTGGTGGTGGAGCTCTCGCCGTACGACCTCACCCGGGGTCGGATCGTCTATCGGTACAAGTGATGACAGCCGATGACTGAAAGGACCTCCTCGTGAAGGTCAAGCCGAGTGTCAAGACGATCTGTGACAAGTGCAAGGTGATCCGTCGCCACGGCCGCGTCATGGTGATCTGCGAGAACCCGCGCCACAAGCAGCGCCAGGGCTGATCCAGCCCGACCACAACTGAACACCTCAACGTGATCGCTTGGCCCGTCGTACGACGAGCCGAACCACCTCCGGCGCAGAGGCCGGAGCCCACCCGACGAGGAGTGGGGTGCGACACGACCAGAAACCTCTGCAGATTACGAAGGGACACCGCCACCACATGGCACGCCTCGTTGGTGTCGACCTCCCGCGCGACAAGCGCATCGAGGTCGCACTCACCTACATCTACGGCATCGGCCGTACCCGCGCCCAGCAGCTGCTGGAGACCACCGGGGTCAGCCCCGACCTCCGCGTCCACCAGCTGGGTGACGAAGAGCTGGTCAAGCTCCGTGACGCGATCGAAGCCAACTTCAAGATCGAGGGTGACCTCCGTCGTGAGGTCCAGGCCGACATCCGCCGCAAGATCGAGATCGGCAGCTACCAGGGTCGCCGCCACCGCATGGGCCTCCCGGTCCGCGGTCAGCGCACCAAGACCAACGCGCGTACCCGCAAGGGCCCCAAGCGCACGGTTGCCGGCAAGAAGAAGGCCAAGTGACGTCTCGCCTCCCGGCGAACCACTGACCTCTCGAACTCAGACCAGCTACTTCAGGAGATAACTGCATGCCTCCCAAGAGCCGCACAGCGGCCGGCGCCAAGAAGGTGCGCCGCAAGGAGAAGAAGAACGTCGCTCAGGGCGAAGCCCACATCAAGAGCACGTTCAACAACACCATCGTCACGATCACCGACCCGACCGGTGCGGTGATCTCGTGGGCCTCCGCCGGCACCGTCGGCTTCAAGGGCTCGCGCAAGTCCACCCCGTTCGCCGCGCAGATGGCCGCCGAGGCCGCGGGTCGCCGGGCGATGGAGCACGGGATGAAGAAGATCGACGTCTTCGTCAAGGGTCCGGGCTCGGGCCGTGAGACGGCGATCCGTTCGCTGGGTGCCATCGGCCTCGAGGTCGGCACCATCCAGGACGTCACGCCCACGCCCCACAACGGATGCCGGCCGCCCAAGCGCCGCCGCGTCTGATCACCCGAGACTGAACAGGAGACTTTGAGCTATGGCCCGTTACACCGGCCCCATGACCAAGAAGTCGCGCCGTCTCGGTGTCGACCTCGTTGGTGGCGACTCGGCGTACGAGCGTCGCCCCTACCCGCCCGGCCAGCACGGCCGCGGCCGCATCAAGGAGAGCGAGTACCTCCTCCAGCTTCGTGAGAAGCAGAAGGCGCGCATCTCCTACGGCATCCTCGAGCGTCAGTTCCACAACTACTACGTCGAGGCCTCCCGCCGCGCCGGCAAGACCGGTGACAACCTGCTGCAGCTGCTCGAGTGCCGTCTCGACAACGTGGTCTACCGTGCCGGCTTCGCTCGCACGCGCCGCCACGCCCGTCAGCTCGTCGTGCACGGTCACTTCAAGGTGAACGGCAAGAAGGTCGACATCCCGTCCTTCCAGGTCACCGCCCACGACGTCATCGACGTGCGGGAGAAGTCGCTGGAGATGACCCCGTTCATCGTGGCTCGCGAGACCCACGGCGAGCGCGTCGTCCCCGCGTGGCTCGAGGCGATCCCCTCGCGCATGCGCATCCTCGTGCACCAGCTCCCGGTCCGGGCCCAGATCGACATCCCGGTCCAGGAGCAGCTCATCGTCGAGTACTACTCGAAGAAGTAACCCTCACGGGGGCTCCGCCCCCGTGGACCCCCACTGGGGGCCTCCGCCCCCAGACCTCCGGGTCTGGGGCGGAACCGCCCCTCGTGGACCTTCCTTTTCACCTCGCAGTTCGGGCCCGTCAAATAGCGGGTGGGCCCGGAAAGGAAAGAAATAGTGCTCATCGCACAGCGCCCCACCCTGTCGGAAGAGACAGTCGACGAGTTCCGCTCGCGGTTCGTCATCGAGCCTCTCGAGCCCGGCTTCGGTTACACGCTCGGCAACTCGCTGCGTCGCACGCTCCTCTCGTCGATCCCCGGTGCCTCGGTCACGAGCATCAAGGTCGACACCGTCCTCCACGAGTTCTCGACCATCGAGGGGGTCAAGGAGGATGTCACCGAGATCATCCTCAACCTCAAGGGCCTCGTCGTCTCCTCGGAGCACGACGAGCCGGTCACGATGTACCTCCGCAAGTCCGGCGCCGGTGCCGTCACCGCCGCCGACATCGCGCCGCCGGCCGGTGTCGAGGTGCACAACCCCGACCTGAAGATCGCCACCCTGTCCGACAAGGGCAAGCTGGAGATGGAGCTCGTCGTCGAGCGTGGCCGTGGCTACGTGTCCGCCGTGCAGAACAAGGGCGCCGACAACGAGATCGGCCGGATGCCGGTCGACTCGATCTACAGCCCCGTGCTGAAGGTGACCTACAAGGTCGAGGCGACCCGTGTCGAGCAGCGCACCGACTTCGACAAGCTGGTCATCGACGTCGAGACCAAGCCGTCGATCCGTCCCCGCGACGCGATCGCCTCGGCCGGCAAGACCCTGGTCGAGCTGTTCGGGCTGGCCCGCGAGCTGAACGTCGAGGCCGAGGGCATCGACATCGGCCCGTCGCCCGTCGACGAGCAGCTGGCTGCCGACCTCGCCCTCCCGGTCGAGGACCTGCAGCTGACCGTGCGGTCCTACAACTGCCTCAAGCGCGAGGGCATCCACACCGTGGGTGAGCTCATCTCGCGCTCGGAGCAGGACCTGCTCGACATCCGCAACTTCGGCGCCAAGTCGATCGACGAGGTCAAGGCCAAGCTGGTCGAGATGGGCCTGTCCCTCAAGGACAGCGCGCCCGGCTTCGACCCGCACGCTGCCCTGGCGGCGTACGGCGACGACGACGACGATGCGTTCGTCGAGGACGAGCAGTACTGATCCCAAATCGGTTCGGCCACCCCGGCCGACCGTCTACCCCGGTACCTGACACGGCCGGAGAGAAGCGAGAGCAAGAATGCCTACTCCCAAGAAGGGCGCCCGCCTCGGCGGTAGCCCGGCCCACCAGCGCCTGATTCTCTCGAACCTGGCCACCGCCCTGTTCGAGCACGGTCGGATCACGACCACCGAGGCCAAGGCGCGCGTGCTGCGCCCGGTCGCGGAGAAGCTGATCACCAAGGCCAAGAAGGGCGACCTGCACAACCGTCGTGAGGTCCTCAAGACCATCCGCGACAAGTCCGTCGTCCACGTGCTCTTCACCGAGATCGCGCCGACCTTCGCCGAGCGTCCGGGTGGCTACACCCGGATCACCAAGATCGGTCCCCGCAAGGGCGACAACGCGCCGATGGCCGTGATCGAGCTCGTGACCGAGGCGTACTCGCCGAAGGCTCCGACCAGCAAGCCCAGGTCGACCGAGGCCCCCAAGGCCGCTCCGGTCGAGGAGGCCCCGGCCGAGGACGCCACCGAGACCGAGGCCCCGACCGAGGACGCGGCGGTCGAGACCGAGGCTCCGGCCGAGGACGCGGCGGTCGAGACCGAGGCTCCGGCCGAGGCCGGCGACGAGGCCACCGAGGAGGCTCCCGCCGAGGAGACCTCGGAGACCGAGGACAAGGCCTGACCCACACCAGGTCAGCGAAGGCCCGTCACCCGCGAGGGTGGCGGGCCTTCGTCGTACGGAGGGCTGTCCGAGTCGGCCCCGGCTGGGCCCCGCCCTCCTCAGCCCTGCCGGCGGAGCGCGCGACGCGAGCCGCCCACACGGCGCCCGCCGAGGTCGGCGCGACGACCGGCCGCCCAGCCGTCCGCGCCCCCTGAGCCGGACAGGTGCCGGGGTCGGGCGCTGCCCAGGTGGGGGTAGGCCGACTGCAGCGCCGACTCGACCTGGGCCGACCGGTCCGCCAGGACCAGCGCCGCGGAGCTGCCGGTCTCCCGGAACCGCTCTGAGGACTCCGCCTCGGCGCGCCGCTCGGCCTCCTCGAGCCGGCCGGCGACCGCGATCCGGAAGCCGGCGAGCCAGGACCTCCGGAACGCCGCCTTGTGCTCACGCGGCGGGACCGGTGTGCGCGACAGGCCGGTGGCGGCCTGGAGCAAGAGGCTGGTGAAGAGCAGCTCGGCGCGCTCGAGGTCGGAGCGGTGCCCGAACAGGTGCAGCGAGAGCTCCTTGCCGTCCTCCTCCCAGCGGGTCCGCCGCACCGACCGGCAGCGCAGCCGGGTCGCGACGGTCGCGAGCAGGTCGGCCTTGTCGGCGGCGTACGGCGAATCCATGGTCAGGACCCGGTCACCCACCGGGTCCGTGGTGGGGTCGGCGCGGGCGAGCAGGGCACGGTCGATCCCGTAGTCGGCGATGAGCCGGGTGGCCTTGGCCGTGCAGGCGCGGGCTTCGTGCTCGGTCGCAGCGGGGTCCTCGGCGAGCGCGAGGAGCTTGCGGACCTTGGCCAGGATCGGGTCGTGGTCGTTCATGGGGCCTCCGTAGGTGCGAGCCCCTCACGCTGGCAGGCGCCGGGGACACTGCGGGGTCCGGTGGGCCCACTCATCCACAGGGCCGTCGGCGCCGATGGGTGCGACGTCCTCAGCGGCCCGCCGCCGCCCATGCCTCGTCGAGGAGCTTGTGGGCCTCGGTGAGCCCCAGGCCCAGCCGGCGCGCGGTGGCGGCGTACGTCTCCGCGGCGTCGGCTGCTTCGCGCGTGCCGGCGACGGCCGTGGCCGCGACGAACGTCCCGCGCCTGCCCTCGGTCACCACGACCCCGTCGTTCTCGAGCTCGCGGTAGACCCTGGCCACGGTGTTGACGGCGAGGTGCAGCTCCTCCGCCAGTGCGCGCACCGTCGGCAGCCGGGTGCCGGCCGTCAGGTCCCCGGAGGCCACCCGGGTGGCGATCTGCCGGCGCAGCTGCTCGAAGGGTGGGTCGCCCGCGTTGGGGTCGAGCGGCATCAGCTCCATGCCCGGACCCTACTGGCCTGCCGCCCGCCTGCCCCGACCGTGGCTGCCCCGCCGTCGCAGTGGCCGGCCTCGTGCGACAGAGTCCTCCCATGGAGCGCGACGTGCTGGTGGTGGGCGAGTCCCTGGTCGACATCGTGAATGCGGCCGACGGGGAGACCAAGGAGTACGCCGGCGGCAGCGCAGCCAACGTCGCGGTGGCGCTGGCCCGCCTCGGTCGGAAGGTCCGGTTCGCGACGAGCTTCGCCGACGACGAGCACGGGCGGCTGGTCGCCGAGCACCTGGACGCGGCCGGGGTCACCCTCGCGAGCGACCCGGGCGCGGTCGAGCGCACGTCGACGGCGGAGGCGACCATCGGGGTGGACGGGGCCGCGGACTACGAGTTCGACCTCGAGTGGCGGCTCAACCCGGTGGCAGCGGAGCCGGATCCCCTGGTCGTGCACACCTGCTCCCTCGGCGCGGTGCTCAGCCCCGGCGCCGACAACGTCTTCGACCTGCTGGAGAAGCTCCGCGAGGTCGCCACCGTGAGCTACGACGTGAACGCACGCCCTGCGATCACAGGCACCGGACCGGACCTCATCGACCGGGTGGAGCGGATGGCGCGCATCGCCGACCTGGTCAAGGCCTCCGACGAGGATCTGCAGGCGCTCTACCCCCAGCTCGACCTCGTGGGGGCCGCCCGCCGGCTGCTGGCGCTGGGCCCCCTGGCGGTCGTGGTGACCCGCGGGGGCGACGGCGCGATGTGGGTCGGGCCGGACCACGTGGTCGAGGTCGACTCGCACCCCGTGGAGGTCGCCGACACCATCGGCGCCGGGGACACCTTCGGCGCGGCCCTCGTCGACGCGCTCTGGGAGGCCGGCCACCTCGGCGCGGAGCGCCGGGGGGCGCTCGGCGACATGGCTCGGGACGAGGTCGAGGCCCTGCTCGGCCATGCGGCCCGCGCGGCCGCGGTCACGGTGTCGCGTCCCGGCGCCGACCCGCCGTACCGCCACGAGCTCGGCTGAGCCCGGTCACTGCAGCCAGGCGTGCACGAGGGGCACGACGGAGGCCCCCTCACCGCTGGCGGCGGCCACCCGCTTCATCGAGCCCGCGCGGAGGTCGCCGACGGTGAAGACCCCGGGCACCGTGGTGGCGAGGCTGTCCGGCGGCAGCCCGTCGAGCCACCGGTCCCTGGGCACGTCCCGACCGGTGAGCACGAACCCCTTCTCGTCCCGGGCGACCGCATCGGGCAGCCAGTCGCAGTGCGGCTCGGCACCCAGTAGCAGGAAGAGGCCCCGTGCCTCGCGCCGCGCCCCCGAGCCGGAGGTGGTGTCCCGCACGGTGAGCCACTCGAGGCGCCCGTCGCCGCCGACCTCGGTGACCTCGGCGCACGGCTGCACCGTGATGCGGGAGCTCCAGCGGATCTCGTTGACCAGGTAGCTCGACATCGTCTCGGCCAGTCCCGCCCGGCGCACCAGGATGGTGACCGAGGAGGCGAAGCGGGCGAGGTGGATCGCGGCCTGGCCGGCGGAGTTGCCGCCGCCGACCACCACGACGTCGTACCCCTCCATCTCGCGGGCCGCGGTCATCGCGCTGCCGTAGAAGACCCCTGTCCCGGTGAGCTCGTCGACACCGGGCACGCGCAGCTTGCGGTAGGACACGCCTGCGGCGACCACGACGGCACGGGCGCGCACGTCGCCGCCGTCGGTGTGCAGCACGTGCGGGGCGCCGCCGGCCCCGGGCTCCAGGGCGAGCACCTCCCAGCCGGTGAAGAAGCGGGTGCCGAAGCGGATCGCCTGGTTGCGGGCGCGCTGGGCCAGCCGCATGCCGGAGATGCCGCGTGGGAACCCGAGGTAGTTGCGGATCATCGAGCTGGTGCCGGCCTGGCCGCCGACCGCCTCGGCCTCGATGACCACGGTCGAGAGGCCCTCGGACGCGCCGTAGACCGCTGTGGCGAGCCCCGCCGGGCCGGCTCCGACGATCGCGAGGTCCACGACCGTGTCGACGTCGATGTCCTCGGGCCGCCCGTAGATCGTCACGGCCACGTCCCGCACGGTGCGCGGTGCGATCGGCGGGTGGTCGAGCGCCTGCACGAGGGGGTACGACGCTGCCCCGTCGAGCCCGGCGGAGATCTCGCGCCCGAGCTCGCTGTCGGGCGCGTAGACCCGGTTGGGCATCCCCATCCGGTCCAGGAAGTCGCGGATGGCCAGGGTGAGGGCGTCGGCCGTGGGGGAGACGATGCGCACGGTGTCGACCTCGGGGCGGCGACCGTGGAGCCCCAGTCGGAGAGCAGTTCGGTGATCGCGGTGTGGAACTCCTCGTCCCGGGGGCCTCGCGGCATCAGCAGGTACGCGTCGTACTTGCCCTTCGCCAGGCCAGCTCGCAGGACCGGACCGTCGACCAGGAAGCGTGACCAGTGCGCCGCGATCACTCGACGGGCGGTCGGGACCACGGTCCGCCAGCGCGCGAACGCCTAGAGCACGGGCGCGTCCGGCAGCACCGACTCGGAGACGAAGAGCGCCACCTGCCGGCCCTCACCCCGCAGTCGGCCGGCCAGCTCCTCGGCCGCGGCCGCAGTGGTGAGCGCGTGCAGGTCGTAGTCGCGGGCGTAGCGCCCGAACTCGTCGAGCAGCAGGTCGGCGTTCTCCTCCGAGACCAGGAGAACGGCGGGTCGGCGCGGCCGGTCGCTCACCCGGTCATCCTAGGGAGGACTCGGGTGCGGCCGGGAGGGCCGGCGGGGGCCGATGGCAGGATTCTCGTCGTGCGGATCCGGATCGACCTCGCCTACGACGGCACCGACTTCCACGGCTGGGCGACCCAGCCGCGGTTGCGGACGGTGCAGGGCGAGCTCGAGGCCGCGCTGGCCACCGCCCTGCGGGTCCCCGAGGCTCCGGTGGTCTGCGCCGGCCGCACCGACACCGGGGTCCACGCCCGCGGACAGGTGACCCACCTCGACGTCGACGACGGGGCGCTGGCGGCCTCCGCCGGCCGGTCGGAGGACCCGCCTGCCGAGGCACTGCTGCGTCGGCTCAACGGGATCCTGCCCGCCGACGTGCGGGTGCGCCGCGTGGTGGCGGCCGCGGAGGGCTTCGACGCGCGCTTCTCCGCGACGTGGCGCCGCTACGCCTACCGGGTCGCGGACCGGCCGGGAGTCGTCGACCCGCTCACCCGCCGGCACGTGCTCGCCTGGCCGCGCCCGCTCGACCTCGACGCGGTGAACGAGGCCTCCGCGCTGCTGCTCGGCGAGCACGACTTCGCGTCGTTCTGCAAGCGGCGCGAGGGGGCGACGACGATCCGGACGCTGCTGGACCTGTCCTGGGGGCGCGACGTCGACGGCGTCGCGGTCGCCACCGTGCGCGCCGACGCGTTCTGCCACAGCATGGTGCGGGCCCTGGTCGGCTGCCTGCTCACCATCGGCGAGGGGCGTCGCCCGGCCGCGTGGGCGGCTGACGTGCTCCGGGCGCAGGTGCGTGACCCCGCGGTGACCGTCGCCCCGGCCCATGGGCTCACCCTCGAGGAGGTCGGCTACCCGGCCGACGAGGAGCTCGCCGCCCGGGCCGAGCAGACCCGGGCCAGGCGCGACGCACCGGCCGGTCCGCCCGCCGAGGTGCGCCGTGGATGAGCACTACTTCAGCGCCGACCCGTCGGTGCCGTTCAAGCGGGTCCCGGTGCGCGCCTCTGTGTGGGGGCACGACCTCGACCTGACCAGCGGTTCGGGCGTCTTCGCGCAGGGCCGCCTCGACATCGGCACCGCGATCCTCTTCCGCGAGACCGAGCCGCCGGCACCGGGCCGGATCCTCGACCTCGGGTGTGGGTACGGCGTGATCGGGCTCGCCGTGGTGGTGGCGGTGCCGCAGGCCGTGGTGACCGCGGTCGACGTCAACGAGCGGGCCGTGCTGCTCGCCGGCGAGAACGCCGCGGGGCTCGGCGTGGCCGACCGCTACACCGCCACCACGCCGGACGGCGTCGACGCGGACGCGTCGTACGACGAGATCTGGTCGAACCCGCCGATCCGGATCGGCAAGGAGGCCCTCCACGACCTGCTGCTGACCTGGCTGCCGAGGCTGGCGCCGGGTGGGCGGGCGGTGATGGTGGTCGGCAAGAACCTCGGTGCCGACTCGCTGCAGCGGTGGCTGGGGGAGCAGGGCTACCCGACCAGCCGGCTCGCCAGCGCCAAGGGCTTCCGGGTGCTCGAGAGCCGCCGGGCCGGAGAGTAGGGCGCGTCCCCGGCGCTCAGGCGCAGCAGGCCGCGTCCGAGGGCACGAGGTCGCAGCTCGACTTGCCGCAGCACCCGCACGTCGAGCCCTCGGGGACCTCGCCGAAGGTGTCGGCGTCCTCGAGGACCGTGTAGACCTCCCAGCGCTCCCCGTCGGGCGCGCCCTCGACCCAGAACTTGTCCTGCTTGGCGTAGCAGCACGTGGTGCCCCGCTCGTCGACCGACGCGAGCCCGGCACTCGCGAGGCGGGCCTGCTCGGCGTCCACGGTGTCGACGTCGGAGACCTCGATCCCCAGGTGGTTGATCGAGCCGCCCTTCCCCAGGTTCTCGATCAGGACGAGCTTCAGCGACGGCTCGGAGACCGCGAAGTTGGCGTAACCAGGCTTCGTCTTGGCCGGGGCGACGCCGAGGAGCTTGCTGTAGAAGGCGATCGAGGAGTCGAGGTCGTCGACGTTGACGGCCAGCTGGATGCGGGACATGGTTCCTCCTGCGAGACATAGATGGATGTCGATGTCCCTCCATCTTGCGTCGCATATCGACATCCGTCAATATAGATGTATGTCGAAGTCTTCCCTGGGGCTGACGCCGGTCCAGACGGTGGCCTGCTGCTCGCCGCTCACCCAGGAGCCGCTGTCGCTGGAGGCGGCCGAGCGGATCGCCCCGCTGGTCAAGGCACTGGCGGACCCCGTGCGGCTCCGGTTGCTCTCCATCGTCGCCTTCCACGCCGGCGGCGAGGCCTGCGTCTGCGACCTCAACGACGCCTTCGAGCTCTCCCAGCCGACGATCAGCCACCACCTCAAGGTGCTGCACGACGTCGGGCTCCTCGACCGCGAGAAGCGGGGGGTCTGGGTCTACTACCGCCTCGACCCGAGGGCCCTGGCCGTCGTCGGGTCGCTGCTCGGTGGCGTCGTCGGATGAACCTGGTCCGTCGTACGGCGGCCGAGCTCGTCGGCACCGCCTTCCTCGTGATGGCCGTGATCGGATCGGGCATCGCCGCGAGCCGCCTCTCGCCCCACGACGTCGGCCTGCAGCTGCTCGAGAACAGCCTGGTCACCGGCGCCGCGCTCGTGGCGCTGATCCTCGCGCTGCAGCCGGTGTCGGCAGCCTTCAACCCGGTCGTCACGCTGGTCGAGCGGGCGCTGGGCACGATCACGACCCGCGAGGTGGCCGCGCTCGTGCCCGCGCAGCTCGTCGGCGGCGTGGTCGGCGCCGTCGTCGCCAACCTGATGTTCGGCCTCCCCGCGGTCACGGTCGCCACCCATGAGCGCACCGGGGGCGGGCTCTGGCTGGGCGAGGTCGTCGCCACGCTGGGCCTGGTCACGGTGATCTTCGGCAGCGTGCGGACCGGCCGCGTCGAGACCGTCGCGTACGCCGTGGGCGGCTACATCACCGCGGCGTACTGGTTCACCAGCTCGACCAGCTTCGCCAACCCCGCGGTCACCGTGGCGCGAATGCTCTCCGACACCTTCGCGGGCATCGCGCCGGCCTCCGTCCTGCTCTTCGTGCTCATGCAGCTGCTCGGCGGTGCCCTCGCGCTCGGCCTGGTCCGGCTGCTGTTCCCCGTCCCCGTCCCCGGCACCCGAGCGGCCCAGCTGTAACGCGGTGTCCACGGTCCTGGTGCGGTGCCGCGACGCCGCACGAGTGACGTGGACACCGCGTTACATGCGGTCGGGACGCACTGGCACGCTGGGCCCATGAGCTCCGACTACACCGCCGCCGAGAACCGCTACGACACCGACGCCACGGGCATGGAGTACCGCTTCACCGGGCGCAGTGGCCTCAAGCTGCCGGCCCTGTCGCTGGGGCTGTGGCAGAACTTCGGTGACGACCGCTCGGAGGACAACCAGCGCGCCATCCTGCGCCGTGCCTTCGACCGCGGGGTGACGCACTTCGACCTCGCCAACAACTACGGCCCGCCCTACGGCCGCGCGGAGGAGAACTTCGGGCGCTACCTCGCCGACGACCTCGCGGCGTACAGGGACGAGCTGATCGTCTCCACCAAGGCCGGCTACGACATGTGGCCGGGGCCCTACGGCCAGGGCGGTGGGTCGCGGAAGTACGTCCTCGCCTCGCTCGACCAGTCGCTGACCCGGATGGGCCTGGACTACGTCGACATCTTCTACAGCCACCGGTTCGACCCCGAGACCCCGGTCGAGGAGACGATGATGGCGCTGGACCACGCGGTCCGCCAGGGCAAGGCGCTGTACGCCGGCATCTCGTCGTACTCCGCGGAGAAGACCCGGGAGGCGGCCACGATCGCGCGCGACCTGGGCACGCCGCTGCTCATCCACCAGCCGTCGTACTCGATGCTCAACCGCTGGATCGAGGCCCCCGGCACCGGTGGGCGGAGTCTCCTCGACGAGCTCGACGAGCAGGGGATGGGCTGCATCGTGTTCACGGCACTGGCCCAGGGTCTGCTCACCGACCGCTACCTCGACGGCATCCCGGACGACTCGCGGGCGGCCCGCAGCGACTCGACGATCCCCGGCGAGCACCTCGGGGACAAGGTGCTCGGGCACGTGCGCCGGCTCAACGAGATCGCGCAGGCGCGCGGCCAGAAGCTGGCACAGCTGGCGCTGCAGTGGGCGCTGCGCGACACGCGGGTGACCTCCGCGGTCATCGGCGCCAGCTCGGTCGAGCAGCTCGACACCAACCTCGACGCGCTGGCCTTCCCGGCCCTGAGCGACGAGGAGCTCGCGGCGATCGACCAGAGCGCGGTCGACGCCGGCATCAACCTGTGGGCCGAGGCGACCGAGGACTGAGCCCGGCACTCAGGTCTCGCGGGCGTCCTCCCAGACCTTGCAACCGACCAGCACCAGGACGGCGAGCACGCAGCCGGCCAGCACGTCGACCACGTAGTGCTCGCCGTAGTAGACGAGCGCGGTGGACATCGCGACCGGGTAGGCCAGCAGCAGCCAGCGACACGCCGAGCGCAGCCGCTGGACGGCGTACAGGGCGATCAGGAACGTCATGCCGGCGTGGAGCGAGGGCATCGCGGCGACGGGGTTCCCGACCCCCTGGAGCGTGACGTCGAGGTGCCCCAGCCCGAAGCCGGCCCAGCCGCGGCCGGTGATCTGGTGGACCCCGCCGGGCAGGTGGCCCTCCTTGGCCGCCATCCACGGCGGGGCCATCGGATAGAGGATGTAGACGCACAGCGCGCCGAAGTTGATGGTGATGTAGCGCCGCATCCAGCGGACCCACTCCACCCGGTTGCGCACCCACAGCACGGCGGCGATCGTCAGCCCGGCCAGGAAGTGGGACATGTAGACGGTCGTCAGCGCCACGTCGTACCAGCGCGGCGGCGAGGTCGGCAGGCAGGGCGTGCCGCACCAGGCGTCCTGCAGTCGCTGCGTGGGGGTGACACCCCCGCCCAGCCACGTGTCGACCGAGACCGGCATCGAGAAGTGCACGCCCAGCCCCAGGTTGTCGGTCAGCCCGCGGCTGTAGAAGTAGACGAGCAGCCCGACGACGGGCGGCCACCAGTCGCGCAGGAAGTTCAGGTGGTAGCGCGGCTCGGCCTCCACGTGCCAGGCGACCGTGCCCAGCCACAGCCAGGCGAAGACCTGGATCGTGCCCCTGGGGATGCCCAGCACCTCCGACCAGAGCAGGAACAGCACGGCGTACGCCGTCAGCGCGCTGGTGCGTGCCCACGGGCGGGTGACCGGCACTGCCCGGTCCGAGACCGGCGTGCGCACCGCTTCCGTGGGCCCCGCTCCCATGCCGCGATCCTATGAAACGAACCGGGTCGCGCCCCCTGTTCCGGATCGATTCCGGTGTCCGGCCGCCCGGGTGGACCCCTTGACAAGCCTCAGACCAGGCGCAGGGCCATCAGCGGACAGCTGCGTACGGCGTGCTCCGCGTGCTCCTCGAGGGCGGGCGGCACCTCGGGATCGCGCTCGCCGGTGCGGCTGAGCGGGAAGCCCCACTCGTCGCCGGCGAGCAGCTCGGGCACCAGCTCGGCGCAGGCGCCGTGCCCGTCGCAGCGGGTCCAGTCCACGTGCAGCCGCGTCAACGTCGGCCCCCTTCGACCTCGCAGTGGCCGGCGAGGTGCCGGCTCACGTGGTCGGCGAAGACCCGCATGGTGCTCGCGACCATCCGCGCGGTGCCGTCGGGGTGCGCACAGGCGCCGCGGCCGGTGGCCAGGAGCCGCATCCGGTCGATCTCGGCGGGCAGCCCCGGGTCCGGGACCCGGTCGGCGAGCCGCTCCAGCGCGTCGGCCATCCTCGGGAGGCCGTTGATGCACGGACCGCACTGGGCCGCGGACTCGTCGGCGAGGTAGCCCGCGATCCCCGCCGCCATCCGGATCGGGCAGAGGTCGTGGCCGAGCACGTGCAGGACGCCGGCGCCGACGGCCGCGCCGTACGGCTTGAGGTCGTGGGAAGTCAGCCTCGTGTCCAGCGCCGTGGCCGGGAGCCAGGCGCCGTGGAAGCCGCCCACGAGCACGGCGACCGGGTGCACCGGCCCGGCCGAGGCCAGGACGTCGCCCAGGCGGCTGCCGCGAGGCGCCTCCACGACGCCGGCCTGCTCCACCGCCCCGCTGATCGAGAACAGCGAGGTGCCGGGGTCCTCGGGCGTGCCGGCCTCGCGGAACCACGCCACGCCGTGGCGGGCGATCAGCCCGAGCTGGGCCAGGGTCTCCGCGTTGAGGACCAGCGTCGGACGACCGTCGACACCCCGCGTGGTCACCCGGACCAGCGGGTCGCCGGGGATGGCGGGGCGTCCGTCGAGCTGGTTGACCAGCGCGGACTCCTGGCCGGTCACGAAGCCACCCTCGAGCCGCGCCACCTCGACCCCGCGCGTCCGGGCCGCCTCGGTCGCCGCGGTGGGGTCGATCTCGGGGCCGATCGCGAGCACCGCCTCGTGCGCTCCGAGGGCACCGGCCACGATCGCGAGGCCGTCGACGACGAGGTGCGGCACCCGGGTGAGCAGCACGGCGTCCTTGCAACTCAGCGGCTCGCCCTCCATGGCGTTGCCGACGACCACCGGGGCCCGCCGTCCCTGCGTGACCGCGCGCACCTTGATGGCGGTCGGGAAGCCCGCACCGCCGCGGCCGGTCAGGCCGGCGTCCTCGGCGAGGGCCAGCAGCGAGTCGGGCGAGAGCCGGGGCAGCGCGCCCATCGGCTCCGCGGAGAGCAGGCGGCGGGTGTCGGTGAGGGGGGTCGCGGTCATCGGACGATCTTTCGGGGGTTGCGGGTACGGCCGCGTTCGCCGTACGACGGGAGCAGCCGCCAGAAGACGGCGGCGGTCACGGCCGCGAAGCAGGTCACGGCGACGCCGGTCATCCACACGGTCCCGGCATCGGTGCCGTTGCCGAGCGCGTGGATCAGGGCGACCGGCCAGAGCACGTAGGTGAGCCAGTGGACCGCCCGGAAGACCCGCGGGCCGACCCGGTGGCGGAGCAGGCTCACCACGGTCACCACGGCCAGGAGGTCGACGGCCAGGGTGCCCAGCCCGAGCCAGAACGGCCGGTAGGCGCCGAGGAAGGGGAAGACGAGGTCCACGAGCCGCAGCTGGGCGAAGGGGTCGAAGAGGAGGCTGCCCACGTGCACGGCGATCAAGCCGACGCCGGTGAGGGCGGCGGTGCGGTGCACGTCCGCGATGCCGAACCGGCCCAGGCCCAGCGACCGGCCGGAGTGGGTCGCGATGCCCAGCACCAGCGTGATCGTGAACATCACCAGGGCGACGATCCCGGTCCCACGGCCGAGGGCCCACAGGGCCTCGTTCATGCCGCATCCTCCTCGTCGGGCTCCTCGGGCCAGCCGCTGCGCAGGTGCACGACGCCCTGGCGGTCGACGAGGCGGGCGGGCAGGTCCTGGGCGCCGAGCCACGCCAGTCCGGCCGCGCCCTTGACGATCGTGGCGGTGGCCGCGGCGTTGGCGTCCGCGCAGGTCCGGGCGGCCACGCTGACGCTGCGCCAGACCGGGTCGGAGGGCCGGCCGGTGGCGGGGTCGACGATGTGGTGGAGGGTCTCGTTGCCACGGCGCCAGGTACGCCGCACCGTGCTGGACGTCGCCAGCGCGGTGCCGGCCGGCAGCGAGACCTGGGCGGGCGGGTCGTCATCGGTGTCCTGCACCCGGACCTGCCAGCCGCCGGCGGGCGCGGGCCCGGCCGTGGCGATGTCGCCGCCCAGGCTGATCAGGACGCCCACCCCGAGTCGCTCGGCGACCAGGGCCGCGGCCCGGTCGGCCGCGACGGCCTTGGCGGTCGCGCCCAGGTCGAGCTCGACGCCCTCGGGCATCCGCAGGCGCCTGCCCGACAGGTGGAGGGTCCGCCAGCCCGGCACCGGCCGGACCAGCGCGACCAGCCCGGTGCCGCTCTCGACCAGCCGGATGTCGCGGTCGTAGCCGAGCGCGGACAGGGTGGCGCCGATGGTGGGGTCCACCGCACCGTCGGTCTGCTCGGCGGCCGTGAGGGCCTCGACGAGCAGGTCGGCCAGCATGGGGGAGACCTGCACGGTCCCGTCCGCGCTCGGGCGCAGCGTGCGCACCTCGGAGTCGGCACGGAACCTGCTCGCGGCGGCCTCGACCTCGGCCAGGAGGTCGCCGACCAGCACGAGTGACGGCTCGAGCGCTCCCGCGTCGGTCACGACGAGGCGGGCGCGGGTGCTCCACAGCTCCCAGTCACGCGCGGCGACCATGTCAGGACCCGGTCGAGGTGGCGTGGGACGCGGTGCCGGTCGACCCCTGCTGCAGGGTGGTCGAACCGCTCGAACGGTTCTGGTGGGCGTTCGTCGAGACGTGGTTGGAGGTCGTCGTCCCGCTGCCGGACCCGGTGCTGGAGCCGGCGCTGTTCTGGGCGGCGATGCCGCAGGCGGCGGTCACGCCGAGCGAGGCCGTGACAGCGCCGACCAGGAGCGTGCGGCGCACGCCGTTGGTGCGGCGGATGCTGGTGGTGCGGTCGTGGGTCATGGTGACTCCTCGGGTCGGGATCCTCTGATGGAAACCGGGTATGCCACCACGGTGCCCAGCGAGCTTGTGAGTTCCCTGTGAGCAGCCCCCGGGTTTCCGTATCGAATCCCTGCCGTTTTGAGTGCACCCACTAAACGGGATGCTTCGACCCCTGCCGTTGGCGGAGAATCCTGCGACGTGGGACATGTCGACGTCGCCGGGGTGCGCTACGAGCTGCCGGACGGGCGGGTGCTGCTGGACGACGTGTCGTTCCGGGTCGGGGAGGGTGCCAAGGTCGCCCTCGTCGGCGCCAACGGCGCCGGCAAGACCACCCTGCTGAGGATCGTCACCGGCGACCTCGTCCCGCACGCCGGGGTGGTCACCCGCACCGGCGGGCTCGGCGTCATGCGCCAGATGGTCGGCGCCGGGCTCGGCGACTCGCCCACGGTGGCCGACCTGCTGCTGTCGGTCTCGCCGCCGCGGATCCGTGCCGCGGCTGCAGAGGTGGACCGCTGCGAGCGGGCGCTGATGGACACCGAGGACGAGAAGACCCAGATGGCCTACGCCACCGCCCTCGCGGAGTACGCCGACGCCGGCGGCTACGACCTCGAGGTCACCTGGGACGTGTGCACGATGGCAGGCCTCGGCCTCGCCTACGACCGGGCGAGGTACCGCGACCTGCGCACCCTGTCCGGTGGCGAGCAGAAGCGGCTGGTGCTGGAGTACCTGCTGCGCGGCCCCGACGAGGTGCTGCTGCTCGACGAGCCCGACAACTTCCTCGACGTGCCCGGCAAGATCTGGCTCGAGCAAAAGATCCGCGAGTCGGAGAAGACCATTCTCTACATCAGCCACGACCGCGAGCTGCTGGCCAACACCGCCACCCGCGTCGTGACGGTCGAGCTCGGGAGTGGGGGAAATCAGGTGTGGACGCATCCCGGCGGCTTCGCGTCGTACCACGAGGCGCGTCGCGACCGGTTCGCGCGCTTCGAGGAGCTGCGGCGTCGCTGGGACGAGGAGCACGCCAAGCTCAAGGCCCTGGTGCTGATGTACAAGCAGAAGGCCGCCTACAACGACGGGATGGCCAGCCGCTACCAGGCCGCCCAGACGCGGCTGCGCAAGTTCGAGGAGGCCGGCCCGCCGACCGAGCAGCCCCGCGAGCAGCAGGTGAAGATGCGGCTGAAGGGCGGCCGCACCGGCAAGCGTGCGGTGGTCTGCGAGGACCTCGAGCTCTCCGTCGACGGACCCTCCGGGCCGGGGACGCTGATGAGGCCCTTCGACCTCGAGGTCTGGTACGGCGAGCGGGTGGCCGTGCTCGGGTCCAACGGGTCCGGCAAGTCGCACTTCCTCCGGCTGCTCGCCGCGGGTGGCTCCCGGCCCGACAAGGAGCACGAGCCGGTCGATGACGTCGTCATCGCGCCGGTCCTGCACCGGGGCACCGCCCGGCTGGGCGCGCGCGTGCGGCCCGGCTGGTTCGTGCAGACCCACGAGCACCCGGAGCTGCTCGGCCGGACCCTGCTGGAGATCCTGCACCGCGGCGACGAGCGCCGCGACGGGATGGGCCGCGAGCAGGCCAGCCGGGTGCTGGACCGCTACGAGCTCGCGCACGCCGCCGACCAGCGGTTCGAGTCGCTCTCCGGCGGTCAGCAGGCGCGCTTCCAGATCCTCCTGCTCGAGCTCTCCGGCGCCACCCTGCTGCTCCTCGACGAGCCCACCGACAACCTCGACGTGCAGTCGGCCGAGGCGTTGGAGGAGGGACTGGAGGCCTTCGAGGGCACCGTCCTGGCAGTGACCCACGACCGCTGGTTCGCCCGCGGCTTCGACCGGTTCCTCGTCTACGGCGCCGACGGCGGCGTCTACGAGTCCGACGGTCCCGTGTGGGACGAGGGAAGGGTGCAGCGGACCCGATGAGCGACCCGACCAGTGACCTGGTGATCGAGGCGATCGACCCCCACGACCCCGCCGCCTTCGACGAGTTCTACGACGTCTACCTCGCCGCCGAGCGGGCGCTGGGCGACGTCGCCTCGCCGTGGATGCGTGATGAGGTCCGCGCCTCGATGCAGGACCCCGGAGGGACCCGGTGGCTCGGCGCCTTCGTGGGCCGGCTCGACGGCAGCGCCACCGTGGCGGGCCAGCTCTCCACGCCGCTGCTGGACAACAAGGAGAGCGCCACCCTCGCCGTGCACGTCGAGCCGGCGCGCTGGCGCCGCGGACTGGGCTCGGCGATGCTCGACCGGCTCGAGCGCGAGGCGGTGGAGCGCGGCCGGAGCCTGCTCAACGCGGAGGCCGTGTGGGGCCACCCGGCCGGCACGGAGGGCGCGGGCGAGCCGGGGCCGGAGTTCGCCAGGCGCCGCGGGTTCGTCCTCGGGCTCGGAGACGTCAAGCGTCGGCTGGCCCTGCCGGTGGCGCAGCAGCTGCTCGACGAGCTTGCCGCCGAGGCGGCCCGGCACCACCCGTCGTACACCCTGCGGTCGTGGGAGGGGCCCGTCCCCCACGAGATCGTCGAGGGGTGGGCGCGGCTGTCCGGCTCGCTGATGACCGAGGCACCCACCGGTGGGATGGAGCGCGAGCCCGAGCACGTCGACCCGGCCGTGGTCCGGGAGGCCGAGGCGCTGCTGGTCCGGCAGGGACGCCGCAAGTACAACACCGCGGCCCTGGACGCGCGCGGCGACGTGGTCGCCTACACCGACATCGCGACGACCGTCCACGAGCCGGGGAAGGCCTACCAGTGGGGCACGCTGGTGCGGGCCGACGCCCGGGGCCACCGGCTCGGGCTGGCCGTCAAGGTCGCGAACCTGCGGCTCCTCCTCGAGGAGCGGCCGGACCTGACCGAGCTCATCACCTACAACGCCGAGGTCAACGCCCACATGGTCGGCGTCAACGAACGCCTCGGGTTCGTGCCGGTCGCGCGCCTGGGCGAGTTCCAGAAGCGCCTGCGCTGACTGTGCGGCCGGACGCTCGGGCCCGGCGGGCACGAGCAGGCGGGCGTGAGCAGGCGGGGCCCCGGCGACCGTCCGGGAGACGGACCGTTGGGTCGCGGGGCCCCGCCGCCCTCAGGGGCATGACGCGCGGGATGCTCTCACCCATGTCCGCGCGTCGTGTGGCTCAGGAGGAGCTGGCGTCGGAGTCCAGCGCGAGCTGGACCGTGTGGCTGGTGCCGTTGCGCACGTAGGTCACGCTGACCTTGTCGCCGGGGCGGAAGGAGCGGATCGTCGCGACCAGCGAGTCGGAGCTGGTGATCTGCTGGTCGTTGACCTTGGTGATCACGTCGCCGACCTGCAGACCCGCGCCGGCGGCCGTCGAGCCGCTGGTGACGTCGCGGACCTGGGCGCCCTCGGCCAGCGAGGTGTTGTTGTTGCCGGCCACGTCGGAGACCGAGATCCCCAGGCGGGCGTGGGTCGGGGTCTGGCCGTTGGCCATCTGGTCGACGATCGGCATGACCTCGTCGATCGGGATCGCGAAGCCCAGCCCGATCGACCCACCCTGGGCTGTGCTCGTCGAGCTCGTCGTCTGGATCGAGGCGTCGATGCCGACGACGTGGCCGTTCAGGTCGACCAGCGGGCCACCGCTGTTGCCGGGGTTGATCGCCGCGTCGGTCTGGATCGCCGGGTAGACCGTGCTGTTGCCCTGCGAGTCTGAGCCGACGTCGACGGGCCGGTTCAGCGCGCTCACGATGCCGCTGGTGACCGTGGACTCGAGACCGAACGGCGAGCCGATCGCCACCACGCCCTGGCCGACGGCGAGGTCGGAGGACTTGCCGATCGTGGCCGGGGTGAGACCGCTGACGTTCTCGGCCTGGATGACCGCGGTGTCGGTGAGCGGGTCGGTGCCGAGGATCTTGGCCTTCGCCGACGTGCCGTCGTTGAAGGAGACCGAGATGCTGCCCGAGCTGCCCGCGATCGCCACCACGTGGTTGTTGGTGAGGATCTGGCCGTCCGAGCTGAGGATGATGCCCGAGCCGGAGCCGGCCTCCTGCGGTCCCGACACGTCGATCTTGACCACCGAGGGGAGCACCTCCTTGGCGACCTGCTGGACCGAGCCGTTGGCCGCGGGCTGGCTCGGGGTGTCCACCACCTGCGAGGTGGCGTGCGCCGAGGAGGCGGTCGTCGAGCCGGAGGCCGTCGTACCCCACTGGTTCCAGGCTGCTGCGCCGGCCACCCCCGCCGCCCCGCCCACGAGCAGCGAGGCCGTCACGACCGAGGCCGCGAAGGCAGACCGACCGCTGCGCTGTGTCGTCGTCGGCCCGCCGGGCGGCGTCGGCGGGGGACCGCCCGCAGGTGACATCGGGTACGGCGACGGGTACGGCGGAGGAGCGGTCGGCCTTTCGCCCGGAGGCGGGACGGAGGGGGTGTCGGTCATGCCACCACTCTTGTTCGCGTCCCTGTGACCATCCTGAGACGTGACTGGGGGTCGCTCAAGAATTCTGCGACTCCGCTGCCTCCACGACCAGGGTCACCTTCTTCAGCAGCCGGGCGAGCTCGCTGCGCTCCTGAGGGGAGAGCGTCCCGAGCAGCTCCTCCTCGTGACGGCCCCGCAGGTCCATCGCCCGGCGCCAGACGTCGGCCCCCGTCCGGGTCACCTCGATCTCGACGCGGCGCCGGTCGTCGGGGGAGGGGCGCCGCTGGATCCACCCGGCCGTCTCGAGGGAGTCCAGCCGGCCCGTCATTCCGGCCGCGCTGATCCCGAGGTCCTCGGCGAGCGCCGACGGGCTGGCACGGCCGGGGGTGTCCCGGATCATCAGGTTGTGGAGGGTCTGGTACTCGAACTCCTGGAGGCCGACCTGCGCCACGGCGGTCCGGGTGTGGCCCTTGAGGTGGTGGAGGAGCCGCAGCATCCGGATCCAGATGGCCTCGACCTCGTCGTCGAAGCGGATGTCGACCCAGTGGTCCCGCCAGCGGGCCACGTGGCGGTCCGCCCAGTCGTCCTCGCTGCTCGTCATGACCGGACCATACCGAATAGTTCGTTGACGAATAATTCGCTGGCGAATTATATTGCCGGCGTGACCGACCTGATCGCCGCCGCCCGACGCGGCAACCGGGGCTCCCTGCGCTCCCGGGACTTCCGCCTGCTCGTCACCGGCACCACCACCAGCTCGCTCGGGAACGCGATCACCCCGGTGGCGCTCGCGTTCGCCGTGCTCGACCTCGGCGGGACCGCCGCCCAGCTGGGCCTGGTCGTGGCCGCCTTCGCCCTCGCCGAGGTCGTCACGGTGCTCTTCGGTGGCGTGCTCGGGGACCGGGTGCCCCGGCAGCTGATGATGGAGGGCTCCGCGGCGGCCAGCGCCGTGACCCAGGCGCTGATGGCGGCGCTCCTCGTCGGGGGGTGGGCCACCATCCCGCTGCTGGGCGTGATCGGGGCGGTCAACGGCTGCCTGTCGGCCCTGAGCGGACCCTCCTCGCAGGCCATGACGAGGCTGACCGTGCCGCCCGAGCACCTCGCCTCCGCGGTGGCGCTGCGGCGGCTGCTGCAGACCAGCGCCGGGGTGGTCGGCTTCTCGCTCGGCGGCATCCTGGTCGCGGCGGTCGGGCCCGGTTGGGCGATCGCGGTCGACGCCACGACGTACGGCCTCGCGGCGCTGTGCTTCTCCCTGCTGCGCGTGCCGCACACCCGGCCGGAGGGCGTCCGGCCCTCGCTCCTCGCCGACCTGGGTGAGGGGGCACGCGAGGTGCTGCGGCACACCTGGCTCTGGCTCCTCATCGGGCAGGCGCTGCTCTACCACCTGTTCTACGGGGGAGCGCAGGGCGTGGTGGGCCCGATCGTGGTGGGCGACGGGATCGGGCGCTCCGCCTGGGGGCTCGCGCTCGGCGCACTCACCGCCGGGTTCTTCGTCGGCGGGCTGGTCTGCCTGCGCTGGCGTCCGGTGCGCGGCCTCTACGTCGGGACCGCCATGCTCTCGCTCACGGCGGCGTTCCCACTGGCGATGGCGATCTCCGACCAGCTCTGGGTGGTGCTGCTCGGTGCGTTCCTGCACGGCTTCGGCCTCGAGGTCTTCAGCATCAACTGGGATCTGTCGATCCAGCAGAACGTGCCCGAGGACCGGCTCTCCCGCGTCTACTCCTTTGACATCGTCGGCTCCTTCGTGGCGCGCCCGCTGGGCCTGGCGCTCACCGGCCCCGTGGCGGAGGCGGTCGGGCTGGACCGCTGGCTCGTGGTCGTCGGCGTCGTCATGGGCGGCTCCTCGCTGCTGGCCCTGCTCTCGCCCGACGTGCGCGGGCTCCGTCGCCAGGCCTGACCTGTTGTCGGGGCGTGTGGCCTCGGACACAATCGGCGCATGACCGCCCCCGCCCCGCGCTTCGTCGACGACCGTCTGGCCCACTGGGCAGCCGAGACCCCGGATGCAGAGGCCATGACCTACGGCCGGCGCACCTGGAGCTGGGCCGAGTGGGATGACCGGGTTCGCCGCGCGGCCGGCGGCCTGCGCGCCCTGGGCGTCGGCCGTGGCGACGTGGTGGCCTTCCTGGACAAGAACCACCCCGCGTGCGTCGAGATCAGCATGGCCGCCGGGTCGCTCGGCGCCGCCAACGCGATCATCAACTGGCGCCTCGCCGGTGAGGAGGTCGACTACGCGGTCAACGACAGCGGCGCCAGGGTCCTGGTCGTCGGCACCGAGCTGGTGCCGCTCGTCGAGCGGATCCGCGACCGGCTCCCGAGGGTGGAGAAGGTCATCGAGGTGACCCCGGACGGCGCCGAGGGGGACGAGTACGAAGCCTGGCTCGCCGGGTCCACGCCGGTCTCGCGGCCTGCGGAGGTCGACCCCGACGACACCTGCCTGGTGATGTACTCCTCCGGCACCACCGGACATCCCAAGGGCGTGATGCTCACGCACACCAACATGGTCGAGCACACGATCAACGCCCACGACGGCTGGGAGTTCGAGCCGGGTGACAAGAGCATGGTGGCGATGCCGCTCTTCCACGTCGGCGGCTCGTCGTACGTCCTGTTCGGGATCCACGACGGTATCCCCAGCATCATGACCCGCGAGCCGGACGGGGCGTCGCTGGCCGGTGCGATCCTCGGCGGGGCCAACCGGACCTTCCTGGTCCCGGCCGTGCTGGCGCAGGTGCTCCAGTCCGGGCCCGACGCGGTCAAGCTGTTCGGGGCGCTGAAGACCTACACGTACGGCGCGTCCCCGATGCCGCTGCCGCTGCTGCGCGCGGCCATGGAGGCCTGGCCCGACACCGACTTCATCCAGGTCTACGGGCTGACCGAGGTCGCCGGCGTCGCGACCCACCTGCTGGCCGACGTGCACCGCGACGCCGTCTCGTCGGGGCACCCCGAGCGGCTCGTGTCGGCCGGGCAGCCGCTCCCGGGCATGGAGCTGCGGATCGTCGACCCGGCAACGCTCGAGGACCTGCCGGCCGGGGAGCACGGCGAGATCTGGCTGCGCACCAAGCAGCTGATGAAGGGGTTCCTGGGCGAGCCCGAGGAGACGGCCCAGGTCGTCACCGAGGACGGCTGGTTCCGCACCGGGGACATGGGCAAGGTCGACGGCGAGGGCTACCTCTTCGTCGAGGACCGGCTCAAGGACATGATCATCAGTGGCGGGGAGAACATCTACTCGCCCGAGATCGAGCGGGTCCTGGCCGAGCACCCGGCGGTCATGGAGGTCGCGGTCATCGGAGTGCCCGACGACCGCTGGGGCGAGGTCGTCAAGGCGGTCGTGTCGCTCAAGCCCGGCACCGCTGCCACCGAGGACGAGCTGATCGCCTACTGCCGCGAGCACCTCGCGCACTTCAAGTGCCCGCGGTCGGTCGACGTCATCGAGGCACTCCCACGCAACCCGACCGGCAAGATCCTCAAGAGGGAGCTGCGGGCGCCGTACTGGCAGGGACGCGACCGCACCATCGTCTGACCTTGGCGGTCGAGTTCTCAGGACGCGCCGAGGCGCGTTGACGGGCATGCGCCCTCGCATCGACCCCTAGGGTTGCCGCGTGAACCTGCGACCGCTGCGCCACTTCGACTGGAGTCTCCGCTCGTGCGGGGTGCGCGGTCACGTCACCTACCGTCCCGACGAGCGGGAGCTGGCCGAGCGGCTGCGCGCCGAGACCGCGGTGGGGGAGGCCTGGCGGTGCCTGCGCTGCGAGGACTTCGTGCCCGGGCCGCCGCACGGCTCCGGCCCGGCCGAGGACGCCCCGCTGGTGCTGCGCGGCAAGGGGCTGCGCGACGCGTTGATCCTGAGGCTGCTGGCGGTCGAGCGGCTGGTGCGGGGGCTCCTGCTGGTCGCCCTCGCGTACGGCGTCTACAAGTTCGAGGGCGCCCGGGGGTCCCTGGAGCAGGTGTTCCGCGACTACCTCCCGCTGCTGCGGCCGATCGCCGACCGGCTGGGCGTCCACCTCGAGGACAGCGGCCCGGTCAAGCTGTTCGAGTCGGCACTGCGTGCCCAGCACTCGACGCTGCGCGAGGTCGCGATCGCGGTCCTCGCCTACGGCGTGCTGCAGCTGCTGGAGGCCACCGGCCTGTGGCTGATGAAGCGCTGGGGCGAGTACGTCGCCATGGTCGGCACGTCGATCTTCATCCCGCTGGAGGTCTACGAGCTGCTCCACACGGTCACGCCGTTCAAGCTCGCCGCCCTGGTGCTGAACGTGTTCGCTGTCCTCTACCTGCTGTGGACCAAGCGCCTCTTCGGCTTCCGCGGGGGCAAGGAGGCCTTCGAGGCGGAGCGGCACGGCGCGTCCCTGCTCGAGGTCGAGCGGGCGTCGGTGGACGCCCCGCGGACGCACTGACCGACCGGCTCAGCCGCCGAGCCGCTCGTTGAGCAGGCTGACGATGGGCCAGGCGCCCCGGGACCAGTTCGAGAAGACGGTGAAGGTGAGCCCCGACGAGGGCCGGTGCTGGCTGGTGAACGACACGCCGGCGTCGTACCCCTCCAGCCAGGCTCCGTCGTCGGTCGCGTGCAGGTGGAAACCGAGGCCGTAGCGCCTGCCCTCCTCCGGCCAGTCGCTGCGCGGCCGCAACATCTCGGCGACCCGCTGGGAGGAGACGATCCGTCCGGTGAGGAGGGCGTCCCAGAAGGCGCTGAGGTCGGTGAGCGTCGAGTAGATGCCGCCGTCACCGTTGCCGACCACGGGCAGGTGGAAGACGTTGGTCCGCAGACCCTCGGCCGCCAGGTAGCCGCGTGCGGCGCGTCCCGGCAGCTCGTCGGAACGCAGGAACCCGGTGTCGACCATGCCTGCGGGCTCGCACACCAGCGTTTGCACCAGCTCGTGGAAGTCCACGCCGCTCGCCCGCTCCGCCAGGAGGGCGAGCACGACGTAGCCGCCGTTGTTGTAGGCGAAGCGCTCGCCGGCGGGGGACACGGTCGCGTGCCCGCCCAGCACCGGCAGGTACTGCTCGGTCGTGGCCAGCTCGTGCACCGGCACCGGCATCACGTAGTCGTCGACGTCCAGGTCGTCCTCGTCGAGGTAGTCACCGATCCCGGACCGGTGCGCCAGCAGGTGCTCGACCGTCACGTCGTCGGCGACCAGGGGCAGGTCGCCACCGAGGAGCGACCGGGCGGTCGTGTCGAGGTCGAGCGTCCTGCTCTCGACCAGGCTCATGACCGCGAGCGCCGTCAGGGTCTTCGCTCCACTCGCGATGGCGAACTGTGTCTCGACCGTGTTCGGGATCGCGTGCGCGCGGTCGGCGTACCCGTGGGCCACGCACAGCTCGGTCGCGCCCGCGCGGTCGATGCGGACCACACCGGAGAACCCGGTGCGCCGGGCCACCTCGTCCACCTCGTCCGCGAGTGAGGGCATGGCGCCGAACCTAACAACCAGCCGCGTCGGGCGCTCACCCCGGACGGTGGCGTCCGCCGGCCGTCGGAGGAGCGCCGTCCGGGACTCCTCGGGGTGCTCCGGTGGTTCAGTCCGCCGAGACGCGTCGTTTCAGCAGCGCGATCGGGTGGACGAACCGGTATCCCACACCCCAGGTCGACACCATCCCGACGGCCTCCCAGCCCTCGGCGCCGAGCCGGTTGAGCTCCCCGAGGTCCTTCTCCACCTTCGTCAGGTCGGCGATCGTGTACTCCCAGCGGTCCATGGCGGCTCCCTTCACCTGGGTCCACGGTCACGCCGCCGATCACCGCCTCCCAGAGGCGTCTGTCATCTGATCGGTGGCTCAGTCACCGCCGGTCGGGTGGCCTCCGTGTCGGCGGTGAGCCAGCAACCGCTTGAGCTCGCAAACGGTTGCCCAGTCACCGCCGACCGGGCGGCCGGCGGCTGCTCAGCCCGGCACCCGGAAGCCGCGGAACGTGACCTCACGTCTCGTCCGGAACCCCAGCCGGTGGTAGAGCGCTACGGCGGTGCTGTTGTCGGTGGCGACGTGGAGCAACGGCCGCTCGTCCCGGGCGGCGATGCGCGAGGCGAGCACGCCGACGAGCGTGCCCGCCAGTCCACGACCCCTGGACTCGGTTGCCACGCACACGCTGCTGATCTCGGTCCATCCCGGCGGCCGCAGCCGTTCCCCGGCCATGGCGACCAGCCGCCCGCCGTCTCGGATCCCGACGTAGCCGCCCATCTCGATGGTGCGCGACCAGAACGGTCCGGGGCGGGTGCGGGCGGCGAGGCGGAGCATGTCGGGTACGTCGGGCCGGCCGAGCTCCACGACGTCGGTGCCGGCAGCGGGCCGTTCGACCACGCCGGAGTCCGCGACCAGCTGGAGGCCCTCCATGGTGAAGACCGGTGCCCAGTCCGACGGAGGAGTGGCGGGCGAGCTGAAGAGGTCGGCGAACCCGCCGGCGCCGAGGAGCTGAGCCAGGCCGGACCAGTCGTCGAGGTGAGGCCGGACCGGTACGGCGACGAACGTGGCCACGTCCGGCGCGTACGTCAGGGCGCCGCCGTGGCGTCGAGCCAGATGCGCATGGTGGCCGCGCAGCGACTCCCCGACCGGGTCGTCGAGGGCGGTCAGGCCGTCGGGTCGTCCCATCTGCGGCAAGGCGGTTGCTCAGCCCACCGGCAGGCCGCGGGCGCGCAGCGCCTCGCGCAGACTCGCGGCGTCGGTGAAGAGGAGCGCGTCCAGCCCGGCCGCGGCGGCCGCGGCGACGTTGGTGTGGCGGTCGTCGACGAAGACCAGCCTGTCCAGCGGGAGGCCGGTGCGGTGGCGGACGATCTCGAAGATCCGCGGGTCCGGCTTGGCCACGCCCTCGGTGCCCGACACGATGACGTCCTCGAGCAGGTCCAGGAAGGGGTAGGCCGCACGGCCGTGCGGGAAGAGCTCGTCGGACCAGTTGGTCAGGCCCCACATCGGCACCCCGGCCTCGTGCAGGGCGCGGACGATGTCCACCGACCCGGGCACCTCGCCGACCAGCGAGGCGGGGAAGTGGACCCGGTAGGCGCGCGCGTGGTCGAGCCAGTGCGGGTGGCTGCGCGCCACCTCGGCCTCGGCCGTGTCCCAGTCCTGGCCGGAGTCGGGGCCGTGGTTGTAGGCCATGAAGTCGAAGTCGTCGGCCTCGAGGAACCGCCTGGCCTCGTCGGGCCCCACACCGGCCGCGATCGCGGCGTACGGCTGCCAGTCGATGAGCACGTTGCCGAGGTCCCAGACCACCCCGGACGGCACGACGACCCCGGACGGAGGTCCGTCCGGGATCGTCGACATCTGCCGGCTTGCGGGGCTCAGGCCCAGCGCTCCGACGCCGGCACGAAGTCGAGCGTGCGGTCGCCGGTGTAGATCTGCTTGGGACGCGCGATCTTCTGCTCCTTGTCCTGGACCAGCTCGAGCCACTGGGCCAGCCAGCCGGGCGTACGCCCGATGGCGAACAGGACGGTGAACATCTCCGGCGGGAACTGGAAGGCCTCGTAGATCAGGCCGGAGTAGAAGTCGACGTTGGGGTAGAGCTTGCGGGAGACGAAGTAGTCGTCCTCCAGCGCGATCTTCTCCAGCTCCTGGGCGATCTCGAGCAGCGGGTTGACCCCGGTGACCTCGAAGACGTCGTCGCAGGCCTTCTTGATGATCTTCGCGCGCGGGTCGTAGTTCTTGTAGACCCGGTGGCCGAAGCCCATGAGCTTCTCGTTGCCGTTCTTCACGCCGTCGATGAAGGCGGGGATGTTCTCCTTCGACCCGATCCGGCGCAGCATCCGCAGGACCGCCTCGTTGGCGCCACCGTGCAGCGGGCCGTAGAGAGCGCCGACGCCGCCGGCGACCGCGGAGTACGGGTCGACCTGCGAGGAGCCGATCGAGCGGACCGCGTTTGTCGAGCAGTTCTGCTCGTGGTCGGCGTGCAGGATGAACAGCACGTCGAGGGCCTTGACCAGGCGCTCGTCGGCCTCGAACTTGCGCTCGCTCATCTTGAACAGCATGGAGAGGAAGTTGGCGGTGTAGCCGAGCTCGTTGTCGGGGTAGACGAACGGCTTGCCCTGCGCGTGGCGGAACGACCAGGCGCCCAGCGTCGGCATCTTCGCGATCATCCGCACGATCTGCATGTGCCGGTTGTCGGCGTCGGAGATGTTCCGCGCGTCGGGGTAGAACGTCGAGAGCGCGCCGACGGAGGCCATCAGCATGCCCATGGGGTGGGCGTCGTAGCGGAAGCCCTCCATGAAGCTCTTGACGTTCTCGTGGACGAACGTGTGGTAGGTGATCTCGTGCACCCACGACTCGTACTCGGCCTTGGTGGGCAGCGAGCCGTGGATCAGCAGGTAGGCCACCTCGAGGAAGTTGGACTTCTCCGCGAGCTGCTCGATCGGGTAGCCGCGGTACTCGAGGATGCCCTTCTCTCCGTCGATGAAGGTGACGGCGCTGCGGCACGAGGCGGTGTTCACGAAGCCCGGGTCGTAGACCGCCAGGCCCGGCTGCTCGTCTCCGGTCTTGATCTTCCCGATGTCGGCAGCCTTGATGGTGCCGTCGAGGATCGGGACGTCGTACTCCTGTCCGGTGCGGTTGTCACGGACGGTGAGAGAATCAGTCACCGGGCCAACTTAGTCCGCCGGTCCGCCGGGGGCGAATCCGGGGGCTCGCGGTTTTGACCTGACCGGAGCGCTGCGCCTACTCTTGACGGTCGCGACTCCTGCCGCTCTCCGACCAACCGCTGTGCGGTCGAGGGGCAGTCCCGGAAGCCTCGAAGAGGCAAGCCGGGCCGTGTTCGTCAGAAGCCGCCGCACCACCACCCGACCGGACAGATCCGGACGGGTCCTACGAACGAGGAAAGTAGATCAGCCGTGCGTACGTACAGCCCCAAGCCCGCTGACATCCAGCGTGAGTGGCACGTCATCGACGCCGAGGACGTGGTCCTCGGTCGTCTCGCCGTGACGACCGCCAACCTGCTGCGTGGCAAGCACAAGCCGACCTTCGCCCCCCACATGGACATGGGCGACTTCGTCATCATCGTGAACGCCGAGAAGGTCGCCCTCTCCGGCACGAAGAAGACGACCAAGCTGGCCTACCGCCACTCCGGTTACCCGGGTGGCCTCTCGGCCACCCCGATCGGTGAGGTCCTCGAGAAGGACGCTCGCAAGGCCATCGAGAAGGCCGTCTGGGGCATGCTCCCCAAGAACCGTCTCGGCCGTCAGATCCTGAAGAAGCTCAAGGTCTACTCGGGCCCGAACCACCCGCACCAGGCCCAGCAGGCCACGCCCTTCGAGATCGTCCAGGTCTCCCAGTAATCCGTCTGAAAGACTGAGTGAGGAATACCGTGGCTGAGACCACCGAGAACACCACCGAGGTCGAGGAGACCTTCGAGACCAACGAGCAGGGCGTCGCCTACAGCTCGGAGAGCGCGCCGTCGGCCGACGCTCCGCAGCGTCCCGCGACCATCGCCCCCGCGAACGCCACCGGCCGCCGCAAGGAGGCCGTCGCCCGCGTCCGCCTGGTGCCCGGCACCGGCGTCTGGACCGTCAACGGTCGCACGCTGGACTCGTACTTCCCGAACAAGCTGCACCAGCAGGTCGTCAACGAGCCCTTCGCCGAGCTGCAGCTCGAGGGCCGCTTCGACGTCATCGCCCGCATCCACGGCGGCGGCATCACCGGCCAGGCCGGCGCGCTGCGCCTCGGCGTGGCCCGTGCGCTCAACGCCATCGACGTCGAGGCCAACCGCCCCTCGCTGAAGAAGGCCGGGCTGCTCACGCGCGACGCCCGCGTCATCGAGCGCAAGAAGGCCGGTCTGAAGAAGGCGCGCAAGGCGCCGCAGTTCAGCAAGCGCTGACGCACTTGTAGTTTGGGCCGCATGACGCCCAGACTTTTCGGCACGGACGGGGTCCGGGGCCTGGCCAACGGTCAACTGACCGCTGAGCTGGCCCTGGACCTTTCCGTTGCTGCTGCCCGTGTCCTGGCCGACCGCGGCGAGTTCGTGGGCCACCGCCCGCTCGCCGTCGTCGGCCGGGACACGCGCATCTCCGGACAGTTCCTCGAGTCCGCCGTCGTCGCGGGCCTCGCCTCGGCGGGCGTCGACGTCCTCCTGCTGGGCGTGCTGCCCACGCCGGGCGTCGCCCACCTCACCGGGTCGCTCGGCGCCGACCTCGGCGTGATGCTCTCGGCCTCTCACAACGCGATGCCCGACAACGGGATCAAGTTCCTCGCCCGCGGCGGCCTCAAGCTCGACGACGCGATCGAGGCCGAGATCGAGCGCCACCTCCACCAGGAGTGGGACCGGCCCACGGGCGGGTCGGTCGGTCGCGTGAGCAGCCACCCGACCGCGGTCGAGGAGTACGCCGCGCACCTCGACTCCACGCTGCGCAAGACGCTGTCCGGGCTGACCGTGGTCCTCGACTGCGCCGAGGGTGCGGCGTACGACGCCGGCCCGCGCGCGCTGCGCCAGGCCGGGGCGACCGTGATCCCCATCCACGCCGAGCCCAACGGGCTCAACATCAACGACGGCTGCGGGTCCACCCACCTCGAGCCGCTGCGCAAGGCGGTCCTCGAGCACGGTGCCGACGCCGGCTTCGCGCTCGACGGTGACGCCGACCGCTGCCTGGCCGTCGACCACGACGGGGAGGTCGTCGACGGGGACCAGATCCTCGCGATCCTCGCGCTCGCCCTCGCCGAGACCGGGCAGCTGGCCAAGGACACCGTGGTCGCCACCGTGATGAGCAACCTCGGCTTCGTGCACGCCATGAAGGGCGCGGGGCTCGGGGTGCGGCAGACGAAGGTCGGGGACCGCTACGTCCTCGAGGCCATGAAGATCTCCGGCTACTCCCTCGGCGGCGAGCAGTCGGGCCACGTGATCATGAGCGAGTACGCCACCACCGGGGACGGCATCCTCACCGCGCTGCACGTTCTGGAGCGGATGGCCGCGACCGGTAAGAGCCTCCAGGAGCTGGCCGCCGTCGTCTCCCGCCTGCCGCAGGTGCTCGTCAACGTGCCCAACGTGGACAAGGCCCGCGCCGACGAGGACGCGGTCCTGGCCGCCGCCGTGGCCGAGGAGGAGGCGATCCTCGGCGAGACGGGTCGGGTGCTGCTGCGCCCATCGGGCACCGAGCCGCTGGTGCGCGTGATGGTCGAGGCAGGGACCTACGACGAGGCGCACGCCGTCGCCGGCAGGCTCGCGGAGGTCGTCAGGTCCCAGCTCTCGCTGGGATGACCGAGCCGGGGTGACTAGAGCTTGCGCACCCGCACGTAGCGCACGGAGTGGTCGCGGTCCTTGCGCAGCACGAGCGTCGCGCGGGAGCGGGTCGGCAGGACGTTCTGGACCAGGTTCGGGCCGTTGATGGTGTCCCAGATCCGCTCCGCCTCGGCGACCGCCTCGTCCTCGCTGAGGGCGGCGTACTTCGCGAAGTAGGAGCCCGGGTCCCGGAAGGCCGTCTCGCGCAGGCGCAGGAACCGCTCGACGTACCAGCTGCGGATGTGGCCGGTGCCGGCGTCGACGTACACGCTGAAGTCGAAGAAGTCGCTCAGGGTCAGGCCGGTGCGGCCGTCCTCGCGCACGCGAGCCGGCTGGAGGACGTTGAGACCCTCGATGATCACGATGTCCGGGCGGCTGATGACGACCTTCTCGTCGGGCACCACGTCGTAGACGAGGTGGGAGTACGTCGGGGCCTCGACCTCGTCCTTGCCGGACTTGATGTCCACGACGAAGCGGAGCAGCGCGCGGCGGTCGTAGGACTCCGGGAAGCCCTTGCGCTGCAGCAGGCCCCGGCGCTCGAGCTCGGCGTTGGGGTAGAGGAAGCCGTCGGTCGTCACCAGCGCGACGTTGGGGTGCTCGGGCCAGTGGGCCAGCATCTGCTGGAGCACGCGGGCGGTGGTCGACTTGCCGACGGCGACCGATCCGGCGAGGCCGATCACGAACGGCGTGCGCGGGGGGACACGGCGGTGCAGGAAGTCCTCCTGCTGGCGGTGCAGCCGCCCCGCGGACTCGACGTACAGGCTGAGCAGGCGGGAGAGCGGAAGGTAGACCTCCTCGACCTCCTCGAGGTCGAGCTGGTCGCCCAGGCCCCGCAGCCGGCGGATCTCCTCCGGGGTCAGCGGGTTCCGGGTCTCCTGCGCGAGGGCGGCCCAGGCGGAACGGTCCAGCTCGATGTACGGCGAGGACTCGCGGCCGGCGTCCTCGGGACCACCGTTGTGGACCCCGCCGTTGGCAGACATGCGGGCGATTGTTGCAGCCCCGTCGGGGGCTCCGCCCCCGACCACCCCCTGCTGGGACTGCGCCCCGGACCCCGGGCATGGGGACCGCATCCGCGACGTCGCGCTCTCGTAGAGTGGCGCCCATGTGCGGAATCGTGGGCTACGTCGGGGAGAAGCAGGCGCAGGCCGTCGTCATCGAGGGGCTCCGTCGGCTCGAGTACCGCGGCTACGACTCGGCGGGTGTCGCGCTCGTGGACGAGGGCAACGTCGCGTGGCAGAAGCGCGCCGGCAAGCTGGCGAACCTCGAGAAGGCCATCGTCGACGCACCGCTGGCGGCCTCCACGACCGGCATCGGCCACACCCGCTGGGCCACCCACGGGGCGCCGAACGACGTCAACGCCCACCCGCACCTGGGCCGCGAGGGACGCCTGGCCCTGGTCCACAACGGCATCATCGAGAACTTCATGGAGCTGCGCGCCGAGCTCGAGAGCGCCGGCCACGAGCTGGTCTCGGAGACCGACACGGAGGTCGCGGCACACCTGCTCGAGCTCGAGCTGGCCGCCGGGGCCGACCTGACCACGGCGATGCAGCACGTGTGCTGCCGACTCGAGGGCGCGTTCACGCTCGTCGCCCTGGACGCCCAGGACCCGTCCCGGGTCGTCGCGGCCCGACGCAACTCGCCGCTGGTCGTCGGGCTGGGGGAGGGCGAGAACTTCCTCGGCTCCGACGTCGCCGCGTTCATCGAGCACACCCGCGAGGCGATGGAGCTCGGACAGGACCAGGTCGTGACGATCACCCGCGAGGGCGTCTCGGTCACCGGCTTCGACGGCAGCCCGTCGGAGGGTCGCCGCTACCACGTCGACTGGGACCTGTCGGCCGCCGAGAAGGACGGCCACGACTGGTTCATGCGCAAGGAGATCTACGAGCAGCCGCGCGCCGTGGCCGACTCGCTGCTGGGGCGTCGTACGCCCGCGGGGCTGCTGCAGCTCGACGAGATGCGGCTCTCGGACGACGAGCTGCGCGACATCGACAAGATCATCATCATCGCGTGCGGCACGTCGTTCTACGCCGGGATGGTCGCCAAGTACGCCATCGAGCACTGGACCCGGATCCCGGTCGAGGTCGAGCTGGCCTCGGAGTTCCGCTACCGCGACCCGATCCTCGACTACTCCACGCTGGTCGTCGCGATCAGCCAGTCGGGGGAGACCGCCGACACGCTGCAGGCGATCCGGCACGCGCGGCTGCAGCGCTCCAAGGTGCTGGCGATCTGCAACACCAACGGCTCGACGATCCCGCGCGAGTCCGATGCCGTCATCTACACCCACGCCGGCCCGGAGATCGGGGTGGCGTCGACCAAGGGCTTCCTGACCCAGCTGGTCGCCTGCTACCTGCTCGCGCTCTACCTCGCACAGGTCAAGGGCACCCGCTACGGCGACGAGATCACCGAGATCGTGGACCAGCTCGACTCGATGCCGGCCCACATCCAGGCGGTGCTCGATGCCGACGAGGCGGTCTACGCCCTGGCCCGCGAGCACGTGGGGGCACGCTCGGTGCTCTTCCTGGGGCGCCACGCCGGCTACCCGGTCGCGCTCGAGGGCGCCCTGAAGCTCAAGGA
>Ga0308174_10000069_pt1 | contig 42381 bp, 37 predicted proteins | sample PhyPR2_FD_203894 | JGI IMG/M metagenome (GOLD analysis project Ga0308174, IMG submission 203894) | Soil microbial communities from UC Gill Tract Community Farm, Albany, California, United States - DLSLS.P.R2 | ecosystem: Environmental > Terrestrial > Soil > Agricultural land | place: USA... | reverse complement strand
GATTTTCAGCCTGAACGGGATAAAAATTAGCGGAAACGAAAGATTTTGCGGCGTGACAAGGCGCAGAGCGAGGACGTCAGCGGGAGCATACTGAAGTATGTGACCGGTGTGGCTGAGCGATGGCAACGCGGTCATGGCGTGAAAGATTCGTTTCGTGCACCAAGATTTGCCTGGCGGCTTTAGCGCGGTGGTCCCACCTGACCCCATGCCGAACTCAGAAGTGAAACGCCGTAGCGCCGATGGTAGTGTGGGGTCTCCCCATGCGAGAGTAGGGAACTGCCAGGCATTAAATAAGTGAAGAAGCCCCGCACGGAAGTGCGGGGCTTTTTTACGTCTGCAGATCGTGAAAAACTGCATCACAACATCCATTTCAGCGTTTCTCAAGCCAGTCGGCAATGAAGTCTGCAACGCTGTCCGGACGATTTATATCCAGAACTGGCACGTTCAGCGTTAATTTCTGGTCGCTGGCGACAGCGATTACCTGCTCATCAAGCAGTTCCTCGATCCCACCCTTGATCCCGGCCCGCCATAAAACAATTTTAGGTACGGGTTCATCTTTGAAGCCTTCGACCAGCACGACCTCAAGCGTAGCGTGATCCATGCGGCTGAGCAGATAAGGCAGATTAATCGACTGCTTTTCCGGCGTCTCACACATCAATGCCCATCGCTCTGAACTGGCCACTATCACCTGACTGGCACCCGCTTTTCTGAGCAGATAGCTATCTTTGCCTGGCGTATCCACATCCATCTGATGATGGGTATGTTTAATCAATCCTGCGCGGATACCTTTATCGCCGAGAATCGGTATCACCTGCTGCAATAGCGTCGTTTTCCCGGTTCCACTCCAGCCCACAATGGCAAGTATAGGTAATGACATGTCAGCCTCTGTTGTTCAGGTCATCAGGCGTATTGATATTGCGGAAGGCAGCCTCATCCTCATCCATCCGGACAGCATGGCCACCGTGGTCGCGCAGAAAATGCATAAGACGTCGTTCTCCAGCCTGAAGATAGTCATAAAGAGGTGCAGCCATTTCCCGATGAATCAGCGCCAGCGTAGGATGATCGCGCGACTGTGAACGTACCCAGACTGCCGGCGCCTCACCGCGTTGATCGACCAGTTTTTCGACGAAGTAGAGAGGTATTGCAGGCGTATCGCAGGAGCAAAAAGCGGCCCATTCACCGTCGATGGCGAGCAACCCACTGTAGATACCGGCCAGCGGACCGGGATAATCATCAAAAACATCCTGAATAACCCGACATCCGCTTAACTGATAGCGATCAATATTACGATTCGCATTAATCATGACAATGTCGACTTGTGGCCTGAGCCGTTCAAGGACATGCTGATAAAGCGGCCTGCCATCCAGCTGTACTAACCCTTTGTCCTGACCACCCATACGGCGGCCCTGACCACCGGCCAGAATGATGCCGGTTAATATTGTCATGACTGTGCCCTCGCTGATGACGCACTGTGAAAGGAAAAATCTGAATGAAATGCCATCGTTTAAACGAGTTAATCGCGTTGCTGCAACCCGCCTGGCAAAAAGAGCCTGATCTTAATCTGGTCACATTTTTGCAGAAACTGGCTCAGGAATCTGGTTTCCGTGGCCCGTTAAGTGAATTAACCGATGATGTATTAATTTACCATCTCAAGATGCGTGACTCAGCCAGCGATGATGAGATCCCAGGCCTGAAAAAAGACTATGAAGTTGATTTCAAAACAGCACTGCTCCGCGCACGGGGTGTCATTAAACAGGACGAGTAGTGTTATCCTTGGCTGCTATTTGCAAGGGCAACTACAGGTAACATGATGAGCGACGCTGCTTTTAACTTCCAGACATTGAATCCCGACGTGTTGCTTGATGCGCTCTGGGAAACAGGAATTCGCGTCGAATCGGGTCTGACAGCCCTGAACAGCTACGAGAACAGGGTTTATCAATTCAGCGACGACGAAAAACGCCGCTATGTTGCGAAGTTTTATCGCCCACAGCGCTGGCGTGCCGAACAGATTGCTGAAGAACATCAGTACGCACTTGATCTGCTGGCTGACGAAGTGCCCATCGCGGCGCCACTGCGGTTAAAGGGTGAGACACTGCACAGTCACGCTGGCTTCTTCTTTGCCGTATTCCCCAGCCTGGGCGGACGACAATATGAGACAGACAACGAAGATCAGATGGAGTGGGTAGGCCGCTTCCTGGGCCGCATTCATCAGACCGGGCGTAAAGCGCTGTTCAGGCATCGGCCTGCCATCGGTCTGGATGAATATCTGCATGAACCCCGGCAGGTGCTGGAGCACTCTCTGTTAGTGCCTGCATCGCTTAAAGTCGCACTGCTACAGGCTATCGATAAGCTGGGAAACACGCTGCAACAACAGTGGCACACCACGTGGCAGCCGCTACGATTACATGGCGACTGCCATCCGGGTAATATCCTGTGGCGTGACGGACCGCTGTTTGTCGATCTGGATGATGCCCGTAATGGCCCGGCCGTGCAGGATCTCTGGATGCTGATCAGCGGCGATCGTCAGGAACAGCGTATTCAATGGGATATACTGCTGGAGGCGTACAGTGAGTTCAGTGATTTTGATATTAATGAATTGTCACTGATTGAACCTTTACGCGCCATGCGCATGGTTTATTATCTGGCCTGGGTTGTCCGACGCTGGCAGGATCCCGCTTTTCCGCGCGCTTTCCCCTGGATGACAGATGAAGATTTCTGGCGCAGGCAAATTTCACTCTTTACCGAGCAGGAGAAGCTGTTGCAGGAACCTCCTCTGCAGCTGACACCGCAATATTAATGACGTAGTCAGGAGAATTTTTCACGATGAAAAAAATTTGGTTTGCACTGATGGGTTTAGTGCTGGCATTCAGCGCATCTGCTGCCCAGTTCACTGAAGGTAAACAATATGTGAGTCTGCCTAAACCTGTGGCCGGCGAACCTCAGGTGATGGAGTTCTTCTCCTTCTTCTGCCCGCACTGCTATCAGTTTGAACGTATTTATCACGTCAATGACGCGGTGAAAAAGAATCTGCCTGCTGACACTAAGATGGTGAAATACCACGTCGATTTTCTCGGTGGAGAGCTGGGGCCGGTCGTGACCCAGGCCTGGGCTGTCGCGATGGCGCTGGGCGTTGAAGATAAAGTGACAGCACCGATCTTCGATGGCATTCAGAAAACGCAGACCATCACCGATCCTGCCAGTCTGAAAGAGACCTTTGTCAAAGCGGCCGGTATCTCTGCGGCGGACTATGATGCAGCCTGGAACAGCTTCGCCGTAAAAGCGCTGGTTGCGCAGCAGCAAAAAGCCGCTGCTGATGTTGATCTGCGTGGTGTGCCTGCTATTTTCGTGAATGGCAAATACATGGTTAACAACGGCGGTCTTGATACCAGCTCTATGGATAATTTCGTCGCAGACTATGCGAACGTGGTTAAATTCCTGGTAAGCCAGAAGTAATCAGCCTCACACCCCCGTTAAACGCCAGCTCTGCTGGCGTTTTTTTTATGCCTTTGAACAACGGGCCAATTTTTGTCCATCTCCAGGGCATAAATTTAATATCCACACAAGGGATCGCGCTATTAAAAATAGCGATCGGGTCACGGAAATTAAATAAGCCAATGAAATTTATGGTTTTTATTCAAGTGTCGATTATTTATTTTCCTGAAAAACAGCGCGTTATAATTTTTACGCACAAAGTTATCCACAGAACGATCGTTGCGATCCTGTCCCCAAAAGCGTGAAAAACTCCAGACGTGGCACGCCTTAGTTCACCATTTCTGCCTGGTTGTGGCATCCTTATAGCCCAACTCATAGCAACGAAGACTACACAGACTTATGGCGCAAATAGCAGAAAATCCCCTGATTCTGGTCGATGGCTCATCCTATCTTTATCGCGCGTATCACGCGTTTCCGCCGCTGACCAACAGTGCAGGTGAACCCACTGGCGCCATGTACGGCGTGCTCAACATGCTGAAAAGCCTGCTGGCGCAATACAATCCGAGTCACGTTGCTGTGGTATTCGATGCCAAAGGCAAAACCTTCAGGGACGAGCTGTTTGAGCATTACAAATCTCACCGTCCCCCGATGCCTGACGAGCTCCGTGCACAAATTGAGCCGCTGCATGAGATGGTGCGGGCGATGGGGCTGCCGTTGCTGGCTGTGAGCGGCGTCGAGGCTGATGATGTCATCGGTACGCTGGCGCTGGAAGCGGAGAAAAAGGGTCTCTCAGTACTGATCAGCACCGGCGACAAAGATATGGCGCAGCTGGTCACGCCCGCCATCACGCTGATTAACACTATGAGCAACACCATTCTGGGACCAGAAGAGGTTGAGCAGAAATATGGTGTTCCACCCGCATTGATCATCGACTTCCTTGCCATGATGGGTGATAGCTCCGATAACATTCCTGGCGTGCCAGGCGTCGGTGAGAAAACGGCACAGGCGTTGCTGCAGGGGCTGGGCAGCATGCAGACGATCTATGACAATCTGGACAAAGTGGCCGATCTCGGCTTTCGTGGTGCCAAAACCATGGCGACCAAACTTGAGCAGAATCGTGATGTGGCGTTTCTCTCTTATCAGCTGGCGACCATTAAGACAGACGTTGAGCTGGCGCTTCCCTGTGAAAAGCTCACAGTCACTGAACCCGATACAGAGGCATTGCAGGCCCTGTTCAGTCGTTACGAGTTCAAACGCTGGCTGAGTGACCTGCAGGACGGTAAATGGCTGCAGGGTAAAAAGAGCACTACGCAGGCGCAAAAAGCGCAGGCCGATGAACCGGCCCCGGTGGCTGAAACCAGCAGCGTGTTACCGACCGAGGGTTATGTCACCATTCTGGATCAGGATCTCTTTGATAGCTGGCTGGAGAAGCTGAAAAACAGCGAAGTCTTTGCGTTTGATCTGGAGACCGACGCGCTGGATACCCTGAGCGCTAATATCGTCGGCATCAGCTTCGCGGTGGCGCCCGGTGAAGCCGCCTATCTGCCGGTTGCCCATGACTATCTTGATGCGCCTGATCAACTGGATCGCGCTACCGTTCTGGCACAGCTCAAGCCCTTGCTGGAAGATGAGAGCGCATGGAAAGTTGGCCAGAACCTGAAATACGATCGCGGCGTGCTGAAAAACTACGACATTGAACTGGCCGGTATCAAATTCGACACCATGCTTGAGTCCTATATCCTCAACAGCGTGGTGGGCAAACATGACATGGATAGCCTGGCCGCTCGCTGGCTTAACCATAAAACCGTGACCTTCCAGGAGATCGCCGGTAAAGGCAAAAATCAGCTGACGTTCAATCAAATCGCGTTAGAGCAGGCATCCCATTACGCTGCCGAAGATGCAGATGTGACCCTGCAGTTGCATCTGAAGATGTGGCCAGAGCTGGAGAAAGAAGCGGGCCCGAAAAAAGTCTTCGAACAGATTGAGATGCCGTTACTGACGGTGATTTCGCGCATAGAGCGCAACGGTGTGTTGATCGATCAGTCTATTCTGGCGCAGCATTCGAAAGAGCTGACGGCCCGACTGGCTGAGCTTGAGTTGAAAGCGCATAAGCTGGCGGGGGAACCCTTCAACCTCTCATCCACCAAGCAGCTTCAGGTGATCCTGTTTGAAAAACAGGGCATCAAGCCCACAAAGAAAACACCAGGCGGCGCGCCGTCAACCAGCGAAGAGGTGTTAGCCGAGCTGGCACTTGATTATCCGTTACCCAAAGTGATTCTGGAGCATCGCGGCTTATCCAAACTTAAGTCTACTTATACGGATAAATTACCGCTGATGATCAATCCGATCAGTGGCAGGGTACATACCTCTTATCATCAGGCCGTCACCGCAACCGGACGCTTATCCTCTGCCGATCCGAATCTGCAAAACATTCCGGTGCGTAATGATGAAGGACGCCGAATCCGTCAGGCATTTGTAGCGGCCAAAGGCCATCGCATTGTGGCGGCAGACTATTCACAAATCGAACTGCGTATCATGGCGCATCTCTCTCAGGACAAAGGATTGCTGGACGCTTTTGCCCAGGGCGAAGATATCCACCGCGCGACGGCATCCGAAGTGTTTGGCGTGGCGCTGGATAAGGTCAGCGGCGAACAGCGTCGCAGCGCCAAAGCGATCAACTTTGGTCTGATTTATGGCATGAGCGCCTTTGGTCTGTCACGTCAGTTGAATATCGGTGCGGGTGAAGCGAAAAAGTATATGGATCTCTACTTTGAACGCTATCCGGGCGTCCTGCGCTATATGGAGAACACACGCCAGCTGGCGGCGAGTAAAGGCTATGTCGAAACGCTGGAAGGCCGTCGGCTGTGGCTGCCCGATATTAAATCCGGTAACGCCATTCGCCGGAAAGCCGCTGAACGTGCCGCGATCAATGCGCCGATGCAGGGAACGGCAGCGGATATCATTAAGCGGGCAATGATTGCCGTGGATAACTGGCTGGAACAGCAAAACGACAATGCCGTCAGAATGATCATGCAGGTTCACGATGAACTGGTGTTCGAAGTCAAAGCCGGGTCGGTTGAAGAGGCGAGCCAGAAAATCCGTGCGCTGATGGAAGGTAGCGTGCAGCTCGACGTACCTTTACTGGTTGAGGTCGGTGTGGGTGACAACTGGGATGAAGCCCACTGATTCGATGCGTGTGGTCGGTTCTGAAGAACAGAACCGGCCCTGAATCAGGTATAAGAAAATCGTTTAGTTGACCGGTTTAGCGCGGTCAACGCTGGCACTGAGAGAAAGCGCTTTTCTAACTGCTTATCGCCTAAACACTTTTTTCGTCATTAAACTACATCGCAACGCTATTTTTGTGACGTACATGGTAAAAAAAGTCCTGTTTCATGTAAGTAAGCAACAAAAAAGCCTTTGTCACGCACAGAAAATCAGGTAAAGTTCGTCGCGTAGGGTACAGAGGTAAGATGTTCTATCTTTCAGACCTTTTACTTCACGTAATCGGATTTGGCTGAATTTAGCCGCCCCAGTCATTCTGTGACTGGGGCGTTTTTTATTGGGCTTTTTGTACCGTCAGCATCACCGGCACAAGGTTGCCACTCACTCTTCCGCGTCCTGATCTTCAACCGCAGGTTCAAGCGTATTAAACCAGCTGTCCAGCTTCTGACGAACCTTATCCACGCCGATTTTCTTCAGCGATGAGAAGAGCTCTACCTGCACATCACCAACAAATTCGAGTGCGGCTTCACGCACGACATTGAGCTGCGCTTTACGGGCACCTGAGGCCAGTTTGTCTGCTTTAGTGAGAAGCAACAGCACCGGAATGCCACTTTCCACTGACCACTGAATCATCTGCCGGTCGAGATCTTTCAGCGGATGACGGATATCCATCAGGATAACCAGTCCTTTCAGCGCCTGACGTTTTTGCAGGTATTCACCTAACGCGCGCTGCCACTTCAGCTTCATCTCTTCCGGGACTTCGGCATAACCGTAACCGGGCAGGTCGACCAGACGCTTACCTTCTTTCACTTCAAACAGGTTAATCAGCTGCGTACGTCCCGGCGTTTTACTGGTACGCGCCAGACCCTTCTGATTGGTTAACGTATTCAGCGCACTCGATTTTCCCGCGTTCGAGCGGCCAGCGAAAGCCACCTCAATTCCGGTATCGGCAGGCAGATGGCGGATATCCGGCGCGCTCATGACAAAGTGGGTAACGTGGTAATTCAATTCAGACAAGGTGACACTCCAGAAAACGCATTAAGGCAATGCGGGCGATTATACGCGTTATGACGCGAAAGTGCTCAATCGCATCTCGGTAACAAACTTTGTAAGAGATTTGCCATTCACGGTGCGGGTTATTTCGCTTTTTACTTTAATTACTAAAAATAAAAAAATATGTAATTCAAACCCTTATCTTAAAACGTTCTTTTTTTGAACTAACTATTTTTGACACTGACTTGAGGCTTTTACCAGTTGGTCTACATTAGTGTGCAGTGCACGGCAGCACACATCAGGATGATGCGCTCAGGGATACCAGGAGGGTTATGAGCGATGGAATGGAACAGGGTCAGGGATGCGGCCAGACAGGGATAAGGAATAGCTCAGGAGTTGAGCAGGCGCGGGATTAACCGGGATGTTACGAGCCGAAAAGGATTTAAAACATGATTCCTTCTTATGAAGGTATGAAATAAGGCGACAGCTTGAGCTGTCGCCTTTTTTCTTTGTCTACTTTCTGCTAGATTTCGCCGCAATTCTATACTGAATAAAAAAAGCCGGGACCGAATACTATGAAGCAACCTGCACGAGCTGCTAACGGCAAACCTGCCGTCAAAGCCAAACGCAAATCGCGTGACGATATCAACCATGAAGCACGCGATCGCAAACGTGATAAAAAGCATCGCGGACATGCATCTGGCAGCCGTGCTAATCCGGCTGCGTCCGAAAACAATGGCGGACGTCAGGCGGACAGCGTGAAAGATCCGCGCATCGGGAGTAAAAAACCGGTGGCCCTGATCGCTGAAGGAAAAACCGCCGCCGTTAAACCAAAGAAAAGCGCAGAAAAACCGGCAGCAGAGAAGAAAGTGCGTCTGACACCAGAAGAAGAGCTGGCGAAGCTGGAAAATGACGAACGTCTGGATGCGCTGCTGGATCGGCTGGAAAATGGCGAAACGCTGTCGGCTGAAGATCAGGGCTGGCTGGATGCCTCGCTGGATCGTATCGACGAACTGATGGAGCAGTTAGGCATTGTGATGGATGATGCCGAAGATGAGCAGGCTGAAGAAGATATGTACCGTCTGCTGAAAGGCAACTAAGCAAATTTGATCGGCATGCGTTACCCGCATGCCGCGCTTAACAGGTAAACGACAATGTTTTGGCCTGGATCAATTTTCGCGCTGCTGGCGACATGTTATCTGCTGTGGTTATTGTTTAAACTACGACGCCTGTCGCGTCTGAAGCAACGTTTACGTCGGGTCTCATCCCGCTCACCTTTTATCTCCTCTTCTTCGCGACCTTCTCTCAGACGACGTCACCGGAAGGATTGAGCATGCCATCGCAGCAGATTGAGTGGGATCAGGCGTTAATTGAAAAGTACAATTATGCCGGCCCGCGTTACACCTCCTATCCCACTGCGCTGGAGTTCAGCGAGCAGTACGTGGAAAACGACTTCCAGCGTGCCGTGGCGCGTTACCCTGATCGTCCGCTGTCGCTCTATGTCCATATTCCCTTCTGCCATCGTCTCTGCTACTTCTGCGGCTGCAACAAGATAGTGACGCGTCAGCGCCACAAAGCGGACCGCTATCTGGATGTGCTTGAGCAGGAGATTATTCAGCGTGCGCCGCTGTTTCGTCAGCGTCAGGTCACGCAGCTTCACTGGGGCGGCGGCACGCCAACCTTCCTCGACAATGCGCAGATTTCCCGGCTGGTGGCTTTACTGAAGCAGCATTTCAGCGTGGCCGATGATGCCGAAATGTCGATTGAAGTGGATCCCCGGGAAATTGCGCTGGATGTGATTGATCACCTGCGATCGCTGGGATTCAATCGTCTGAGCATGGGGGTGCAGGACTTCAACAAATCGGTGCAGGAGCGGGTTAACCGGGTACAGGATGAAGAGGTGATTTTCGGGCTGATGGCGCGTGCCCGTGAACAGGGGTTCAGCTCGACCAGCATTGACCTGATCTATGGTTTACCCCTGCAGACGCCCGCCAGCTTCGCCTGGACGCTGGAGCGGGTACTGGCGCTGAGCCCGGATCGTCTTAGCGTCTTTAACTATGCGCATTTGCCGGCGATGTTCGCGGCACAGCGTAAAATCAAAGAGGGTGAACTGCCATCGGCTCAGCAAAAGCTGGATATTTTACAGCAGACCATCGCAACTCTGACTCAGCAGGGCTACCAGTTCATTGGAATGGATCACTTTGCGAAGCCGCAGGATGAACTGGCTATCTCGCAGCGCAAAGGCCAGCTGCATCGCAATTTCCAGGGATACACGACGCAGGGCGACAGCGATTTGCTGGGGCTTGGCGTCTCTGCCATCAGCATGATTGGCGACAGTTATGCGCAGAACCAGAAAGACCTTAATACCTGGTACAATTGTGTGGAACAGCAGGGAAATGGCCTGTGGCGTGGCATCGCCTTAACCGACGATGATTGCCTGCGTCGGGACGTGATAAAAACGCTGATTTGTAACTTCTCGCTGAATTTTGCCGCGACAGAAGCGCAATGGGGCATTCGCTTCAGCGACTATTTTGCTGAGGACCTGGCGCTGCTGAAGCCGTTGATAGCCGATGGGCTGGTGGAACAAACCGCTACGGGGCTGGAGGTGACGGGAATTGGCCGGTTACTGATCCGCAATATTTGCATGTGCTTTGATCGCTTTCTGCGTCAGAAAGCGCGTCAGCAGCAGTTCTCCCGCGTTATCTGAAGAAACGGGCTGGCAGACTACACCAGCCCGTACTGAACCGCTTATTCCATGCCCAGCTCTTTGAGCTTGCGCGTCAGCGTGTTTCGTCCCCAGCCCAGCAAACGTGCCGCTTCCTGTTTGTGGCCCTGCGTATGACGCAGCGCAGTGGTGAGCAGCGTGCGCTCCATCTCCGGCTGGGCTTCTGACAGCAGATTCTGATGACCGGAACGCAGAGCGCGATCGGCCCACTGTGCCAGCAGCGTTGCCCAGCTGTCAGGCAGCGACTGCACCGGATTCTCCGGCGTACTGGATTCAAACAGTTCTCCGGGCAGGTCCTGAATCAGGACTTCCTGACCCGCAGCCATCACGGTCAGCCAGCGACAGGTGTTCTCCAGCTGACGCACGTTACCTGACCAGTGCAGTCGGGTTAACGCTGTCTCGGTTTCCGGATGCAGAATCTTCGCTTCCACACCCAGCTCACGCGCCGCCACCTGCAGGAAATAACGCGCCAGACGCGGGATATCCTCACGACGCTCACGCAGCGGTGGCAGATGCACACGAATCACGTTCAGGCGGTGAAACAGATCCTCACGGAACTTGCCTTCCTGTACGCGTAATTCCAGATTCTGATGGGTCGCCGCGATAATACGTACATCCACTTTGACCGGCGCATAGCCACCAACGCGATAGAACTGGCCATCGGCCAGCACGCGCAGCAGACGGGTCTGCACATCCAGCGGCATATCACCGATCTCATCCAGAAACAGCGTGCCGCCATCCGCCTGCTCAAAACGGCCCTGACGGATCTGGTTCGCCCCGGTAAAGGCGCCTTTTTCGTGACCAAACAGTTCTGATTCAATTAAATCTTTGGGGATCGCCGCCATGTTGAGCGCGATAAAGGGCGCTTTGGTGCGCGGGCTATGGCGATGCAGCGCATGGGCCACCAGCTCTTTACCGGTACCGGACTCGCCGTTGATCAGCACACTGATCGACGAGCGCGATAATCGTCCGATGATGCGGAACACATCCTGCATCGCGGGCGCTTCACCGATGATATCGGTGGTGGGTCCGCTGACCGGCTGATTACGTGGCTGCTGCTGCTCCTGATAGTGGCTGATAGCACGCTCGACCAGCGCAACCGCTTCATCGATATCGAACGGCTTAGGCAGGTAATCAAAGGCACCCTGCTGATAGGCGCTGACGGCAGCGTCCAGATCTGAATGCGCCGTCATTATGATGACCGGAAGCATCGGATGACGCTGTTTAATCTGTTTCAGCAGCGCCAGGCCATCCATACCGGGCATGCGAATGTCTGACAGTAAAACGTCCGGGGTCTTGGTTGAGAGGGCATCCAGCACCTCGCTTGCGCTGTCAAAAGTCGCACAGCTCAAACCGGCTCCAGTGAGCGCGCGTTCAAGCACCCAGCGGATGGAGCTATCGTCATCGACGATCCAGACTATCCCTCGTTGCATAGAAACCTCACTGGCGAATAGGCAGGTAAACCGAGAATTCGGTGTGTCCCGGCCAACTGTTAAATTCTATTTTTCCTGAATGTTGATCAATCAGGCTACGGGCGATGGAGAGGCCTAAACCGGTACCGCCTTCGCGTCCGCTGACCATCGGATAAAACAGCGTATCCTGCAGCTGGGCCGGAATGCCGGGGCCATCATCTTCAATATCAATACGTGCCACCAGGCGATAACGCGTGCCGTGCAGCGTCAGCTGGAAAGCCGTGCGGGTGCGGATAATAATGGTGCCGCCATCGTCGCCCAGCGCCTGAAGCGCATTGCGCACCACGTTAAGCAGCACCTGTTCAATCTGATCGGGATCGTGCGGCAGTTCCGGCAGGCTGGGATCATAATCCCGTACCAGCGAGACATTCTCCGGCAGCTCCATCGACACCAGATTGACCACCCGTTCGGCCACCTGATGAATGCTCTGCGTGATGTGCATGCCCGGCTGCTGCGGCCCCAGCAGACGATCAACCAGATTCCGCAACCGGTCGGCCTGTTCAATAATCACTTTGGTATATTCATTCAGCGAGGGATCGGGCAGGGCGCGGGATAAAAGCTGTGCCGCGCCGCGCAATCCTCCCAGCGGATTTTTAATCTCATGGGCCAGGCCGCGAACCAGATCGCGAGCGGCCACCTGCTGGGCGTGCTGTAACTGCTCCTGACTGAGACGACGCTGATTATCCATCGGCGCCATTTCCATCAGGATTAAGCCATCGGGTAACCGCTGGGCGGTCAGCGACATAATGTGTGCGCGACCATCTACCACCAGCGTGACCTCACTGTCAGTAAATCCCTGGCCAGCCTCAAGACTCTCGCGCATCACCTCGATATTCAGCGAAAAGTAGCCGGTTAACTCCGGTAACGGCGTGCCGAACAATTTGCGTGAGCTTTGCGCCAGTAATTGCTGCGCCGCCGGGTTGGCGTAATGAATAACCAGATCGTTATCCACCAACAAAATACTGTTGATTAACGCGTTGAGAATCTGCCCTGCATCGGGCAGAGAGCCAGTTGCCATACAACGTTCCTCTGCACTAAAGAGGTGCATTTTAGTCTTTAAGCCGAAAAGAGGGCGAATGAACGGTGAATTCGCGGAGAAAAAAGCCCATCCGAAGATGGGCTAAAAGTTTCCACGGCAACAAAAAACGTCTGACCAGTTAAACGCTGTAGTAGAGCTCGAACTCAACCGGGTGTGGCGTCATGCGAACGCGATCCATCTCTGCTTTACGCAGTTCGATGTAAGCATCGATCGATTCGTCAGTGAATACTCCGCCGCGGGTCAGGAACTCGCGGTCTTCGTTCAGTGCATTCAGCGCTTCTTCCAGAGAGCCTGCAACTTTTGGAATCTCAGCTTCTTCTTCCGGTGGCAGGTCATACAGGTTTTTGTCCATCGCATCGCCAGGATGGATTTTGTTGATGATGCCATCCAGGCCAGCCATCAGCAGTGCGGTGAACGCCAGGTATGGGTTAGCCGCTGGATCCGGGAAGCGCGCTTCGATACGACGCGCTTTCGGGCTGGCAACAACCGGGATACGGATTGAGGCTGAACGGTTACGGGCAGAGTAAGCCAGCATAACCGGGGCTTCGTAACCCGGGACCAGACGCTTGTAAGAGTTGGTGGTCGGGTTCGCCAGGGCGTTGATCGCTTTAGCGTGCTTGATGATACCGCCGATGTAGAACAGCGCCATTTCAGACAGGCCGCCGTACTTATCGCCGGCAAACAGGTTCTGGCCACCTTTGGAGAGTGACATATGGCAGTGCATGCCTGAACCGTTGTCGCCAAACATAGGCTTCGGCATAAAGGTCGCGGTTTTGCCGTAAGCGTGCGCAACGTTGTGAACCACATATTTGTAAATCTGAATTTCGTCCGCTTTTTTGGTCATGGTATTGAAGCGGGTTGCCACTTCGTTCTGACCCGCGGTCGCCACTTCGTGGTGATGCGCTTCAACAACCAGGCCCATCTGCTCCATGGTCAGACACATGGCAGAACGGATGTCCTGTGATGAGTCAACCGGTGGAACCGGGAAGTAGCCGCCTTTCAGACCTGGACGGTGACCTTTGTTACCGCCTTCGTACTCTTTACCGGTGTTCCATGCCGCTTCGATATCGTCGATAGCAACGTGTGAACCGGACGTCGATGAGCCGAAACGGATGTCATCGAACAGGAAGAATTCTGGTTCTGGTCCAAACAGTACGGTATCAGCGATGCCGGAAGAGCGCAGGAAATCTTCAGCGCGCTTAGCGATAGAGCGTGGATCGCGGTCGTAGCCCTGCATGGTGCCTGGCTCGAGGATGTCACAACGGATGATCAGCGTAGAATCTTCGAAGAAAGGATCCATGACCGCCGTGGTGGCGTCAGGCATCAGCACCATGTCTGATTCGTTAATGCCTTTCCAGCCGCCGATAGACGAACCATCGAACATTTTGCCTTCTTCGAAGAAGTCAGCGTTAACCTGGTGAGCAGGGATCGTAACGTGCTGTTCTTTACCTTTGGTATCGGTAAAACGCAGGTCAACAAACTTAACTTCATGCTCGTTCATCATCGAGAGAACGTGTTCAGCGGACATACTCAACTCTCCTGGAAATGGTCTTTCATTATCTACATGGCGAGGAAACGTCGTTTCCGGAATACGTTGCGGGAAAACAACTCCCTGACCAACCTCTTCCGGCACGCTCTTCAACCGACATCTGTCTGGCGTTTACGCTTGATTTAGATAAAGCGAATTCTGTGCCAACTTTTTTGATGATGCTTAAATCGCCTTGTGGTGCACCTTTTTGTCATAAAGCGGCTGCACCACGATCGTTTTATTGCACCAGTGTGGTGCTTAACGGCCGTCTGATGGCACTATTTTGGTGCATCAGACCAACTTAGTGCATTTTCTGCACCGGTAACAGGGCAAATTGGCCTCCATGCAATAAACTTTCAGTGAAAAGTGTGATCGTGTTCAGTCTTCCGCTTAATCAGTGTACAATAACGCGCTATTTCTAATGCCTGAGGCAAAGCTGTGATCGAAAATTTGCGTAACATCGCCATCATCGCGCACGTTGACCATGGAAAGACCACCCTGGTTGACAAACTGCTGCAACAATCCGGTACTTTTGATGCCCGTACCGAAGCAACAGAGCGCGTGATGGACTCCAATGATTTGGAGAAAGAGCGTGGGATTACCATCCTCGCAAAAAACACCGCCATTAAGTGGAATGACTACCGTATCAACATCGTTGATACCCCGGGACACGCCGACTTCGGTGGTGAAGTTGAGCGCGTCATGTCCATGGTGGACTCGGTGCTGCTGGTTGTAGATGCGATGGATGGCCCTATGCCGCAAACCCGCTTCGTGACCAAAAAAGCGTTCGCGCATGGTCTGAAGCCGATTGTGGTTATCAACAAAGTAGACCGCCCTGGTGCGCGTCCGGATTGGGTTGTTGATCAGGTCTTTGACCTGTTCGTTAACCTGGATGCTACTGATGAGCAGCTCGACTTCCCTATCATTTTCGCCTCTGCGCTGAATGGTATTGCAGGTCTTGAGCACACCGACATGGCTGACGATATGACCCCGCTGTATCAGGCGATCGTCGACCACGTTGCGCCTCCGCAGGTTGAGGCTGACGCCCCACTGCAGATGCAAATCTCTCAGCTGGACTACAACAACTACCTGGGCGTGATCGGCATCGGCCGTATCAAGCGCGGTAAAGTTAAGCCTAACCAGCAAGTCACTATCATCGATAGCGAAGGCAAAACCCGTAACGGTAAAGTCGGTAAAGTCCTGACTCACCTGGGTCTTGAGCGTATCGACAGCGACCTGGCAGAAGCGGGCGATATCATTGCTATCACCGGTCTGGGCGAGCTGAACATCTCTGACACCATCTGTGATCCACAGAACGTGCAGGCGCTGCCAGCACTGAGCGTCGATGAGCCGACCGTAACCATGTTCTTTAACGTCAACACCTCACCGTTCTGCGGTAAAGAAGGTAAGTACGTGACTTCACGTCAGATCCTTGAGCGTCTGAACAAAGAACTGGTTCACAACGTGGCACTGCGCGTTGAAGAAACCGAAGATGCTGACGCGTTCCGCGTATCAGGTCGTGGTGAGCTTCACCTGTCAGTTCTGATCGAAAACATGCGTCGTGAAGGTTTCGAACTGGCGGTATCCCGTCCGAAAGTTATCTTCCGCGAAATCGATGGCCGTAAACAGGAGCCATTCGAGAACGTTACGCTGGATATCGAAGAGAACAACCAGGGTTCAGTCATGCAAGCCATGGGTGAGCGTAAGGGCGATCTGAAAAACATGGATCCGGATGGCAAAGGCCGCGTACGTCTCGACTACGTGATCCCAAGCCGTGGCCTGATCGGCTTCCGTAACGAATTCATGACCATGACTTCCGGTACCGGTCTGCTCTACTCTACCTTCAGCCACTACGATGACATTCGTGCGGGCGAAGTGGGCCAGCGTCAGAACGGCGTACTGATCTCCAACGGTCAGGGTAAAGCAGTTGCGTTTGCACTGTTCAGCCTGCAGGACCGCGGTAAGCTGTTCCTGGGTCACGGTGCAGAAGTCTATGAAGGCCAGATCATCGGTATTCACAGCCGTTCTAACGACCTGACAGTTAACTGCCTGACCGGTAAGAAACTGACCAACATGCGTGCTTCAGGTACTGATGAAGCCACGACGCTGGTTCCGCCAATCAAGATGACCCTTGAGCAGGCGATCGAGTTCATCGATGATGACGAACTGGTAGAAGTTACACCACAGTCAGTGCGTATCCGTAAACGTCACCTGACTGAAAATGACCGTAAACGTGCATCACGTGGTCCTAAAGACGCATAATTGCGCCTTTAACTGATAAAGAGCCCCGCCTGCGGGGCTTTTTTTTTGCCTGAAATTCCTGCCTCTTCAGCCGGGCCAGCGATTATTTGTGGGATATGTCGCGCTTTTTACCTGCCCGCTGCCGTTTACGCTTTTCTCTCCGCGAGTGCCTGTTCAGCCTGCCCTTTTGCCGCTAGAGTGAATACTCCAGGGAACAGAAGGAGACACACCATGCTGTATATCTTTGATTTGGGCAATGTGATTATCGATATCGACTTTAACCGCGTGCTGGGTGTCTGGAGTGACCTTAGTCGTGTGCCGCTGGCCTCGCTGCAAAGCCATTTCCAGATGGATGAGGCGTTTGAACAACACGAACGTGGCGAGATCAGCGATGAAGATTTCGCGCTGGCGCTGTGTGAAAAGCTGGAAATCGCGCTGAGCTATGAACAGTTTGCCGCTGGCTGGCAGGCGGTATTCGTTGACGTGCGTCCGGAAATCCTGGCGCTGATGAACCGGCTGCGGCTGGAGGGCCATCGGGTGGTGATCCTCTCTAACACCAACAAACTGCATTGCGAATTCTGGCCAACACAGTATCCGGACGTGCAGCAGGCAGCCGACAAGCTCTATCTCTCCCAGGAGCTGGGCATGCGTAAACCGGAAGCCCGGATTTATCAGCATGTGCTGGACGCAGAAGGTGTGGCTGCCGATCAGGCGGTATTTTTTGACGATAATCCACAAAACATTGAGGCGGCCCGCGCCCTGGGTATTGAAAGTGTACTGGTTACTGACAGTAAAACGGTACCCAACTGGTTTGCAGGTCAACAGTAATTCATGATGTCACGTAAATTTCGTCCCGGGCTGCATGCGTTCTGGTTGTGGCTCAAACTGTTGTGGAAACGCATTGATGAGGATGGCATGACGACCCAGGCCGGTAATCTGGCTTATGTCTCATTGCTGGCGCTGGTGCCGCTGATTGCGGTGGTGTTTGCCCTGTTTGCGGCGTTTCCGGTCTTCTCTGATATCAGCGTGCAGTTGAAGCACTTTGTCTTTACCAATCTGATGCCGGCTGCAGGTAACACGCTGCAACGCTATCTTGAGCAGTTTGTGGCTAACGTAAACCGGATGACGGCGGTCGGAGCGGTCGGCCTGATTGTTACCGCCTTACTGCTGATGCATTCCGTCGATACCGCGTTAAACACCATCTGGCGCAGCAACAAGAAGCGGCCGATGGTCTATTCCTTTGCGGTCTACTGGATGATCCTGACACTTGGCCCGTTACTGGCCGGTGCCAGTCTGGCGATCAGCTCCTATCTGCTGTCGCTGCGCTGGATTAACGCGACAGGCGTCACCAGCCTGGTCGATCAGATGCTGCGTATTTTCCCGCTCCTGCTGTCGTGGCTCGCCTTCTGGTTGCTCTACAGCATCGTTCCTACCCAGCGAGTGCCGCCGCGCGATGCGCTGATTGGCGCGCTGGTTGCCGGTGCGCTGTTTGAGCTGGGCAAAAAGGGCTTTGCGCTCTATGTTACTATGTTCCCCTCTTATCAGCTGATCTACGGCGTACTGGCCGTGATCCCCATTCTGTTTCTCTGGGTCTACTGGACCTGGTGTATTGTGTTGTTAGGCGCTGAAATCACCGTTGCGTTAGCCGACTATCGGCAGTTAAAGCAGCAACACAAAGAGGAGCAACGCGAGGAAACATGATTGCATTGATTCAACGCGTACAGCGCGCCAGCGTCAGCGTCAATCAGGAAGTGGTCGGTGAAATCGATGCCGGTTTACTGGTTTTGCTGGGCGTGGAAAAGGGCGATGACAACGCGCGTGCGGAACGTCTCGCAGAACGCGTATTGGGCTATCGCATCTTTAGTGATGAGCAGGGCAAAATGAACCTGAGTGTTCGCCAGGCGGGCGGAAGCGTGCTGGTGGTGTCACAGTTTACGCTGGCCGCAGATACCCAAAAAGGGATGCGTCCCTCCTTTTCGGGTGGCGCCGAGCCCGCTGAAGCCGAGCGGCTGTATGAATATTTCAGCGACTGCTGTCGCAAGCAGGGCATCACCACGGCTAATGGCCGTTTTGCTGCGGATATGCAGGTCTCGCTGGTGAATGATGGTCCTGTGACGTTCTGGTTACAGGTGTGAGAACGTCAGCTGAGCGGCAGGGAACTGGCCACACATCCGAGCGGGAGAAACATTACATGTATCACCTTCGCGTGCCACAAACGGCGGAAGAGCTGGATATCTATTATCAGTTCCGCTGGGAGATGTTGCGTAAACCTCTGCGTCAGCCGCAGGGGTCGGAACGTGACGCCTGGGATGCGCTGGCGCATCATCAGATGGTGGTTGATGAGCAGGGAAATCCGGTCGCCATCGGCCGTCTCTATATTAATGCCGACAACGAGGCCGCTATCCGCTTCATGGCCGTTCATCCTTCGGTTCAGGGCAAGGGACTGGGTACTCTGGTGGCGATGACGCTGGAATCCGTGGCGCGTCAGGAAGGGGCTAAGCGGGTAACCTGCAGCGCCCGCGAAGATGCTGTCGCTTTCTTCGCTAAACTCGGCTACATCAATCAGGGCGAGATTACCGCGCCGCAGACGACGCCGGTTCGTCACTTTCTGATGATCAAACCGGTCGTCACGCTTGACGATATTTTGCATCGCGCCGACTGGTGCGGTCAGCTGCAACAGGCCTGGTATGATCATATCCCGCTCAGCGAAAAGATGGGCGTCCGTATTCTGCAGTTTACCGGGCAAAAATTTATCACCACCATGCCTGAAGCGGGCAACCAGAATCCACACCAGACGCTGTTCGCTGGCAGCCTGTTTTCGCTGGCAACGCTGACCGGCTGGGGGTTGATCTGGTTGCTGCTGCGCGAGCGTCATCTGGGTGGCACCATTATTCTGGCAGATGCGCACATTCGCTATAGCCACCCCATCAGCGGACGGCCTGGCGCGATTGCCGATCTGGGCTCATTAAGCGGCGATCTCGACCGCCTGGCGCGCGGACGTAAAGCGCGTGTGCAGCTCGAAGTTGAGCTGTTTGGCAATGATGAGTGTGGCGCTGTGTTTGAAGGGGTCTATATCGTCCTGCCCGCCGATCCTGATGGGCCGCTGGAAGAGGGGGGGTCCGGCGCGCGTATCAACTAATCATCAGGGCCGCTTCAGCGGCCCTGATCTGTTGTTAACGTACCTCGCCAGCCTGCATGGTCTGCTGCAGTTGCTGACTGTCGGTTGTCACCGACAAACTGCCATTAAACGTCGGGCGCAGCGGCTGATTTGCGGTTAATGCACCGTTCAGCTGCAGCTGCATATTACTGTCACCGGTTAACGGCAACGCGGGCCATCCCCAGTTCTGCAACACATTCACCGGTACAGCACGACCTGTCAGTTGCAGCGTCAGCGGACGGGCTGGCTGCTGGCCTACGGTGGCCGTCCCTTCGAGCAGACCCTTATTACTGAACGCACTCAGCTCCGTAACCTGAATCTGCTGCTGCTCAGCGCTCAGCGCAATCGACGGATGACGCAGGTCGGTGCGATTAAAGGTTGATTCTGCCGCGTTCAGGCTGAGCTTACCCGACCAGATCCCCCACTGATGCTGCTGCGCCAGCAGCAGGTTTTCACCGGATCCATCCAGTGAGGTCAGCTGGAAGGGAAAAGCCGGATTGATGTCGATAATCAGGTTTCGATTAGAGGTGAAGCGCGTCACCTCTACGCTATCCAGCCATGCGGGCAGTGTCGCCTGCCAGCGATCGCGCCAGTCCTGCGGCAGAGTGTATTCCAGTCCCGCCACCGCCAGGTTTTTCAGTGTCAGGCGTTTATCGCTACGCGACCAGTCACCGTCAGCCCGAATTACCCCATTTGCCCAGCGTGAACTGAACTGCGTCAGTGCCACGCCCTGCGGTGAGAAGTCCAGGTTAACGATGGGGTCATTTAGTTCGAATCCACCGTTGATAAAATTGCTGGCATTCAGCGCCAGCGAACCATCGTTACTCTGCCAGTCATCACCCTGCCAGTTAACGTTTCTCAGCGTCAGATCCAGATCCGTTACCGCCCAGTCAGGCCCCTGCAGGCGGGCATCGGTCATGTCGAGTCGCGTAATAGCAATCGAGGGGACAACCTGCAGGCTATGCAGGAAATCTTTCAGGCTGCTGGTGGTCTGCAGACGGATGTCGTTCAGGCGCAGCTGATTAATTTTCCAGTTGCCCTGGGCATCGCGCTCACCGTTGCCGGTCATAGAGCCACGCGCCAGGTCGGCACCAATATTGTCAAAGCGCATCCGACCCTGGGAGACACTGCCCTGGATCAGTACGTTTTCACCCGGCACATTATTCAGTGTCATGCTGCCTGCGCTCATCTGGAAGCGGGCATCGCGACCCAGCATATCAAGGGCAGTGGGTTTCCACGGCAAAATGCCGCCATTAACCTGCTGAGCAAACAGCGGTAACACGCTGTTGGGGCTGTCGATACGCATATTGTTGAGTTGCAGGCGATCGGCCTGAATCGGTAGCGCGCTGCCTGGCGCCAGATTGGCCAGATTCACTTCTCCGTCGCGCAGCTCAAGGCTGCTGAAATGCAGCGGATCGCTGAACTGAATCAGTGCCAGACCGAGATCGACCCGTTTCGCCACCAGAACTGCAGGCTGTCCATCGTGACCAAAGCTGAAGTCATCCAGAATGATGTGAGAGGGAGAGGAGAAATTGTGTTCAATTTTACTCAGGGAGAGATGCCATTCGGTTTTGTCACTCACCCAACGGCTAAACCAGCCTGCACCCCACTGTGTCTGCAACAGAACATAGATCACGACCAGGGTGAAAAGCAGCAGCAAAAGTAAGGTGAGGAAAAACTTTCCAATAAATTTCATAGCATCCTTCCCGAGTTAAATCCGGTGAGAGGTTGTTATGCCTGAATTACCGTTACAGCTCAACAGCCTGGATGTAAATCCGAATAATTAGCAGGCAGGCCGAAGCCTGCCTCTGGCCTTACTTCTCTGGCGGAAAAATCAGGTTGAGTACGATAGCGGTAATACCGCCCGCCGCAATACCGGAAGAGAGCAGGGTTTTCAGCCAGTCAGGCGCAAACTGCAGGATCAGCGGCTGCTGGGAAACGCCCAGGCCCACCGCCAGCGACAGCGCAATAATCATGATGGCGCGGCGGTTAAGCGGCTCGCGTGACACAATGCGAACACCCGAGGCGGCGATGGTGCCGAACATCACAATGGTGGCGCCGCCGAGTACCGGTTCAGGGATCATCTGCACCAGTCCGCTGACCGCCGGGAACAGCCCCAACACAATCAGCATCAGCGCGACAACAAAGCCCACGTAGCGGCTGGCAACACCGGTCAACTGGATTACGCCATTGTTCTGACCGAAGCAGGAGTTCGGGAAAGTATTAAACAGCGCGGAGACAAAGGAGTTGAGGCCATTCGCCAGCACGCCGCCTTTCAGGCGTTTCATATAGAGGGGTCCGCTGACCGGCTGCTCTGACACATCTGAGGTGGCGGTGATATCGCCGATAGTCTCCAGAGAGGTCACCATAAACACCAGCATCAGCGGGATGAGCAGATTCCAGTCGAAGCCCAGCCCGTAATAGAGCGGGGTCGGCACCACGATTAGCGGCTGATCGGTGGGGATGCCGGCGGCAGGCAGCATCCCCATCGCCCAGGCCAGCAGATAGCCCACCGCCATGGCAATAACCAGGGAGGCAACGCGCAGGTAGGGGTTCTTCTGCCGGTTAAGTAGCACGATCACCAGTAGCACAGCCCCTGCCAGCATCAGATTTTTCGGCGCACCAAAAGTATGATCGTTAATCGCGCTGAAACCGCCGCCAATGGAGGTCAGCCCTACCTGAATCAGCGACAGGCCGATAATCATCACCACGATACCGGACACCAGCGGCGTAATGATCCGGCGCGCCAGGTGCAATACGCGTGACAGCACCATTTCGGTACAGGAGGCGACCATCAGCGTACCAAACAGCGCCGCCATCATGGTGGGCACGTCAACGCCGCCATTTTTTAGCGCCATGCCGCCCATAATCAAGGGCGTAACGAAGTTGAAGCTGGTGCCCTGAATCGACAGCAGGCCCGAACCTACCGGCCCCCATGTTTTGATTTGCAACAGTGATGCCACACCCGATGCAAACAGCGACATGCTGATAACGTGCCGGGTATCCTCTGCGGGTAGCCCTAACGCCTGACAAATCAGAATCGCGGGGGTAATGACCGCGACAAACATCGCCAGCAGATGCTGCCCGGCGGCAAACAGCGTTTGCGGCAGGGGAGGACGATCTTCAAGACGATAAATCAGTTCGCTTTGCGTGGCGGAAGGCTGTTCTGGCTGCGGATTAGTGGACATCTTCTGTTCTTCCCGAAAAATAATGTGGCGATTGTAATCATCCGCAGGCTAAAAGCAATCGTTTGCCCGGCAGGGATAAAAAAGCCGAATCAGATGGGGATCGTTCAGACGTTGGTATAACGGGTGTTCTCTGGCAGCCAGCGTTCAATTAATGCGCTGGCCTGCTCGGGATAGTGCTGGTGGATGTGGCGCGCCACACGCTGAACTTCGGGCACCATCGCCGCATCGCGCAGCAGGTCGGCCACTTTAAATTCGGCATTGCCGGTCTGACGCGTGCCCAGCAGTTCACCCGGCCCGCGAATCTCCAGATCAAACTGGGCAATGACGAAGCCGTCATTGCTGTCGCGTAGCACCTGTAAACGCTTCTGCGCTGTCTTGCTCAGCGGCGCTTTGTAGAGCAGTACACAGTGTGATGCCACGGCACCACGACCCACACGGCCCCGCAGCTGATGCAGCTGCGCCAGCCCTAACCGTTCCGGGTTTTCGATGATCATCAGGCTGGCATTCGGCACGTCCACACCAACCTCAATCACGGTCGTCGCCACCAGCAGCTGCAGTTCATTCGCTTTAAACGCCTGCATCACCGCCTGTTTTTCTGCGGGTTTCATGCGGCCATGCACCAGCCCGATGTTTAAGTCGGGCAGCGCCGTTTTCAGGGATTCCCAGCTGGCTTCTGCCGCCTGTGCTTCCAGCAATTCTGACTCTTCAATCAGGGTGCAGACCCAGTAGGCCTGACGCCCTTCGCGGCAGGCATGCTCAACCCGCGCCACAATCTCATCGCGTCGGGTATCGGGGATAGCCACGGTGGTCACCGGTGTACGTCCCGGCGGCAGCTCATCGATGGTTGAGGTATCGAGATCGGCATAAGCGGTCATCGCCAGGGTGCGCGGAATCGGTGTGGCGGTCATGATCAGCTGATGCGGGTGGAAGCCCTGCTCCTCACCTTTCTCCCACAGCGCCAGTCGCTGGTGGACGCCGAACCGGTGCTGCTCATCAATAATGACCAGTGCCAGACCGTTGAACTGCACCTGCTCCTGAAACAGGGCATGTGTGCCCACCACCATCGCCACCTGACCGCTGGCTATCGCTTCCTGCTGTGCCTGGCGGGCTTTGCCTTTCTGTTTTCCGGCCAGCCAGCCCACTTCAATGCCCAGCGGCGCAAACCACTGGCGGAAGTTACTGGCGTGCTGTTCAGCCAGCAGTTCGGTCGGCGCCATCAGGGCAACCTGCTTACCATGTGCGATAACGTTCAGCGCAGAGAGGGCGGCGACCAGTGTTTTACCCGAGCCGACGTCACCCTGCACCAGCCGCATCATCGGAAAGTCATTTGCCAGATCTTTCTCTATCTCCGCCACCACGCGTTTCTGCGCATTGGTCGGTGAAAAGGGCAGCGCAGCCAGCAGCTGGTCGCTAAGGTTGTGCCGGGGAAGCATCGGTAAAGCGTAATAGCGCTGAGCACCGGCGCGTACCGCTAGCATGCTGAGGTTGTGCGCCAGCAGCTCTTCCAGAATCAATCTGCGTTGTGCCGGATGACGACCACTCTCCAGCTCGCTGAGTTTTAGATCGGGTGGTGGACGATGCAGCGTGCGGAGCGCATCTGGCAGGCTGATTAAACCGCCGCTCAGTTCCTGCGGCAGCAGTTCGGCAATAGGGCAGCTCTCCAGCAGCGTCAGTGCCTGATCGGTGAGATTACGCAGCGTGGCCTGCCGGATACCTTCGGTGGTGGGATAAACCGGCGTTAAGGTCTCTTCCAGCGTCACATTGCTCTGTTCGCCCTGGATCCGGTATTCGGGATGGATAATCTCAGCGCCACGCTGACCGCGTTTAATTTCACCATACGCGGTGACGCGCCGGCCCGGCGACAGGTTGTTCTTCATTCCGGCATTGAAATTAAAGAAGCGCATCGTCAGTACACCGCTGCCATCGCTAATCTGGCACACCATCATCCGGCGGCGACCAAAGGTGATATCTGTGTGCAGCACTTCGCCTTCTACTGTGGCCCAGATACCAGGCAGCAGATCATCAATGGCATAGAGTTGGGTACGATCTTCGTAGCGTAGCGGGAGATGAAGCAGGAGATCCTGAATGGTATGCAGGTCAATTTTGGCCAGCTTTGCCGCCTGGCTGGCACCGACGCCGGTCAGGGTACTGAGCGGTATGGCATCCAGCAGACGGCCTTTCATCTTCTTTTACCGGTCGATTGCATGGTTGCCCACCAGCTGGGATCGGCGTCGACTTCGCCCTGCGCATTGATGCGCGGATAGGGTAAACCTTTCTGTTTTGCGACCCGCGCCAGCACCGGGAATCCGCCTTCGAACAACAGACGTTGCTGCTCATCTTCGTCCAGCAGGCTGTAGTCGCGCAGGTACAGACCCGCGTTCTGCCGCTGCCGCTGTGCTTCATACAGGATCAGCGCGCAGGCGACCGAGACATTCAGCGACTGCACCATACCCACCATCGGAATCACAATCTGCCGATCGGCCAGCGCCAGCGCTTCTTCGGTGATGCCGGTTTTTTCCTGGCCCATCAGGATGCAGGTCGGAAGGGTATAATCGATCTCACGGAAATCCACGGCATCGGCAGAGAGATGGGTCGCTAAAACCTGCATCTTCTGTTGTTTGAGCTTTTTTACAGCATCGCCGATGGTGGGATGGGTGACCACTTTAACCCAGCTGTTGCTTCCGGCAGATGCGGAAGCCTGAGTGCGCATCCGCTGGCTCGGCCAGACGGCGTGCACTTCGTGGATGCCGACGGCGTCCGCCGTGCGGATCACTGCGGAAACATTGTGCGGCTTATGCACCTGCTCCATACAGACCGTGAGATCGTGCTGGCGCAGTGCCAGCATCGCCTGAATCCGGGCAAATCGTTGATCGTTCATGCCTAATTACGGTTACGATGGACTTTGATCACATCCGGCATCACGCGAATTTTACGCATGATATTCGCCAGATGGACGCGATCACGTGCGGTCAGGCGGATAAAGGCGCTGTAAACGCGGCCATCACGCTCTTCGGTATTCAGGCTTTGAATATTGGAACCGGCCGTGTTGATTGCCGCCGTCAGGTTAGCCAGTGCGCCCTGATGGTTAAACATGTCGACTTTGATTTCCGCCACGAACTCCTGCTCGGTGACTTTATCCCACTCGACAGGCATGAATTTTTCAGGCTCTTTCTGGTAGCCGCGAATATTCCGACAGGATTCATGATGCACCACCAGCCCTTTGCCGGGACTGACATGGGCAACAATCGGGTCACCGGGAATCGGACGGCAGCATTTGGCGAAAGTAATCAACACGCCATCTGCACCTTTGATCGGCAGCTTACCGCGCTTGCTGTTGCTGCTGATGGCGTTGCTGTCAGCCTGCAACAGGTTCTTCGCCACCACCACGCTCATCGCATTGCCCAGACCGATTTCTGCCAGCAGATCGTCAAGCGAGGTCAGCTTCATACGATCCAGCTCCTGCCTGATATTCTCAGGCGGGATCTCAGCCAGTTTACGGCTGCCGCCCAGCGCATGACTGAGCAGGCGGCGACCCAGATTGACGGAGTCTTCGCGCTTGAGGTTTTTCAGCAGCTGACGAATTTTTGCGCGGGCTTTGGAGCTGACGACAAAGTTGAGCCAGGCGGCGTTAGGACGGGCGCCTGGCGCAGTGATGATCTCAATCGTCTGACCGCTGGTCAGGGTTTGCGACAGCGGATAAGGCTGGCGGTCAACGCGTGCGCCAACGCAGGCATGGCCGATATCGGTGTGGACCGCATAAGCGAAATCCACCGGCGTCGCACCGGTTGGCAGCTCAACAATGCGGCCTTCAGGTGTAAAGACGTAGATCTCATCGGGAAAGAGATCGGACTTCACGCTTTCAATAAATTCAAACGAACTGCCCGCACTCTGTTGCAGCTCCAGCAGGCTTTGCAGCCAGCGCTGAGCGCGAATCTGTGCGGTGGTGCCACTTTCGCCCGCCTGTTTATAAGCCCAGTGCGCAGCGACCCCCATTTCCGCCATCTGATCCATATCCTCGGTGCGAATCTGTACTTCGACCGGCACGCCGTGCGGACCAATCATTGAGGTATGGAGCGATTGATAGCCGTTCGCTTTGGGGATGGCGATGTAATCTTTGACGCGGCCCGGACGCGGTTTATACAAACTGTGCATCTGGCCCAGAACGCGATAGCAGGTATCCAGATCTTTCACGATGACGCGAAAGGCATAGATATCCATGATCGAGTGAAAACGCTGCTCTTTCAGCGTCATTTTGCGGTAAATCGAGTAAAGATGCTTTTCACGCCCGCTGACGCGGCAGGGAATGCCCGCTTCCTGCAAACGGCCGTCGATCTCAGAAAGAATCTTCTGGATCATCTCTTTACGATTACCGCGCGCGGCTTTCACCACCTCTTTAATGACCCGATAACGGTTCGGATAGAGGGCCTCAAAACCGAGCTCTTCCAGCTCTGTTTTAAGATGATGAATACCCAGGCGGTGCGCCAGCGGACTGTAAATCTCTAACGTTTCCAGCGCGATGCGGCGACGTTTGTCCGGGCGTAATGCGCCGAGAGTGCGCATATTGTGGGTGCGGTCAGCCAGCTTGATGAGAATGACGCGGATATCCTGCACCATCGCCATAATCATCTTGCGGAAGTTCTCTGCCTGCGCTTCTTTCTTGTCGCGGAATTTCAGCTTATCCAGCTTGGAAACGCCTTCGACCAGTTCCGCCACGCTTTTACCGAACAGTTGTTCCATGTCCTGGTAAGTGGCAGGCGTATCTTCGATCACGTCATGCAGCAGCGCGGCCATGAGAGTTTCATGGTCGAGCTTCATTTCCGCCAGAATACAGGCCACGGCAACCGGATGGGTGATATAAGGCTCACCGCTGGAGCGTGTCTGTCCCTCGTGGGCATCACGTGCGACAAGGTAGGCTTGCTGGAGGCGCTTGATCTGCTCCTCTGGCAAGTATTTTTCAATCAGTTGATTGAGGCTTTCAAACAGATACAAGGGCGACCTGCAGGTGGCTGTTAACGACGACCTTCAGCGATAGCGGTAACGGCCTGTAACTCAGCGGCTTCCTGCTCTTGCTGTTCCTGACGATCACGCACATCTAAAATCTGATTGGTGACCAAACCTTCTTCGATTTCGCGCAGGGCGATAACGGTAGGTTTATCGTTCTCTTCCGGAACCAGTGGATCTTTGCCGCCTACCTGCATCTGACGTGCACGACGTGCAGCGACCAACACCAGGTCAAAACGATTACCAACTTTTTCTACTGCGTCCTGAACGGTTACGCGTGCCATAGGTGTGCTACTCCACAGATGAAGAAATGACTGCGCATCATACTGAAACTGTATTCAGACTGCCAACAGTTTGCTGATTAAAGCATCGTGACGCGCCTTCTGACGCGCCATACGCAGACGTTCTGCGCGAATAATGGTTTTCAGATCGGACAGCGCCAGATCGAAATCATCATTCACAATTAAATAGTCATACTCGGCGTAGTGGCTCATTTCCGCTACCGCCTGAGCCATGCGACGCGTGATCACCTCTTCGCTGTCCTGGCCACGACCGCGCAGACGGCGATCGAGCTCTTCTTTCGAAGGCGGCAAAACAAAGATGCTGCGTGCGCCAGGCATTTTGGTGCGAATTTGCTGCGCACCCTGCCAGTCGATGTCGAGAAACACGTCAACGCCGGTTGCCAGCACCTGCTCAATAGCATGGCGCGAGGTACCGTAATAGTTGTCGAAAACTTTGGCATGTTCGAGGAAAGCCTCTTCCGCGATCATCTGCTCAAATTCATGCTTCTCAACAAAAAAGTAATGTTCGCCATGGGTTTCACCCGGACGCATACCGCGCGTCGTGTGCGAAACAGAGACCTGCGTATCATACAACGGCTGGGTCTTTAACAGCGCCTGAATCAGGCTGGATTTACCTGCGCCGCTGGGAGCAGAAACAATATAGAGCGTGCCTTGAGCCATGGTTTTCTTGAATTGATTAAAAGCGGAGTCGATTTCCTGCACAGTATACACAGCTTCCCGCCGCCACGCAGCGTTTGCGCAGCGGCAACACCCAACTTTTGCGCATCTTCGCGCAAATCTCTGTCGGACGACTGTAATTATTCCCTGATTTCGACGGCATTCTTTCCATAACTGAACATCACCTCTGGCTGACGCTGAAGCACCGGTATTGAATGCTGCAAAACGTCAGGAGAGAGATCATGAAAGGATTCGGCTGGCCGCTGTTTGCGGCTGCTCTGTGGATCGTCCTATGGCCTGCGCATAGCGCCCTTTGTCCCGTCTGGACACCCACCCGGGCGTCAGAAGAGATCCGTCGTCTGCAACAGCAGCTGCAGCACTGGGATGATGCTTACTATCGTCAGGGGCAGAGTCCGGTGGCTGATGCCGATTATGACAGTCTGCAGCAGCGACTGAATCACTGGCAGCACTGCTTTAACCTTCTGCAGCCCGCTTACGCACCGCAACTGCCGGGTGAGGGTGAGCACCTGCATCCGGTCGCCCACACGGGCGTAAAAAAGATGCGCGACAAGCTGGCCCTGGCTTACTGGATGCAGGGGCGGCACGATCTCTGGGTGCAGCCGAAAGTGGATGGCATTGCCGTTTCCCTGGTTTATCGCCACGGCAAACTGGTTTCACTGTTGAGTCGTGGTGATGGATTACGCGGTGAAGAGTGGCTGGCTAAAGCCGCCTGGATCCCTGCGATTCCGCTGCAGATCGAGACCGGACTTGAAGAGATTGTGCTGCAGGGTGAGCTGTTTCTGTCGATGACCGGTCATCAGCAGGCGGTTGATGGCGGCAGGAATGCGCGCTCACAGGTCGCTGGTGCCATGATGAGCAAGCAGCGGGTTCCTCTGCTGGATTCGCTCGATATTTTTATCTGGGCCTGGCCAGATGGCCCCGCCACGATGACGGAACGCCTTCAGCAACTCAGCCGCTGGGGACTGGGCGTTGCCGCAAAATGGAGCCACAGCGTTAAAGACGAAGAGGAGGTTGCAGCGTGGCGGGAGCGCTGGTTTCATGCTGAGCTGCCCTTTGTCACTGACGGTGTCGTCGTTCATCAGAGCCTGCGACCTGCGGGCAAAAACTGGCTGCCTGGAGAGGGAACATGGGCCGTTGCCTGGAAATATCAGCCTCCGGAAGTCAGCGCTGAAGTGCTCTCCGTCGATTTTCCAGTCGGCCGAACCGGGAAGATAGCCGCGGTACTTAATCTGCAGCCGGTACAGCTGGATGATAAGACGGTCAGGCGGGTCAATGTTGGATCGTTGCGTCGCTGGCAGGAGAGCGATATCGTGGCGGGAGATGTCATCACACTGAGTCTGGCAGGCCAGGGCATTCCCCGGCTGGAGCGGGTGATCTGGCGCGTGGCAGAGCGGCACTATCCTCAGCCTCCCGACGCGTCGCGCTACACGCCGCTGAGTTGTTACACCTTCAGCGCTGAATGCCAGAAGCAGCTACTGGCAAAATTACGCTGGCTCAGTCAGAAAACGGTACTGAATATTCCTGGCGTTGAGCGCAGCACCTGGCTGCACTTACTGGAAACCGGCAGTATGACGCACCTGTTCGGCTGGCTGACGTTAACACCGGAACAGATCGCCGCCGCAACGGGCCTCTCTCGGGAGCGGGCGGGTCAGCTCTGGCACCGTTTTAATCTCACCCGTCAGCAGCCGCTTCGTCGCTGGGTGGATGCCTTAGGTGTTTCACTGCCGCGGAAGGCCCTCAATGCGCTGCCCGATCAGCAGTGGGAGAGCTTAACGCAGCGGGATGTCAGGGACTGGCAAGCTTTACCGGGTGTCGGGGCGGCGCTGGCAAAGCGCCTGGTTACGCAGTTCCATGATGCCCGCCTGCAGACGCTGATCGCTTTTCTGAGACAGCAGGGAATTCCCGCATCCTCAATGCTCGGGATGGGGATAGTTGAAAATCGGCAAACCAAGACGGAAGCGCAGCGCCAGTAAACGGGCGAAGAATCCGAACAACAGGGTAATGATAATCACCGCTTCATGCGCCAGTGTGGTTTTCAGCAGCAGGATATACATCCAGCCAGAGGCGAAAGCGATACCGGCGTAGAGTTCCTTCTGAAACACCAGCGGAATGCGATTACAGAACATGTCACGCAGTACGCCGCCAAAGACGCCGGTAATGACCGCACTTATCGCGGCAATAATCATGGCGTGTCCTGAATCGAGCGCAACCTGCGCGCCGATAATAGAAAAGACCACCAGTCCTAACGCATCGAGCACCAGAAACACTTTGCGCAGATGCGTCATCAGGGGTGCCAGGAAAGTGGTCACTACCGCCGCCGCTGCAACAATCATGATGTATTCGGGATGTTTCACCCAGCCCAGCGGATAGTGACCCAGCAGGATGTCGCGCACCGAACCGCCACCAATGGCGGTCACGGACGCGATAATGATGACACCGAACAGATCCATTTTGCGACGCCCCGCCGCCAGCGCACCCGTCATGGCTTCAGCAGTAATACCAATAATGTAGAGAACGGTCAGTAACATAGCAGACTCCAGTAAGACGGCGGCAAGACTACGGCATTGCTTGAGAGACGGCGCCGAAGATTTTCTGGCGATCGGCGTCCGGGATGAGCGCAGTTTATACCAGCCAGCGCTGGCGTCATCATAGAAAGACTTTTTTGCGAAGGGACTGCGGCAGGTGATTGAAAAAGTTGAGAGGAAACAACGTACAGAGGGTTTGCGCGTTCCGGCGCGGGGTTTTCCGACCCAGGGCGGGCGGTAAACTGACGACGATCGCCAGATAGCCGCTGGTCGAAAACCAGTTTATACAGGAGATAAAAAAGGGCTGGATGCTGCGGGAAAAGAATCGATCAGGTAAATATTGTGACAGACTAAATAAAAAGAAAAGGCGTGCTGGTTAACAGCACGCCAACGCATCGTTTCGGATGCTCAGAGCCCACCATACAGACTTATTTTATTATTTGTTTCTTGCACGAATTTTAGAAAATGCATTCAGGCTAAAACGGTATTCCGGCTGGAACCATGAACGACCATAGTAGCAGTAAATCAGCATACGAATGGATGCCATCGCCAGATAACCCCAGATCGCACACAACACTGAAGGGGTCAGCCAGACGGTAAATAAGGTGACGGCAAGTCCGGCTAATACCGAGGAGGATTCAGCAAAAGCGATACGGGTATATTGTTTTTCGCGCTGTAATATCGCACGGTAATGCTGACCCTGTGGGATGATAATAAACACCACTGAGACCATCTGCAGCATTAATGCCAGTTCAGGTTGATCAAAAAGGCTGGTCAGCAGGTGGCTGCCAGTAAATAACAGACCAAACACCGCGACCCCCATCAACATATTACCCCAGTAGATCGTGGAGAGGTCATTGATAGAGAGAATCGAGCGGCGGATCAGCGTATTTGAGAAGCCCCGATCGGCCAGAGTATCGATAGCCAGTAAAGCTATCACGGCGATCGCCAGCAGATTGAGCTCATTCGCCTGCAGAATCTGCGCCAGCAACGAGAGTTGTAATACGCCGATGCCAATAATTTTGATTGAAGAGAGCAGAGACCATTTTGCGCCATTCAGACTGCTTTCACGTATTGCCATAATATACTCGTTAGAGTCCATCGACTCTGTGAGAATTAAATAGTTGTGTAACGGCAAGGAGAGGTTGCTGTAACACCGTTAGTTAGTGCAATTTTTCCGGCCGAAGTCCTGAAAACGCTTTACAGGCTTGCCATGTTATTATGGGTTCAATCAAATGATGCCTGGATAAAAAAGATATCCCTGGTAAAATCGCTGTTTCGTGTCATGGCGGAATTCCCTTCAGCGAATAAGAATTCCGCCAGATCACGAATAAATCCTGTTGTAGTTTTATATTCTCCTGCCAGCATCCTTGCGGCAATCTCAACGCATTCTTTTTCTGATAACAAAGGATACGTTGAGCGGTCCATGACTTTTTTCCTGTTTTATCATTATGGGTATTGCTGTGTGTGGAATGATTTATACATTGTTTTATTTAATTTAACACCATAAGAAAAGTCTGATTACGTGACTACAGAAATAAATGGTTTCACTTTATGCATGATAAATATTAAATCCCCAGCAGATTGCTAATAAACGATTGTTAATGATTAATGTATGGGTCAGTCAGAAATTGTTTGTGCGGCAAACCAGGAGGCCCGAAATCAGAGGGGGTCGCCTGCCTTTCAGAGGATTTTGCCAGGATTTTTCCTGGCAGTGATGCTTAAGCAGGGTTGGTGATAAATGCGTAAGGATGATGAGTAATCAGATAAGCGCTTTATGCTTTATCGTCGAAAGTTTTTCTATTTTTTTTCATTAACGGCCAGTGATAAATGCAGAGAAAAAGGCGCGCTAAGTCATTGATTTATTGTGTAAGAAGCTGGTTGAGTTTCTCAAGATCGTTGCTAACCCATTCAATATCCTGCTTAAATTTCTCATCTGAAGTAAATGGCTGGCGATAAACCGTTACCATCACCTCGGCGCCCTGTTCGTTTGCTATCACGCGCATCGGTACGTAGATCTCCTTTCCCGAGCCGCTATCAATCCAGTGATCCATTACCCCAAACGGATTATGTGGCGAGAACCGGATCTTCACATTGCCCTGGGGGCCTTTAGCACGCCAGCGATTGCCATCGGGTTCTAACGCGCTGTGCGTCAGCCCGGAAGCCCACTTTGGGAAAAACTCCGGTTTCCAGATGGTTTCATAAAGATCTAACCAGTGACGTGGAATCGTCAGGCTCAGAGTGCGAGAGGAGAGCATGTAACCTCCGGTGAATAAGCTAAAAAAGCATTAAAGCATGGGGCCAGGCTTGTTAAAACGTTGTAACAGCAGAAGTGTGGTGTTGAAAGGGTTTCGTACAAATGGCAGACAACGGATGATGCTGTCTGCCACTGACTCAGATGAAATTGCCGCGCGCAGAAACCACATGATCTTCGCTATGGCCGTTAGCGTGCCGCAGAACAAAGCCGTCCGACTGCGCCATCACGGCACAACTGTGATTAGGGAAGATACGCAGCAGCGTGCCGACTTCAGGGCGGCGATCCTGATAAAGCAGAAAACCGTGCTCCTCAGATAATTTTGTCACTTCATAAGTCTGACCCGCTTCGTCGGCTGCCACACCAAAGCCGCTGGCATTGGTGCCGTGTGGCCCTTTATCCGAACTCAGCATTTTTGACCCGGCATCCACAATCGCGAAATGATCGTTCACCGCCACGACACGGGTAATGACGCTCATTGCCAGCTGATCGACGTGAGTTAATCCGAGACGGCAGGCGGTTAGGTCCAGTAGTGCATAGTTTCCGGGCCGGATTTCATTAATGCAGGGTGCAATCTCTGCTGCCAGCGCCGTAGGCGTTGAACCTACAGAGAGAGGGCAGTCGGTAAAACCAGCCGCCTGCAGTTTTGCCTGTACTCGCTGCATCAATGCCGTTTCCTGCCGGGCGACATCCGCAATGGCCGCGGCATTACCGGCACCATAAGCGTGGCCAGCATGTGACACTAATCCGGCAAAGCGTAACCCTTTGTCCTGCAGCGCCTGAGCAATCAGCACCGCTTCATCTGTATCAGGATTGACACCTATCCGATGTAATCCAACATCAACCTTAATCGCTACCGCCAGGTCGCATTCCGGTTGCTGCTGGCAGGCATCAGCAATAGCCGCCACGCCCTGCAGCCTGTCCGCAATCAGGGTGAGCTTTGCCTGATGAAGCACGGCGTGGCGCAGCAATTCAGCTACGCTTTGCGGTTGCACAATCGGATAGGCTAATAGCAGATCACGAACACCGCCCTGAATAAAGCTGATGCCTTCGCTGGGCTTAGAGACGGTAACACCCTGAGCACCGGACGCGATCTGACGCTGCGCAATCCAGACGCTTTTATGCGTTTTGATATGGGGTCGCAACGCGACGCCTGCCGCACTGGCTTTGCGCTGCATATGCTGCAGGTTCTGCTCCATGCGCTCTGCATCCACTTCAATATAGGGCGTAAGGCGATCATCAATCAGCGGACGCTGCCACTGCTGTGTATCGTTGATATCCATAAGATTGTCCGGCATTGACGAGGTAAGAGGATTCATCATTCCTTAATTATCTCTTTGATACCAGCCTGCCGGACGCAGACAGGTGTGCTGAACAGCAGAAACTGTAGAGGTAGCTATAACGGCAGAGGCAGTATGAGAGCACAGCAAACGAGGATGAGAGAGTGGACGTAAAGCAGATGTCGTTCAGAAGATTAAAACAACAAAGCAGGCACGAGGCCTGCTTTATCAGTTAACTCAGACGTAGAGCGACTTTTCACCCGGTGGCCGGGTTTTGAAGCGACGATGCAGCCAAAGGTACTGTTCGGGTGCGCGAAGGATCTGATTTTCGATTACTTTGTTCATATAAGCTGCAGCAGCAGCCTCGTCCGTATGAGGATAATTTTCCAGCATCGGTTCGATGATCAAATGGTAGCCATCATTTCCTGGATTACGAATCAGCATAATCGGCACCATCGCTGGCTTCGCCAGACGCGACAGAACAAAAGTCCCGTTAGTCGTGGCGGCTTTTTCCACCGCAAACAGCGGCGCAAAGGTGCTGCCTTTAGGGCCGTAATCCTGGTCAGGCGCAAACCAGACCGATTCACCCTGTTTCAGGGCATTAACCATACCGCGTAGATCACGACGGTCGATCATCGCTTTATTTGAGCGCATCCGCCCTTTGGTCTGCACATACTCCATCGCCTGGTTATTGTGTGGGCGATACATCGCCATCATTGGCTGACAGAGTCCGCTGATGCGGCCGCCCAACTCCAGTGACATGAAATGCACACCAATCAGCATCACGCCTCGCTTTTCTTTCTGCGCGGCATGCAGGTTTTCCATTCCCGACACTTTAAACAGACGTCTTACCGCACGGTCAGACCAGAACCAGGCAATACCGGTTTCAGCCAGCGCCATCCCAAGCGACGCGAAATTGCCAGCAATCATATGTTCTGTTTTTTCTTCGCTGATGCCCGGAAAGCAGAGTTCGATGTTACGACGGGTAATACGCTCGCGGCGCTGCAGGAAATGGCGAGAGATTTTGCCGGCACCGGCACCGAGACGCATAAGAACAGGATAGGGGAGCTGGACCAGCAGCCAGAGTACGCCAAGGCCAAACCAGGTAAACCAATAACGCGGATGCAGCAGCGAACTGCTAAATTTTCCGGTGTTTTTCATTAACAACCTTCATGGGATAGAGGGATGCATCGCACAAAGAGCACTTCCATGAGTCTTAAGGCGGTACAGCTGTACTGATTTCGACCAACATTTTATCAAAAAGTGCCTTCAAAGAAAGGGAAACTCCGGCATCTACAGGATTGACCTGTTTCATGGAGAAGCGTTAATACCGGCTATAAAAGTACATTAACCTGATAAAATCATTATTTTTCAAATAATTAATCTAAGCCTGAAAGAAGCTTTAATTGTAAGCGAGGCCGTTTCAGGAACAGTCTGGAAATGATTATTTATTTATCTTTACCTGATTCTGATGCTGGCCGCGCTGAAAAAGCGATCAATTGACGGAAGGAGCTAACTCTTTAAGTGCTGACAGCGCCTGAGAGGGGAACAAAGCGCCACTGCGAGCGCTTTGTTGAGTGGAAATTACTCGATATTCTGAATCTGCTTTTTTATTTTTAGATAATCTTTTGTTTTTTAAAGATTTTTAAGCTTTTATTGCATTGGTACAATCCGTGGTACAAAAGTAGCACGTTTAGATATTCTCTAAGAAGAGGTGGCTCGTTTTAATGCGAAACAGTTACTCTCGTAATGGTTTTTGCGTTGTTTCGAGTCCTGGAACTGTGTAGCATCTGAACCCGATTGTTTCCAAGCTGGCCAGTCAGAAACGGTTTTGCTGGCTTCTGTAAGAAACTCAAACAAATCTTGGTGGTTATCGTGTGACATTTAAATTCTCCTTAACTATTTTGTTTAGGCTGTCTGCCGCTTTAAGTTCTTTTTCTATATAGGACGAGGGTAGCATCTGTACACGAAGTCTACCATTTTTTCTTTCCCATTTTACGGCCGTTCCATCATCATATTTCCGTACTACTTTGTAACCAGTGCCTAAGTTTATTGAAAAGAGGTTGAAGAAACATCTTGGACCAACACCGACAAAAGGTTCAAATATAACCTTTTTGACTTCTTGAGCACTCTTGCTTATTTCTGAAGACTCGATGGAATCCTTATGGAATAAAAATGCTTTACTTTTAGGGTAGGGTTCTATGTAAAAGACTTTTTCAATACCGCTTGCAACTATATGCTTAGCACAGTTGTGGCATGGGAATGTTGTGCAGTAAAGTGTTGCTTTATGAGTATTTATTTCACTTCTTGCACAAGAGAGGATAGCTTCCATTTCAGCATGCACAACCCTGCCATATTCGGTAATATCCTTTATTTTACTATTGTTTAAAGCCCTAAAAATCAATTCTGATAACTTATTTTTGTTTTTTCTGATTGTTTTATCATCAGTATCATCGATTTCGGTTTTAAATTTATCAATGATGTCGTTTATAATGTTCTGTTTTTCATCTGTGTTAGAATCATATCCTATTGTATAATCCCTACCACCTTCGATGTCTTGTATCTTATCGTCTATCATTTCAGGCCAATATAAACCACCGCCAAAGGTAGGAATATCGTTCGCCCCAGTAGTTAATATCATTTTATTTTTAGTTAAAACTGCTCCAACCTGTCTAGACAGGTCAGCTGATCTTAAAGATGCAGAATATGCCATAGACATAGCATACTCATCGAAAGTTGGGCTAATGTTTGGCTTTCCAAAAATTAAGTCAAAAAAACGCCAAAGATGATTTGTTACTCTATCATAATTATTTTCAGAGCTTACAAAAAAGTCAGCAAGTTCATATGTGTCCCGAGTGTGTTGCCCCCACTTATCTCCTTCATGTGCATCTCTTTTTATTAATTCTGCTGCTTCTTTCTCAGAAACTGATTTATGATTTACTAGGTAACTTTTCCTTCTATCCTCATCAGAATAGACTCCAATTAAGTAAAACCCATTAGTATATATATCTCTGAGAAGGTTTACCTCTGCTGGATGCTTCAGAGAGTGTATTATATATGCTTTTTTACTTTTAGGTTTAGGTAGGCCTGAGACTTCCAAGTCTCTATGACTACTTATTAATGCTGAGGCAGCCATAGAAAGAATTGCATTATTTTTACTCTTTTCTCTGAGTTCGTTCCCTGCTGTCATAAGATTGTTTATATTTACATAGTTCTCTTCCGATCTATCCATTGGTTTAAATTTTTTTATTATCTCTGATGATATTCTTATATCCATAACATCATATGAATATGTGGCGAACATCTCCTTGATAGTGACTTTTATTTGATCAAGGTTTGTGCCAATTGCTCCAACTAAACCAATAACAACCTCAGGACTATCATCTTGCTCTGTGATTATTTCAACACTTTTTACTTCCATTTCAATAGTCACTCCATATCTGAAAAGTAGTATTTGATCTACCCCACCATATCTTCTTGGGTACAACATTTGTGGGAAATCCATAAATCCTCTTCACGCACAATGCTATCCCCGCCACGCCTGCCCGCTTTATGCGTTGCTTTTCATGCACCTGCATCTAAAGGCTCAGGCCGCGCTAGTACTGGCCCCGTTTGTGCTTCTGACCCGTATCTTTTGCATGCATCACTATTTATATATTTATACTCGTCACCGTGCAGGAAATCTTTAGCTTTGCGCACAAAAATCCCCGCCGGTTGGCAGGGAGAGTGTGAGGTTTTCTGTTAGTGCCTGAAGGCGCCTCCGTAGCGACCTAAGGTCTGCGACTGGCGCTGAGGCGGCGGCGGGGGCGGCATCTTGCAGATTTCCGGCTGCGACGGTACGGTTATCACTTTCGTAGTACTCTCGTTGGTCTTGAACGCGCAGGAACAGTCTAGGCTGGTGCACTGATGATAACGTTCCTTAACCTGTTCGGACATATAGCGGCTCGATTTAACATGCGCCGGGCTTTTGCAGTACGGGCAGTACATCATGACCGGTTCTCCTTCTGCTGTTTTCCTTGATGCTTTTCCTTACGCTCCTGCATCAGCTGCTGGATGGTCGCCGGGCTGTTATACAAATGCATATCCACACCAGTCAGCGCGGGACGATAAATACTAATCTCCGAGAGCACCGGCTCAGCATTCATATCCAGTCACGCGCCTTTTTCCTCCGTAACTATAGCGAAAGCACCATTTAGGTATTGAAAACTCTTTCCAGTAATAAAGGTACAATCCGTTTCCGTTAGAGCGTCAGTCAAAGCGTTCCTGAGACTCTAACTAGGCTTAAATCTGTGTATCTGATAGCTTTCCCTTTCTGCCTGCTTGTACCAAAACAATAATGGTCAAAGGGGTAATTGGGACATTAGGTGGTATTGTAATAGCAGGAGGTTTTGCGAGAAGGGATGATTCCTGATGAGATAATAAAACCCGTAACTTACGGGTTTTATGGCATTTCATTAAAGTGGGTGGAAATTACTCGATATTCTGAATCTGCTCGCGCATCTGCTCAATCAGCACCTTCAGTTCAATAGCTGAAGTCGTGATTTCGGCGTTGATCGACTTCGAAGCCAGCGTGTTCGACTCACGATTGAACTCCTGCATCATAAAGTCGAGACGGCGGCCAACTGCTTCTTTCTTTTTCAGGATGTTGTAAGTCTCTTTAACGTGCGCATCCAGACGATCCAGCTCTTCAGAAACATCAACACGCTGCGCCATCATCACCAGTTCCTGCTCAAGGCGATTGTTTTCCAGCTGGACTTCAGCATCTTCCAGTTTGGCGACCAGCCGCTCACGCTGCCATTTGATCACCTCAGGCATCTGCGCGCGCACTTTGCTGACTTCCTGCGAGACGCCTTCCAGACGCTGCTCAATCATCGCTTTCAGGGCGGTACCTTCGCTTTCACGTGCCGCAATAAAGTCATCAAGCGCACCATCCAGTGCCTGCAACAACTGGGTGTTGATGGCATCCAGATCCTGTTCCTGCGCAGACATCACACCCGGCCAGCGCAGAATATCCAGCGGATTAATCGCGCCTTCGTCGCTCTGCATTTTTACCCAGTTGGCAGCCTGCACCAGCTGTTTCGCCAGCGTTTCGTTGAGCATCAGTTCGCCCTGTGCGCTGGGATCGGCATCAAAACGGAGGTTGCACTCAATTTTACCGCGCGTCAGACGCTGGCGAATGCGCTCGCGGATAACCGGCTCCAGCCCACGAAACTGTTCCGGCAGGCGGATGTAGGTTTCCAGATAACGCTGGTTCACGGAACGCAGCTCCCAGGCGGCGCTGCCCCATTCGCCTTTGGCTTCGCTGCGGGCATAAGCGGTCATACTGCGGATCATAAGCGGTACTCATTTGCGGAAAGATGGGTGAAGTATAGCGAGGCGAGCCACGGCATAACAGGCATAAGCGTCGCACAGGAAAATAACGAACCATTTCCGCTTTCAGCGACAGCCACTTATGATGACCATTGACCCTTTGTGAGGATGACTGATCTATGTCTCGCGTTATTGCCCTTCCTGTTGTGATGGCTCTGCTGCTGGCAGGTTGCCAGGCACGCCACTCGCCGCCCACTAAACCGCAACCCATCTGTGCGGGTGGCGACATGATGATGCAGACCACGTTGTGGTTTGGACTGAGCAAGCCTGATGGCGGCAGGGTGAGTTCACTCGACTGGATGAACTTCGTGGATAATGAGGTCACGCCACGGTTTAAAGCGGGCCTGTCGGTCTATGATGCCAAAGGGCAATGGCTGGGCGAGAACGGTCAGCTGGCACGGGAGAACAGTAAGGCGTTGATGCTGATCCACGGGATCGACCCCGCCACCAACGTTGATATTGAGGCGTTACGCAGCCTCTATAAAAAACGGTTTGGTCAGGAGTCGGTTATGCGGGTGGATGCACCCGTCTGCGTCGGATTCTAAGGCGAAAGCGGGCGGCAGAATTGCCGCCCGTTGAATAATCAGATAAACAGACCGGCAAAGGCTGCGGAGAGCAGACTGACCAGCGTGGAGCCATAGACCAGCTTCCAGCCAAAACGGGAAACCACATTTCCCTGTTTCTCATTCAGGCCTTTTATTGCGCCCGCCACAATGCCGATAGAGGCAAAGTTAGCGAACGAGACCAGGAACACCGACAGAATACCCAGTCCACGCGCACTCATGCCTGCCGCGACTTTCTGCAGTTCAATCATCGCCACAAACTCATTCGCCACCAGTTTGGTTGCCATGATGCTGGCCGCCTGCAGGGCATCGGCTTTGGGAATGCCAATCAGCCAGGCCAGAGGATAGAACAGGTAGCCGAGCAGTTGCTGGAAGCTGTAGCCGAACACCGCCGCAAACAGCGCGTTGACGGCAGCAATCAGCGCAATAAAGCCAATCAGCATGGCCAGAATAATCATCGCGACTTTGAAGCCTGCCAGGATGTATTCGCCCAGCATCTCAAAGAAGCTCTGCTCTTCATGCAGTTTATCCAGCGCGATAGGCTGCTCATCCTGGCTTTTCATCGGGTTGATGATCGACAGGATAATAAAGGTGCTGAACATGTTAAGCAGCAGTGCCGCAACCACATACTTCGGTTCGATCATCGACATATAAGCACCGACAATCGACAGCGAAACGGTAGACATCGCGGTCGCCGCCATGGTGTAGAGCCGGCGTGGCGGGATATCACCCAGAATCCCTTTATAAGCGATGAAGTTTTCCGACTGCCCAAGAATCAGCGTGCTGACGGCGTTGAACGACTCCAGCTTGCCCATGCCGTTAATCTTCGACAGCAGCGTCCCGAAAATACGGATCAGCAGCGGCAGGATGCGCCAGTGCTGCAATATGCCGATCAGTGCCGAAATAAAGACAATCGGGCAGAGCACGCCAAGGAAGATAAATGCCAGCCCCTGTTTGCTCATTCCGCCAAACACGAACTCCGTGCCCTGTGCGGCAAAACCCAGCAGCGTTTCAAAGAAACCGGCGAACGAACCGACCAGCGCCAGACCCCCGGCAGAGTGAAGGAAGAACCAACCCAGCGCGGCTTCCACCACAATCAGTTGAACAATAAAGCGCAGACGAATCTGTTTACGGTCATGACTGACCAGCAGCGCAAGGGCAAAAATCACCACCAGCGCCAGCAGGAAATGAAGAATGGCGGCCATATGTCTTTTTTATCAGAGAGAAAGGAACGCGCATTTAGCCACAGCTGGCGGGGAATTTCATCTGATGCCTGCGTCAGACCAGCGCAAGAGACAGCGGGCAAGGAAGTCCGTATAATGCGCAGCCAATCATTAGCAAGCCGGAGAATACCCATGCGTCCAGCAGGCCGTAGCGCACAACAGGTGCGTCCAGTCACATTGACCCGCAA
>Ga0308174_10000068_pt1 | contig 42691 bp, 35 predicted proteins | sample PhyPR2_FD_203894 | JGI IMG/M metagenome (GOLD analysis project Ga0308174, IMG submission 203894) | Soil microbial communities from UC Gill Tract Community Farm, Albany, California, United States - DLSLS.P.R2 | ecosystem: Environmental > Terrestrial > Soil > Agricultural land | place: USA... | reverse complement strand
TGCGAACCGGCCACTGCCTCATCCGGCGACGCGTGGAACGGCGGATTACACATCACCGCGCTGAAGAATTCCGTTTTGCTGACCACACCCGCCAGCACCGCATCGCTGTTTTTCTGACGACGCAGACGGATCTGGCGCGTCAGGCGTGGGTTAGCCGCAACGATGCGGTTAGCGGCTTTGATGGCGGCGTCATCAATTTCGGTGCCGGTAAAGCGCCAGCCATATTCTGCCGCACCAATCAGTGGATAGATGCAGTTTGCGCCGCAGCCAACATCGAGAATGTCCGCCATCGGGATAACCCCGTTGTTATCCAGCGCCAGCAGATCGGCCAGGTAGTGCAGATAATCGGCGCGTCCCGGTACCGGCGGGCAGAGTGAGCCGGGAGAAAGCTGCCAGTCGATGTCGTAAAAGAGTTTGATCAGCGCCTGGTTCAGCAGCATCACCGCCTCCGGGTCCGCAAAATCCACGGACTTCACGCCATAACCATTAGGCCGGACTTTAGCCTTCAGCGGCGGATGAGCAGCGGTTAACGCGGCAAAATCGTATTCGCCCTGATGGCGATTGCGGGCGTGGAAGGGCGACGTGCTGGCTGACTTTTTCATACGTTCTCTCAATTATTCAGGCGCGCGTACAATACGCTGTAGGCGGCGGAAAATAAACCCGCACCATCCGCTTACCTCTTTCCGATTCCGTCGGGCGATGCTGTCGGGCTAAGATAAATAAAATTCCCTGCTGGAGAAGTTATGACCCGGAAACGCTATTCCTATCAACCCCGTGCTGGTCACGGTCTGCCGCACGATCCGCTGAACGCCATTATCGGGCCGCGCCCGATCGGCTGGATTAGCTCAGTGAGCAGCAGCGGCCAGCGCAATCTGGCACCTTACAGCTTCTTTAACTGTTTCAACTATCATCCACCGATTATCGGTTTCGCCAGTAGTGGCTGGAAAGACAGCGTGAGAAATATTGCTGAGACCAAAGAGTTTGTCTGGAACCTGGCGACGCGTCCGCTGGCGGAAGCGATGAACGAAAGTTCCGCCTCGCTGCCTGCCGATCAGGATGAGTTCGCCTTTGCCGGTTTAACGCCGCTGGCGGCTTCACAGGTCAGCGCCAGTCTGGTGGCAGAGAGCCCGGTCAACTTCGAGTGCCGCCTGACGCAACTGATTCAGCTGCAGAATGCCAGCGGCAATCTGATCGACAGCTGGCTGGTGCTGGGGGAAGCGGTGGCGATTCACATCGATGAATCGCTGCTGGAAGAGGGCATTTATCAGACCGCTAAAGCCGAGCCGATTCTGCGCGCGGGCGGCCCCAGCGCCTATTACGGCATCAGCGAAGCGCAACGTTTTGATTTAGTCCGTCCGGACGCACGCCGCAGGTAATCCTTACCCCACAAGCGCATCGGCCCGGTGCGCTTTAATCTGAGCCACCGCGCGGGCGATGTCGGGTGCCAGCCAGCGATCCTGCTGCCAGCGCTCAACAACCTGCCGCAAATGCTGCCAGGCGCGCCGCGTGCCTGCTGCCAGCTGTGATTCACCGTGAAACTCCAGCGCCTGCGCCGCCAGCAGATACTCAATCGCGATAATGTGATCAACATTGCTGACCAGTTTCAGCAGCTTCAGCGCCGAGCCGGTGCCGAGGCTCAGATGATCCTCCTGTAATCCTGAAGTGACATAGTTATCAAGCACCGCAGGCTGCGCCAGCTGACGGTTCTCCGCGCAGAGTGATGCCGCCACGTACTGCGCAATCATCATGCCGGAATTGACGCCCGGCTCGGCCACCAGAAACGGCGGCAGGCCGCTGACCAGCGGATTCACCAGCCGATCAAGCCGTCGCTCGGCGATGCTGCCCAGCTCCGCCATCGCAATCGCCAGCAGGTCGCAGGCCATTGCCACCGACTCGCCATGCGGATTGGACTGTGACACCACGCGCCAGGCCTGCGGCGTCCCCAGCACCAGCGGATTGTCGGTACAGGCGTTGAGTTCGGTCTCCACCTGACGGACAGCGTGACTAAACTGATCGTGACAGGCGCCGTGCACCTGCGGCATCGAGCGCAGACTGAGTGCATCCTGAGTCCGGATGCCAACGCTGGCTTTCAGCAGCGGGCTGTCACTCAGCAACTGGCGCAGTCGTTCGCCGCTGCGCTGAATCCCCGGGCTGGCCTTCAGCGCCAGCACCTCAGGGTCAAACGCCACCAGCTGACCGCGCAGCGCTTCAAAGCTCATCGCACCGGTGACGTCTGCCCAGTCCAGCAGCCGTTCGGCATCGTCCAGCGCCAGACAGGCTAAGCCGGTCATGCAGGGCGTGCCGTTGACCAGGCTCAGCCCCTCTTTGGCGCCAGGCCGGTAAGGGGCTAATCCCGCCTGTGCCAGCGCCTGCTGCGCCGGCACGATTTCGCCCTGCCACTCCACCTCGCCGATGCCAATCAGCGCCAGGCCGATATGCGCCATGTGGGTCAGATACCCCACCGATCCCTGCGACGGTACCTGTGGGGTAATCTGCAGGTTTAGCAGCGCCAGGAGATGTTGCACCAGCTCCACTGAGACACCTGATTTGCCGTGACTGTAGTTCGCAATCGCAGCGCACAGAATGGCGCGGACCTCGGATTTTGCCAGCACCGGCCCGACGCCACAGGCATGGCTCAGCAGTGTATTGCGCGATAGCTGGCTCAGCTCATCTTCAGACAGGGTGATGTTGCACAACGCCCCCAGCCCGGTATTGATGCCGTAAGCCACCTGCCCCGCCGCCACGATATTCCCGACGATTTCACGGCTCTGCGCAATGCGCTGCCAGGCACTGTCGCTCAGCGTCAGGGTGGCGCCGTGCCGGGCGACCTGCACCAGCGCCTGCCATTTCAGCGGGCCATCGCCCCAGACCAGCGTCTGACGTATTACGTCGCTCATACCACCGGCTCCACCTGATGATGACTGGAGATAAACTGCTTAAAGCGCGCCGATCCCGCCTCGCCGAACATCGCTTCTGGCGTGCCCTGACAATCAATAGTGCCCTGATGCATAAACACCACCCGGTTAGAGACGTTGCGGGCAAAACCCATCTCATGGGTCACCACCAGCATGGTGCGGCCCTCTTCCGCCAGGCTGCGCATGACCTTCAGCACCTCGCCCACCAGTTCCGGATCGAGTGCCGAAGTTGGCTCATCAAACAGCATCACCTCCGGGTCCATTGCCAGCGCCCGGGCGATCGCCACCCGCTGCTGCTGACCGCCTGAAAGCTGGGCGGGATAGAAATCTTTGCGATTCAGCAGACCGACCCGATCCAGCAGCTGTTCCGCCTGGGCAATACAGGCTTTTTTATCGCGCTTGAGGACGTAGTGCGGCCCTTCAATGACATTTTGCAGCACCGTCAGGTGAGACCAGAGGTTAAAGCTCTGAAACACCATGCCGAGCCGGGAGCGCAGCCGCTCAATCTGACGCGGATTAGCCGCCAGCTGATGTCCCCGGGCATGGCGCTTCATCTCAATGGTTTCACCGCCCACGCTGACTACGCCCGCGTCAGGCGTCTCAAGCAGATTAATGCAGCGCAGCAGCGTACTTTTGCCCGAGCCGCTGGCACCGAGTATTGAGATAACATCGCCCTGGTGCGCCTGCAGCGAGATGCCTTTCAGCACCTCCATGGCGCCAAAGGATTTATGGATATCGCTGGCCGACAGCGTGACGGGTGGCAGTTCAGACATGTTTATTTTCCTCCAGGAATCGGCTTAGCGGCCGGTAACGGCTTTTTTTCCGGTTTATGAACCGGCGTCAGACGCCGCTCCAGCAGGGCATAGAGTTGCACAATGATGAAGTTGAGGATCAGGTAGATTGCCGCCGCACAGAGAAACACCTCCATGGTGCGGTAAGTACGCTGGATAATCTGCTGCGCCACCCCGGTGACATCCCAGACCGTGACCAGACTGGCCAGCGCGGTCGATTTCACCAGCAGAATCGCCTCGGTGGAGTAAGCGGGCAGCGCATAACGCAGCATCACCGGCGCGATAATGCGCCGCAGCAGCAGCCCGCGCGACATGCCGCACGCCATCCCCGCCTCCACCTGACCGGGCGGCACAGCCAGCAGCGCACCGCGCAGGATCTCCGCGGTGTAGGCGGCGGTGCAGAGCGACAGCGCCAGCACCGCACAGGTAAAGGGCTCACGCAGAAACGGCCAGAAGAGACTGTGCCGGATCACACCAAACTGCCCCAGACCGTAGTAGATCAGGAACAGCTGGATCATCAGCGGCGAGCCGCGAAACACCAGAATGTAGCCACGGGCAAAAGCACTCAGCAGACGCCAGCGGCTCATGCGCAGCGCCAGAATACCCACCGCCAGCACGCCACCGCACAGAAAGGCGCTGATAAACAGGCCCAGCGTAACCGGCAACGCGGCGCTGAGTTTCAGGAAGGTGTCAGTGAGGAACGCGAAATCGATCATAAGTCTCCTTAACGCTGTGCAGCGGTGCGGCTTTGCCAGGCGCGACCAAGACGGGATTCAGCCCGCAGAAAGGCGCGGTTCGACAGCAGCGTCAGCAGCAGATAACAGGCACCGCCCACCAGGTAAAAGGAGAAGTAATCACGGGTGGAGCCGGCCGCAATCTGGCTGGCCCGCATCAGCTCGACAATGCCGGTCACTGACACCAGCGCCGAGTCTTTCAGGCTCATCTGCCAGACGTTTGACAGGCCGGGCAGCGCATAGCGCGCCACCTGCGGCAGCAGGATGCGTTGCCGGATGCGCCAGCGCGGCATACCAATAGCGACAGCGGCTTCGATCTCCCCTTTCGCCAGGGCCAGCCGTGCGGCACGATAGACTTCCGCCTGGTAAGAGCCGGAGATAAGCCCGATGGCCAGCGCCCCGATCAGAAACGGCGGCGCTTCGATAAACCCGTCCGCGCCAAACAGTTGTCCGATCTGCGTGATCAATCCCGATCCGCCGAAGTAGAACAGGTAGATCACCAGCAGCTCAGGGATGCCACGAAAAATCACCGAGTAACCTTCCCCTGCCCAGCGTACCGCGCGGTGCGGGGATAACTTCGCAGCGGCGACGCCCGATCCCACTACCGCACCGACCAGCAGCGCGGCAAATGAGAGCAGCAACGTCGTCAGCGTGGCACTCAGAATCAACCGTCCCCAGCCCTCCGGGCCAAAACTCAGCAGGCTTATCATCAGTTACCTCACTCAGGGTGTGACGTCAGTTTTGAACCACTTCTCGCTCAGCTTTTTCACTGTGCCATCGGCCAGCGCGGCTTTGATCGCCTGATCCAGCCGGGCTTTCAGATCGTTGTCTGCCATGCGCACGCCCATCGCCTCGCCCTCACCCCAGATTGGGCCACCCAGCTGCGGACCGCTAAAGCTGAGGTTACGGTTATCCGGTCGCGCCAGCATCGACTGCGCAAAGGTCACATCGTCAAACACCGCGTCAATACGCCCCGCCTGCAAATCGAGGATCGCATCGGCTGAGCTGGTGTATTCCCGGACATCCGCCACCTCTTTGAAGTACTTGTCGATAAACGGCGTGTAGACGGTGCCAGAGGCGATTCCGATGGTTTTGCCCTTCAGCGCCGCTTTCAGGGGTGCGATGGCTGGCTCCACGGTTTTCTCATCGTCGGTGAGTTTGATGATCTTACTGTCGGCAGGCAGCAACGACCCTTTCACCGTGATGAAGGTGGCGGGCGTAGAGGCGTAGGGCACGGTGAAATTGATCACTTTCTTGCGCTCGGGGGTGATCACAATTGCATCCATGATCACGTCATATTTTCCGGCATTCAGACCGGCGATCATTCCATCCCAGTTCTGCACCACCAGCTTGCACTGTATTGCCATACGCTGGCAGAGATCGGCCATCAGCTCCGGTTCAAAACCGCCCAGCTTGCCGCCTGGCAGGGTGAGGTTCCAGGGTTCATAACTGCCTTCGGTGGCAATGGTGATCGACTTCCACTCTTTGGCCTGGGCGCTGACGCCACAGAGCAGCAGGCTGGAAACCAGCGTAGTGAGACATAAACGACGAAGAGTCAGAGGGTGCGTCATACGGTTCTCCTGAAAGTAGCGGCCTGGTGATCGCCCTGACGAGATTTAACATAAATTTCACAGGATGATATGTCATGTATATACAAGTTAACGCAGCGCAGTTCATTGCCGGCTTTATCGTTTTGTGAGCCAGACAGAATTTATTACGCAGATGGCGGTGCTGCTGCACTTGTACATACAACCAAGCAAAGGTTATGCCAGCTCTGCAGAAGTGGAAAAAAGCGGCGGTAGTCTGGGAGCGGGCAGGCGACCTGCCCGCCGCTGCACCCAATCAGGGCAGCGATGCACCGGAGTGACGCATCGCTCTGGTGGATTTTATTGCGATTTAGTCTGCGCCAGCATGGCGTGGATCAGTGCCTTCAGCACGTTCTGCAACCGGGCGGCACGCGCCTGCTGCCAGGCGTAAGGTGGGGTTTCATCCATGTAGTTGAGCTGCGCCAGCTCCAGCTGGACCGCCTCAATCTGCTGCTGCGGCTGACCGTAGGCACGGGTGATATAACCGCCTTTAAAGCGCCCGTTAATCACCCAGCTGTAGTCGTTCTGCGCCGCGCACACGGCCTCCAGCGCCGCACTCATTGCAGGCGTGCAGCTTGCGCCGTCGTTGGTGCCGATGTTGATATCGGGCAGACGGCCGTCAAACAGGCGGGGAATTTCACTGGCGATAGAGTGGGCGTCAAACAGCAGCGCATAGCCATGCTGCGCTTTGAGCCGCGCCAGCTCCTGTTGAATCTGCTGATGATAGGGCTGCCAGATCTGATCGATGTAGCCCTGACGCGCCGTGTCGTCGGGTGTTTTGCCTGGTGCAAAGGTCGGTGTACCGTCGAACAGGGTTTCCGGGAACAGGCCGGTGGTGGCGCTGGTGTAGAGCGGCTGGTTATCGGGCGGGCGATTGAGATCGACCACAAAGCGGGAGTAGCGGCCGATTAACACGCTGGCCCCGAGATCACGCACAAAATCATACAGCAGGGGAATATGCCAGTCGGTGTCGGGTAAGCCGCGCGCGGCCTCACTCAGTCCGGCTTCCACGTCGGGCGTCAGCTCGGTACCGGCGTGGGGAATGCTGACCAGCAGCGGCAGACTGCCCTGGGTAAAATGGAAAGGGTTCATTGCGGTTCTCCACGATAGATAACGGTACAGGGCAGTTCACCACCCAGCCAGTAAACCAGTTCTGCCGGACGGGCCAGCGGCCAGTGAACGAAGTTCGCCACTTTTCCCGCCTCCAGCGAGCCGTGACTGTCAGCCAGCCCCAGCGCTTTTGCCCCCCACAGCGTGACGCCCGCCAGCGCCTCTTCCGGCGTCATGCCAAACAGGGTACAGCCCATATTAAGCATCAGACGCAGCGACAGCGCAGGCGAGGTGCCGGGATTGGCATCGCTGGCCAGCGCCATCGGTACGCCATAGCGCCGGAAGAGATCCACCGGCGGACGCTGCGTCTCCCGCAGCAGATAAAATGCACCAGGCAGCAGCACCGCCACGGTGCCATGCTGTGCCATCGCTCTGGCATCCTCCTCGGTGGCATATTCAAGGTGGTCGGCAGAGAGCGCCCCATAGCGCGCCGCCAGTGCTGCGCCACCTGACGCCGAGAGCTGCTCCGCATGCAGTTTCACCGGCATGCCAAGCGCCACCGCCCGATCAAACACCCGCGCCACCTGCTGCGGTGAAAAGGCGAGATGCTCGCAGAACGCATCCACCGCATCCGCCAGTCCCAGTGCCTGCACCTGCGGCAGCAGCCGTTCGCAGATGATATCGACCCAGCCATCCGGGTCGTGCTTAAACTCCGGCGGAAAAGCATGTGCCGCCAGACAGGTGGCGCGCACGTCAGCAGCTACGCTCTCTCCCAGCTGGCGAATCGCCCGCAGCATCCGCAGTTCGCTCTCTTCATCCAGGCCATAGCCGGACTTGATCTCCACGGTGGTGACGCCCTCAGCCAGCAGGCGGTTAAGCCGCCAGCGAGCCGATGCCACCAGTTCCTCTTCAGTGGCGGCGCGGGTAGCGCGCACGGTTGAGAGGATGCCACCGCCCTGCGCGGCAATCTCTGCATAGCTGACGCCATTCAGGCGCTGTTCAAACTCCTGGCTGCGGTCGCCGCCAAACACCAGATGGGTATGACAATCCACCAGCCCCGGGGTCACGATGCCGCCCGGCAGATGATGATGCTGATCGGCGACGAACGCGGGCATCTCCGCCTGCGGCCCGACCCACACCAGCCTGCCCGCCCGCACCACCAGCGCCCCCTGCGGGATAAGATGGTACTTTCCGTCACGCATGGTGACCAGGTCAGCCCCGGTCCACACCGTCTCTACGCGCATCTCTTCTGCCATCGTTACCTCATGCCTCCGCCGTTTACACTGTGCCTCAAAGTATGTATATGTATATACAACCACATCCGATGAGGATCAACCATGGCGACTTTTTTTGCCTCGCGTGCCCTGCTGGCGGAGGGCTGGCAGCAGCAGGTGCGTATCACGGTCAATCAGGCCGGTTTTATCGACTCCATTACCCCGGATAGCCATGCTGATCAGGCTATCCGGCTCAACGGCGAGGTGATCCCGGCAATCGCCAACCTGCACTCGCACGCCTTCCAGCGTGCCATGGCGGGTCTGGCTGAAGTAGCGGGCGATCCTCAGGACAGTTTCTGGACGTGGCGGGATCTGATGTACCGCATGGTGCAGCGCCTGACGCCGCAACAGGTGGGCGATATTGCCGCCCTGCTCTACATCGAGATGCTGAAAGGCGGCTACACCCAGGTGGCAGAGTTTCACTACCTGCACCACGACACACAGGGTGCGCCCTACAGTGATGATGCGATGCTGCAACAGCTGATTGAAGCGGCGGAGATCGCCGGTATCGGCCAGACGCTGCTGCCGGTGCTCTACACCTACAGCGGCTTCGGCAGCCAGCCAGCGTCGGCGGGTCAGAAGCGTTTTATCCAGCAGACCGATCGCTATCTGCAACAGCAGGCGCGGCTTGATACGTGGCAGCAGCAAAGGCCACTGCTGAACCGTGGCCTCTGTTTCCATTCACTGCGGGCGGTGAGTGAAAGCCAGATGCAGGACGTGCTGGCGGCCAGTGATCTGACACTGCCGGTACATATCCATGTGGCTGAACAGCAGAAAGAGGTGAATGACTCGCTGGCGTGGAGCGGCGAGCGTCCGGTGGCCTGGCTGCTGAACCGCTTTGAGGTGGATGCGCGCTGGTGCCTGATCCACGCCACCCATCTGGATGAGAGTGAGCTGGCGCGTCTCGCCCGCAGCGGCGCAGTGGCGGGTCTCTGCCCGACCACCGAAGCCAACCTCGGTGACGGCATCTTTCCGGCAGTGGAGTACATCGCGCAGGGCGGACGCTGGGGCATCGGCTCTGACAGTCACGTCTCGCTGAGCGCCCAGGAAGAGCTGCGCTGGCTGGAGTATGCTCAGCGACTGCGCGACCAGCGTCGCAACCGGATTACCCTGCCCGGCCAGCCGTCGGTAGGCGATCTGCTGTGGCAACAGGCAGCAGCAGGCGGTGCGCAGGCGTGTGGCATTCAGCAGGGCACACTGGCGGTGGGACAACGTGCCGACTGGCTGGTGCTGCGGGATGAGGCGTGGCTCGGCAGCGTCGGGTCGCACGCCGTCCTCAACCGCTGGCTCTTTGCCGGGCAGCGCGATCAGATTCGGGACGTTTATGTGGCGGGTAAAGCCGTGGTAGAAGATGGGGTGCATCCGCACCAGACGGCGTGTGCCGCCCGCTTTGCTCAGGCGATGGAGGCGCTGCGATGATCGCCCGGTTCACGTACGCGGAGCTGGCGGTCAGCCGCTGGCGCAACGGCGGCGGCGAAACCCGCGAAATCATCAGCTTTCCACCCGGCGCGGAGCGCTTCGGCTGGCGCGCCAGCATTGCGACGCTGGCGCAGGATGGTCCCTTCTCAGCCTTTCCTGACATTGATCGGGTGATTACCCTGCTGCATGGCGATCCGGTGTTGCTGACCGCGCCGGGCGTGCAGCACTTACTGACGCCTCAGCAGCCCTGGGCGTTTGCCGGCGAACTCGCCTTAACGGCAAAGCTGCAGGGCAGCGTCAGCGAAGATTTTAATATTATGACGCGGCGCGGGGAATGGCAGGCAGCGGTGGAGATGGTGACCACGCCGGTCAGCACTCTGCATGGCGTTGCCTGGGTGCTGGCTGGCGCCTGGCAGACGGCTGACGGGGAACGGCTGACTGCGCAGCAGGGCGCGTGGTGGGTCGATGAAGAAACAGCACTCAGCCCGTGCGATACCGATGCCCGGCTGCTGTTTACCCGTCTTAACCGTGTCCTCTGAAGCGGCCCAGTAATTTGTAACGTGAGCCGGGATAGAGCAGCCGCGCATAGGTCACGATTTTAGTGTCGCTCCAGGTCTGACGGCGAATCAGCAGGCAGGGTTCGTGCTCATCCACCGACAGATGTTTACGCTGACGCGCATCGGGCAACACCGCTTCAACAATGTGCTCGCCCGCCGTCAGCGGCGCGACGCGCATCAGATAGGTGTAAGGCGTCATCTGCTGATAATCCTGCGTCAGGTAATCGGGCGCGACCAGCGGATTGACCAGACGGTCCTCCAGCTGCACCGGCAGCTCATTTTCGTAATGCACAATCAGCGAATGATAGAGCGTCTGCCCGGTGGTCAGTCCCAGCACCGCCGCCTGCTCAGGATCGGCTTTGTCCTGGCCGATGGCGAGGATTTTGCAGCTGTGCTGATGGCCGCGCTGAGCGATCTCATCGGCGATATTATGCACCTCCAGCATGGCGGTGTAGCCTTTCATCTCCGCCACGAAGGTTCCAACGCCCTGCATCCGCACCAGAAAGCCTTCGCTGGTGAGTTCACGCAGCGCCCGGTTAATGGTCATGCGGCTGACGCCCAGTTCATTAACCAGTTCACTTTCTGATGGCACACGCTGATTCGCTTTCCACAACCCTTCACGGATCTGGCTGACGATGGCCTGCTTCACCCGCTGATAAATCGGGGCAGGCTCATCGCTCATTGCCGCCGCCAGTTGTGCCAGTGCCGTATGCTCAACCATTTGCTGTTCCTTATGCTGAAAGTCCCCTAAGTTTACTGTCTCACCGTGTGAATGTATATACATCCAGTACGCTGCGCGGTGCCCCAATGGTGCAGCCTGCGCATCCTGATGGTGCAGCCTCTGAGTAGCGCTAAATAGTCAACCCGCAGCGGACGGGCAATCGATTTTTGTGATCGCCCTGGCACGGCACTTGCTTGCTCCCTTTGATTGTATAGACAAGCATAGACAAGAATTAACGCTTATGTTTCACTCGTATTATTCCGCTGGATCAGGGCAAGGAGAGCAGTTTAGCCACACCAGCACACTTGTATAGACAGGAGTAGACTATGTCAGGTTCGTTTCAGGTTTTGCGCCTGGTGCCAGGCGAGGTGGACCTCGCCACATTACGCGCTATCTATCAGGGCAACGTCACGCTGACGCTTGATGAGCCCGCGCGTCAGGCAATTGCGGCGGCGCAGCAGACCGTGGATGCGATTGTCGCCTCTGGCAACGTGGTATATGGCATTAATACCGGCTTCGGCAAGCTGGCGCAGACGCAAATCCCGGCCAGTCGGCTGGCGGATCTGCAGCGTAATCTGGTGCTGTCACACAGCGTCGGGCTGGGCGATCTGCTGCCCGACAATGTTACCCGCCTGGTGGTCGCCACCAAAATCATCAGCCTGGCACGCGGTCACTCTGGCGTGCGAATCGAACTGGTTGAGGCGCTGCTGGCGCTGTTCAATGCGGGTGTCATGCCCTGCATCCCGGAAAAAGGCTCGGTCGGTGCCTCCGGCGATCTGGCGCCGCTGGCGCACATGTCCCTGATGCTGCTGGGCGAAGGTCAGGTCCGGCTCAGGGGTGAGTTGATCCCGGCAACCGAAGGCCTGGCAAGCGTGGGTCTGTCGCCGTTTGTACTCGGCCCGAAAGAGGGACTGGCGCTGCTTAACGGCACCCAGGTCTCAACTGCGCTGGCGCTGCGCGGCCTGTTTGAGGGTGAAAACCTGTTTGCCGCCGGTCTGATGGCCGGTGCGCTGTCGCTGGAGGCGATTAAAGGCTCGCTAAAACCGTTCGACGCCCGTATCCATCAGGCGCGCGGTCAGCATGGTCAGATTGCGGTCGCCGCTGCCGTCAGCACCCTGATTGAGGGCAGTGAAATAGTGCTGTCGCATACGCATTGCGGCCGCGTTCAGGATCCCTACTCCATCCGCTGCGTGCCACAGGTGATGGGTGCCTGCCTGGACAACTTCAGCCACGCCGCGCGGATTCTGGAAATCGAAGCGAACGCGGCCTCTGACAACCCGCTGGTGTTCAGCGACAGCGGCGATGTGATCTCCGGCGGCAACTTCCACGCCGAGCCGGTGGCCTTTGCTGCGGACATCCTGGCGCTGGCGATTGCCGAAGTCGGAGCCATCTCCGAGCGGCGGCTGGCGCTGCTGCTGGACAGCGGCTTGTCGGGCCTGCCGCCCTTCCTGGTGCGCGACGGCGGCGTAAACTCCGGCTTTATGATCGCCCAGGTGACCGCCGCCGCGCTGGCCTCTGAGAACAAATCGCTGGCCCATCCGGGCAGCGTCGACAGCCTGCCGACCTCCGCTAATCAGGAAGATCACGTCTCGATGGCAACCTACGCCGCCCGCCGTCTCGGCAGCATGTGCTTTAACAGCGCCGCGGTAGTCGGCATTGAGGCGATGGCCGCCGCACAGGGCATTGAATTCAACCGGCCGCTGAAAAGCTCTGCGCTGATTGAGCAGGCCATCGACACCATTCGCGAGCAGGTCGCCTTCCTTGAGGAGGATCGCCTGCTGGCTCCCGATATCGAGGCAATGCGTCAGTGGGCAAGTCGCACTGACTGGCCTCAGGCATTGACCGCGCTGCTGCCGAGCATGCGCCCAACTTCTTGAATTAAGGAATCTTTCATGAGCGAAACTCTTTCTCAGGCTGTGGCACGTGAAATTCGCGCGCCTCACGGTACCACGCTGCACTGCGCCAACTGGCTGATTGAAGCCGCTTACCGCATGATTCAGAACAACCTCGATCCCGATGTTGCCGAGCGGCCGGAAGATCTGGTGGTTTACGGCGGCATCGGTAAGGCGGCGCGTAACTGGGAGTGCTTCGAGCAGATCCTGCGTTCGCTGCGGGCACTGCAGCCGGATGAAACCCTGCTGATCCAGAGCGGCAAGCCGGTCGGCATCTTCCGCACCCATGCGGATGCACCCCGCGTACTGCTGGCAAACTCCAATCTGGTGCCGCACTGGGCGACCTGGGATCACTTCCATGAGCTGGATAAAGCGGGCCTGATGATGTACGGCCAGATGACCGCCGGTTCCTGGATCTATATCGGCGCGCAGGGCATCGTGCAGGGCACCTACGAAACCTTCGTGGAAGCGGGACGTCAGCACTACAACAACGACCTCAGCGGACGCTGGATCCTCACCGCCGGGCTGGGCGGCATGGGCGGCGCGCAACCGCTGGCGGGTGTTCTGGCCGGGGCCTGTGTGCTGGCGATTGAGTGTCAGGAGTCGCGCATCGATTTCCGCCTGCGTACCCGCTATGTAGATTACAAAGCCACCACGCTGGATGAAGCGCTGGCGTTAATCAGCGAAGCGACCGCGGCGAAAAAAGCGATTTCGGTCGGGCTGCTGGGCAATGCCGCCGAGATCCTGCCGGAGCTGGTGAAACGCGCCCGGGCGGGCGGGCCAAAACCGGACATCGTCACCGATCAGACCTCGGCGCACGATCCGATTAATGGCTATCTGCCGGCTGGCTGGGATCTGGCGCGCTGGCAGCAGGAGCGCGTCTCACAGCCGAAGGCAGTGGAGAAAGCGGCGCGTGCCTCAATGGCGGTCCACGTGCAGGCGATGCTCGACTTCTGTCATATGGGCATCCCGACCGTGGATTACGGCAACAATATCCGTCAGGTCGCGCTGGATGAGGGTGTCAGCAACGCCTTCGACTTCCCTGGCTTTGTACCGGCCTACATCCGTCCGCTGTTCTGCGAAGGAAAAGGCCCGTTCCGCTGGGTGGCGCTGTCCGGCGATCCGGAAGATATCTACAAGACCGACGCAAAACTCAAAGAACTGTTTCCGCACCACAAAACGCTGCATCGCTGGCTGGATATGGCGCAGGAGCGCATCGCCTTCCAGGGACTACCAGCACGTATCTGCTGGCTGGGACTGGGCGAACGGCATCTTGCCGGTCTGGCGTTCAATGAAATGGTGCGCAACGGCGAGCTGAAAGCGCCGGTGGTGATTGGCCGCGACCATCTCGACTGCGGCTCGGTTGCCTCACCTAACCGTGAAACCGAAGCGATGAAGGATGGCTCGGATGCGATCTCAGACTGGCCGCTGCTCAACGCGCTGCTGAACACCGCAGGCGGCGCGACCTGGGTCAGCCTGCATCATGGCGGCGGTGTCGGTATGGGCTTCTCGCAGCACGCCGGTATGGTGATTGTCTGTGATGGCAGCAAAGAGGCGGATGCGCGTCTGGGTCGGGTGTTGTGGAATGACCCGGCCACCGGCGTGATGCGTCATGCCGACGCGGGTTATGAGCTGGCACAAAGTTGCGCGGCAGAGCATGACCTGAATCTGCCGATGCAGAAGTAATACGCTGAACGGGGCGGGCAGCGACTTGCCCCGTTTTCTTCGCATTTTTCCCTTCTGAAGCCCTGCCCGGACATCACTTCCTTATTACTTATTCCATTTTGATTTAGCCTATAGCCAGATTTCGTCCTGCCGGCGATAGACGCAGCGCCACCCGACCTCTAAAGTGAAATCTTCTCATTCTGTATGGAGCGCGACTCTGCATGACCCTTTCCCCTGCCCTGCTTGAAGATGCCCTGCGCTGGCGCCGTGAGTTTCATCGCCACCCCGAATTAGGTTACCAGGAACAGCAAACCAGCCAGTTTATCGCTGATGAGTTAGAGCGGGCGGGATTGCAGGTGTTTCGTGGTCTGGCGGGCACCGGCGTGATTGGCACGCTGGAAAACGGTCCCGGCCCGGTTATCGGGCTGCGTGCGGATATGGATGCGCTGCCGATTACGGAAAAAGGCGACACTGAATGGCGCTCCGCCACCCCTGGCGTGATGCACGCCTGCGGGCACGACGGTCACAGCGCCATTCTGCTGGCCGCCGCCCGACAGCTGGCCGCCACACGCCAGTTCAGCGGCACGGTACATTTCATTTTTCAGCCTGCCGAAGAGAACCTGGGCGGTGCGCGCAAAATGGTGGAAGAGGGACTGTTCCAGCGCTTCCCGATGGATGCGATCTATGCGATGCACAACTGGCCGGGCCTGCCGCTGGGGTCACTGGCGGTTAACCCTGGCGCCATGATGGCGTCGCTGGATTCGTTTGAGATTACCCTGCACGGCAAAAGCTGCCACGCGGCGATGCCGGAAAGCGGTGCCGATCCAATGGTGGTAGCGGCTGAGCTGATTCTGGCGCTGCAGACGATTCCGTCACGTCGCCTCTCGCCGCTCGCCTCGGCGGTGGTCAGCGTGACGCAGATCCACGGTGGCGAAGCGATCAACGTGATCCCGGAACAGATTGTGCTGCGCGGCACGGTGCGTTGCCTGCAGACCAGCGTGCGCGAAAAAGTACGCGGACTGATTGATGAATTTGTCGCTACCCTGCCACGTCCGTTTGGCGTCAGCGGTGAGATTGAGTGGTTACCGGGCTATCCGGTGACCGCCAACCATGCGGCCCCGGCTGAGCAGGTGCGCGAGGTGGCGCTGGCGACGCTGGGGGCCGAACAGGTTCAGTGGCAGGTCAATCCGTCAATGGCGTCTGAAGATTTTGCCTGCATGATGGAGGCCTGTCCGGGTGCTTACTTCTGGCTGGGCGCGGATGGCGACACGCCTTCCGCCCCACTGCACAACGCCCGCTATGACTTCAACGACGCGCTGCTGCCAATTGGCATTACTTTCTGGCAGAACCTGGTTGAACAGGCGCTGCCAGCAGCCTGAGTCAGTAACCGGCGGCGAGGATCTGCTGCTCTGCCGCCGCCAGCGAATCGCACTGGCCGCTGGCGCGCAGGCAGCAGGCGAGCTGCAGTCGCAGTGATGCGGGCACCGGCCGCTGCTGATTCAGCACCTGCTCAATCCAGCGCGCGGTTACCTCTGCCGTCTTGTCCGCCGGCAGTTCAACGGCCACTTCGGGCTGACGCTCAACCCACACTTCCGCTTCCGCGCCTGCGCCCTGAATCATGCTGATCGCCGGGCAGCGCTGTGGATTGGCATAGACTTCCCCTTCGGTGCCATTGAGCAGTATCGCAGGCGCATCGATGTCACTGAAGAATTTCGCCACTCGCGGTACATACTCCGGATGCGACACGCTCGACAGACGCAGCGCCGCACGTTCGGCAAACGGGGTCGCCAGTTTTGCCAGCGTATGCGCGCTGTTACGCACGCCCATTCGCCAGCGCAGCGACAGCTGTTTCGCCATTGGCGGGCAGAGATGATCGATAGTGATAAAGGCGAGTTCGCCCTGATCGAGTTTTGCCTGCGCCGCCTCTGCGGTGGTGACGGGGGCAATACCCAGCGCGGCAAACACCGCTTCACTGGTGATGCGCGTCGCGTCGTCGCTGACGCCATGCACCAGCACCGGGAAGCCAAGTTTTACCAGCAGCAGCGCCAGCAACGGCGTGAGATTGCCCTGTCGGCGTGCACCGTTGTAGCTGGGGATCACAACCGGCATCGGGCGGTTTTCCGGCGCCTGCAGTTGCATCATCTGCGCCTGCATCGCCTGATAAAAGCCGCGCATTTCCGCTTCGCCTTCGCCTTTAATACGCAGCGCAATCAGAATGCCGCCCAGCTCCAGGTCCGGCACCTCGCCCGCCAGCATCGCGCCATAAAGCGCCACGGCAGTATCAAAGTCGATATCGCGGGCATGATTTTTACCGCGACCAATCTCTTTAATGATTTTATTCAGTTCCATCACTCGCTTCCGGTTAAGTGCGCGGCTCAGCGCCGCGTGGGACGTCGTTTACGCACCGTATTTTTTGGCACCACGGTGGCCGGTATCGCTGCCGGCTCTGGCGTTTCCGGCTGCTCAATCGGGAAGATCGGAAGCGCCGCTAACAGCCGGCTGCCGTAAGATTTGCTCAGCAGACGGCGGTCGTAAATGACGATTTCGCCATAACATTGATGGCTGCGAATCAGGCGTCCGACCTGTTGAATCAGGGTAAAAGAGGCGCTGGGTAAGCTCTGTACCTCAAACGGATAGCGTTTAAGGCTTTTCAGCCACTCGCCTTCGGTCAAAATTACCGGACTGTCTACCGGGGGAAAAGCGATTTTGTGGATATGCACCTGACTCAGCAGATCGCCTTTGAGATCCAGCCCTTCGGCAAACGACTGCAGGCCAATCAGGATGCTGGTTTCCCCTTTGGCGACGCGCTGACGATGCAGATCGACCAGGCGGCTGCGCGGCTGATCGCCCTGAACCAGCATGGAGAGGCGCAGGTCGGGCAGACAGGCGACAAACTGCTGCATCGCCCGGTTGCTGGCAAACAGCACCAGCACGCCTTTGTGCTTTTTCTCCGCCATCTGCTGCCGGAAGAAACCGGCCATCTCCGCGATATGCTCCGCTTCATGCGTCATCAGCGGCTCATAGCGCATCTGCGGGATCACCAGCTTGCCCTGCTCCACGTGGTTAAACGGGGAGTCCAGCGCCACAAATCGGTCGCCCGCCTTCTCGCTGAGTCCCGACATCTCCTGCAGGCGGTTGAAACTGTTAAGCGATCGCAGCGTGGCGGAGGTCACGACCACGTGCGGAATTTTACGCCACAGCATCTTCTCCAGCTGGTCGCTGACGCGGATGCCAGCGCAGTGAAACAGCAGGTGCGCCTGACCTTCGCGCAGCTCACGGGTGATCCACTTCGATACCGGCGCGCCAGAGGCTTTTTCCATCGCCGCCAGCCGCCACAGTTTGCTGACCGATTCGAACCAGCCAAACTGGCGATTGAGCTGCAGCAGATTGCGATGCAGTCGCACCACATCCACCTTGCCGGTCTGCTCGCTCAGCGCATTAATCAAACCTTCACTCAGGCCGCGCAGCGCATCGCTGAGCTTAAAGAGCCGGGCGCAGAGATCCAGCAGCTCCTGCGGCAACGCGCCCAGCACAAAGCGGAATTCGCCCGGCTGGTTATGCGGTGGCAGCAGCGGATTCAGCGCCTGAGCGGTAATCGTCAGCAGTTCGCGCAGCTCATCGCAGTGCGCTTTCAGCCGCTCCGGGTTAGCCAGCGGCGGCGGTGATTTTGGCCGCATCTGCGTCATGATGCTCTCCACCAGCTTGATAAAGAGGTCGAGCTGCAGGCTGCTCCAGCCCGGCGTGATGTCGGCGCTCATCTCCAGCGCATCGCGGGCCACTTCCGGCAGGTGATGCCCTTCATCCAGCACCAGCATCAGGTTTTTTGCCGGTGGCAGCACCGACTCATTCTCCATTGCTGCCATGACCAGCGCATGGTTCGCCACCACTACATCGACCTGCTCGATTTCGCGCCGCGCCACAAAGAACGGGCATTCACGATACCAGCGACAGTGTGCGCCAAGGCAGCTCGCTTTGTCGGTGGAGAGCCGCTGCCACAGGCTGTCGCTGACGTTCTCGTCGCTGTGGTCGCGCAGGCCATCCCACTGATAGCGATCCAGCGATTTCTGCAACCGGCCACACTGCGTCTGCTCCTCTTTAGTGCTGCTGACGGCGTCATCGTCCAGATAAAGCAGCAGATCGCCCTGCTCATCGTCATCAGCCGCCATCGCCGCCAGATTACGCGGACAGACATAGCGCCCGCGACCAAAGGCGGCGGTAAAGGTGAGATCGGGAATGATTTTTTTCAGCAGCGGCAGATCTTTGGTGAAGATTTGATCCTGCAGCGCCACGTTGGCGGTGCTGATCACCAGCCGCTTCTCCTGGGCGCGGCTGGCGGCGATGCCCGGGATCAGATAAGAGAGGGTTTTGCCCACGCCGGTTGGCGCTTCAACCGCCAGATGGCGCGAATCGTCGCCCGCCAGGCATTTCGCCACTTCGGCGATCATCTGGCGCTGCGGCGCACGTGGGATGAAGTCAGGCACCTGCTCCTGAAGCGCTTTATACCACTGCGCTATCTGGCTTTTTACTGCGGCTGTCAGGGCCATGATTTGCGTTACCACACCGAAAATATGGCCTGTATTTTTACACAGTATCCTGTTGGCGTCAGCTTTCGCGCCGAATTTTTCGTGCGACGTCGTAAATTTCAGCAGTTGCCCGTTTCAGGGTCGTGCGGGCAGCCCGTCAACCCGGGCCGGTCCGGCACGAAGAAAGGCCAGCCGCATGAGCTAGCGGCTGGCTACGCCAGCACTTTGTACATATAGGTGGTGGCATCCAGCACGCCCGCGGTGGATTCGGCATAAAACGGGATCGACCCCGCCACCTGCCAGCCCAGCGAGCGATAGAGATCGCTGGCGACATCGCCGCTGCGCGTATCCAGCACCAGCAGCGTTTTGCCCTGCGCACGGGCCTGCTGCTCAGCGCGCTGCATCAGCTCACGCGCGATGCCCTGACAGCGCGCCTGCGGATGCACCAGCAGTTTGCTGATCTCCGCCCGGTGGCGGCCATTAGGCATCGCGCTGCCACCGAGAATGACCGTGCCCACGATGCTACCGTGCTGCCGCGCAACGAATAGTTCGCTGTCGCCGTCTGCCAGAGCGGCGATCCGCTGCTGCCAGAATCGCGTTATCACCTCTTCGTCTTCAGCATCAATAAAGCCGACGCTGGCACCGTCTGCCACACAGGCCTGCAGCACCGCAGTAAGTTCGCCCAGTTGCTGTTGCGCTTCGTCGGCGCGAAGTATTGTGTAATCGATCATGGTTTCGCCACCACCAGTAAATAGCGCGCACCGTCAGTCAGGTGCGCCTCAAAAGCCGATTTCCCGACCAGATGAAAACGTAAGCAGTCACCGGGATTCAGCGCCCACTGCTGCGCCCCCATCGTGACGATGAGGCCGCCCTCGCGTAGCCAGATATGCTGCTCCAGACCCTGAATGGGTGGCGCATCGTAATCTATACGTGCACCAGGCCGTAATTTGCCCTCAATCAGTTCGCATCGGAAATGAAGCGCAGGAGGTGAAACATTCCGGCGAATAAATCCGCTGGATTCATCCTGCCAAATGGGCTGCTGGTCATCTCTGATCAGCAGACTGGACTCCTCCTCCACTTCACTGAGCAGGCGCGACATCGTTAATCCGTAGGCAACACACAGACGGTTAAGCAGTGCAGCAGTAGGGCTGGTCTCGCTTCGCTCAATGCGCGATAATGACGCACGACTGATGCCCGTTGCGACAGCAAGTTCATCCAGCGACCAGCCGCGTTGCAGGCGTAATTCTGCCAGCCTCACCGCCAGTCGTTGCTCCGTATTCAGCTCTGACATGGTAGTTTCTCATATTTGGGAATAATTCTCTTATATGAGATATAACGGAGAAACGGCGTATCAGTCAAGTTGTACATCGAGAAATGTATTGTACAACTTAGTCGGCTTCGTTATGGTAATTGCACTCAGACCAATCGAAAGAGGAATTTATGACCTTATACAGTATCGGTGACGTCGCCGAGCGCTGTGGCATAAACCCAGTCACCCTGCGCGCCTGGCAGCGTCGTTATGGCTTACTGAAGCCGCAACGTACCGAAGGCGGACATCGTCAGTTTGACGAAGAAGATGTTCATCGCATCGAAGAGATCATGCGCTGGATTGAAAGCGGCGTGCCGGTCGGTAAAGTTAAGGCACTGCTGGAAGGTGGCGATGTAGATGCCCATGACGGCTGGACCACACTCCAGGATGAGCTGATCAGCGTCCTGCGTCATGTCAGACCCGCTAAACTTCGTAATAAAATTGCCGCGATTGGTCGCGAACACCCGATTGATGCGCTGATCGACCATGTTTTTATGCCGGTGCGCCAGAAGCTGAGTCTGGACCAGAACACCGCCCGCACCATGTGCAGTCTGCTGGATGGTTTGCTGATCGATTATGTCGCGTTCTGCCTGACCGGCAGCCGCAAAAAATCGGGTAAAGATGCGCTGATTATTGGCTGGGGTATCGACGATCGTACCCGCATCTGGCTGGAAGGCTGGCGTCTGTCGCAGCATGGCTGGCGGATTGATGTGCTGGCAGAACCGCTGGATTTACCGCGTCCTGAACTCTTTCCCGGCATGAATATGTTTGTCTTTACCGGTAAAAAACTGACCCGCCGCCAGCAGGAACAGCTGTCACACTGGCAGGAACAGGGCTATGCCGTGCGGTTGCACGATCCCGCCTGATAACAAAAACGCACGCCGGGCACTTTGCCTGCTGCCTTGCGCGCGCTATTATCCCCGCCTCACTGTTAACGAGCTCAGGTTTTACCCATGAACTGTAAAAAAGCTTTCTTCGCCACGCTGTTTTTTATTATGGCGGCAGGCGGCACCGGCGGTCTGATGCTGGTGGGATACTCTCTCATCGTTCACTCACGCTAAGCCAGCGCTGCAGGCGTTCAAACAGGCGATCGCTGACTATCGCCAGCAGCGCCACCAGTAATGCCCCCTGAATGACATAGGCTGTATTAAAGCCGCTTAAGCCGATAATCACCGGCGATCCCAGACTTTTCGCGCCGACCGTCGAGGCGATGGCAGCGGTGCCGATGTTGATGATCACCGAGGTGCGTATCCCGGCGATGATGACCGGCGCAGCCAGCGCCAGCTCAATCTGCCACAGCCGTTGCCAGCTACTCATGCCGACCCCGATGGCGATCTCCCGACTGCTGGCCGGTACGCTATCAATACCCGCCAGCGTCCCCTGTAAAATCGGCAGCAATCCATAGAGCAGCAGCGCCACGACCGCGGGCCAGGCGCCAAATCCCATTACCGGCACCGCAATCGCCAGCACCGCCACCGGCGGAATCGTCTGCCCTGCCGCCACAATGGTTTCCATCAGCGGCCGGAAGGCCCGCCCCGCCCGCCGCGTCACCAGCACACCACTGCCAATGCCAAGCACAATCGCCAGCAGGCTGGCGGTGATCACCAGAAACAGATGCGCCAGCGTCAGCTGCCAGAAGCTCTCCTGCTGATAGAGAGGCCGCGCCAGTTCGGGAAACCAGCGGTGAAACAGCGGCCCGCTGTAAGGCATCAGGGTCAGCAGCGCGCCGTAGAACAGCACCAGCCACAGCAGCGGATCCCTTAGCCTGCGCATGTTAAATCCTCGCGCAGTTGCAGCAGATCGCCAAAGTGGAGCACGCCCAGTGGCCGCTGCTGATCGTCGATGACCGGCAGTTTATCGGTACGCCGGGCGATAAACTGCGACAGGGCATCGCGCAGCGTCAGTGCCGCAGCGATCGGTTCGCCCGGCAGCCACTCGCCGCGCCGCACGGCATTACCGACCTGCTCCAGCGACAGCAGCCGTACTCCCATTTCGCTGCGACCAAAGAAGTCGCGCACAAAATCATTTTTCGGCTGGGTCAGCAGCTCGGCTGGCCTGCCCTGCTGAACAATCTCGCCGTTATCCATCAGCACAATACGGTCTGCCAGCGTCAGCGCTTCGTCGATGTCGTGCGTCACCAGCACGATGGTGCGGCCCGACAGTTGATGAATGCGCAACATCTCCTGTTGCAGCACCCCGCGCGTCACCGGATCGAGTGCGCCAAACGGCTCATCCATCAGTAACACTTCCGGATCCGCCGCCAGCGCCCGCGCCACGCCGATGCGCTGCTGCTGCCCACCCGAGAGCTGATGCGGATAGCGGTCCAGCAGCTGCGCATCAAGATTCAGCAGCGCCAGCAGCGCCGTGATACGTTCATTGACCTGTGCCCGGGGCCAGCCCAGCAGCACTGGCACCGTGGCGATATTCTTCCGCACCGTCCAGTGCGGAAACAGACCAATCGACTGGATCGCGTAGCCCATGCGCCGCCGCAGCGTGCGGGCATCGAGCTGGCGAATCGACTCTCCGGCAAAGCGGATTTCACCACTGTCAAACTCCACCAGCCGGTTGATCATCTTCAGGGTGGTCGATTTGCCCGAACCGGAGGTGCCAAGCAGCACGCAAAACTCCCCTTTCGCCACCTGTAACGACAGATCTTTCACCGCCGCTTTACCGTTAAACGCGCGGGAAACGCCGTCAAACTCAATCATCTTTTCTCTCCAGCAGTGAGATCAGCAGGCGGAACAGCGCATCGATGACCACCGCCAGCGCAATCACCGGGATCACACCCAGCAACACCAAATCAAGCGCACTGCTTAGCAGTCCCTGGAAAATAATCGCGCCAAAGCCGCCCGCGCCAATCAGCGCCGCCACCACCGCCATGCCCAGCGTCTGCACCACCACTACCCGCAGGCCCGCCAGCCAGACCGGCAGCGCCAGCGGCACATCCACCGCAATAAACTGCTGCCAGCCACTCATGCCGACGCCACGTGCACTCTCACGCACCTCGTGCGGCACCTGTTGCAGCCCCACCACCACGCTGCGCACCAGCGGCAGCAGGGCGTAAAGCACCAGCGCGATCAGCGCCGGAGCCATCCCAATTCCGCTGATGCCCCAGTCGCCGAGCCACGGAAACTGCTGAGCCAGTCCGGCCAGCGGCGCAATCAGCAGACCAAACAGCGCCACCGAGGGCACAGTCTGAATCACATTCAGCACACCGAACACCCCGCCCTGCCAGCCAGGCCGCCGGAACAGCGTGACGCCCAGCGGCAGCGCAATCATCAGCGCAGGCACCACCGTGCCCGTCAGCAGGGTGAGATGACGGCTCAGCGCGGCATCAAACACCGCGTGGCGGTTGGCATACTCTTTCAGCAGGGAGAGATCGCTGAGCTGGCCACTGAACAGCAGCAGCAGCGGCAACAGCCAGACCTGCAGATTGAGCAGCAGCTGTGCCAGCCGATGGCGGGTCAGTTGCCGCACCTGATCGGTGATCAGCAGCAGGATCAGCGCGCCGCTGCACCACAGTCCGCTGGCAAAGCTGGTGCGCGCCAGACGGCTGCCCTGCTGGCTGAGTAAAGTGGCCTGATGACCGCTGAGCCAGATAATCACCGCCAGCATCAGTTCTGCCGCCAGCAGCGCCAGCATCAGCGTGATGCGGGTCGGATGCCGCCACAGCAGCAGCCACAGCGTCACCAGCGGCAGCAGCAACAGCCCGAAGCGGCTAATCTGCCAACCCATCAGCGGTTCACCCGCCACCAGACGGTTCGGGGCGAAGTTCAGAAACGGCAATGCCACCAGCGCCAGACTCAGCAGCGTCAGCAGCAGCAGTGCCACCGGCTGCTCAACCGGACGGCGTATCGCTTCCCGCGATATCTGCATCGTTTACAGCAGCTTTTTCTGCTGCAGCCATTCGGTCGCTACGCTGCTGGCATCCTGACCGTCGACCGCGATTTTGGCGTTGAGCTGTTGCAGCGTCTTCTCGTCAAGCGCGCTGAACACCGGCTTCAGCCACTCTGCAATCTCTGGATAGGCTTTAAGTACCGATTCACGGATCACCGGCGTCGGCGCATAAATCGGCTGAACCCCTTTAGGATCGCTGAGGGTCTGCAGACCTAATGCCGCTACCGGACCGTCGGTGCCGTACGCCATCGCCGCGTTTACGCCGGAAGTCTGCTGTGCCGCTGCGCTGATGGTGACAGCGGTATCGCCGCCAGCCAGCGACAGCAGTTGGTCCTGCTTGAGGTCAAAGCCATAGGCTTTTTCAAAGGCGGGTAAGGCATCGCTGCGTTCAATAAATTCTGCTGAGGCCGCCAGTTTGAAGGTGCCGCCTTTTTTCAGCCAGGCGCTGAGATCCGCCAGAGAATTGAGCTGATTTTTTTCAGCCAGATCTTTTCGCACAGCGATGGTCCAGGTGTTATTGGCCGGAGCGGGTGTCAGCCAGACCAGATGGTTTTTCTCTGCATCCAGCTTCTTCACTTTCTCGTAGCCTTCGACGGCATTTTTCCAGGCGCTGTCTTTCTCATCATTGAAGAAAAATGCACCGTTGCCGGTATATTCCGGATAGATATCAAGTTCGCCCGCCGTGATGGCACCGCGCACCACCTGCGTGGTGCCGAGCTGTATTTTATTGACGGTTTTTACCCCATGCTTTTCCAGCACCTGAAGAATCACATTGCCCAGCAGCGATCCTTCGGTATCAATTTTTGAGCCGACCCGCACCGGGTCCGCCGCCTGTGCTATCCCCATGCTGAGCAGCAAAGCGCTGACGCCCATCCAACCCCGAATTCTGACCATGGCTTTTTCCTTATCGCAGTGTGTTGTTTTTACGTTTTGTTCGTGCGTGATGATTAACAAGGCGTTGTGCGCCTGCGCGTTCAGGCTGCCCTCCTGCCACTCTGCGGGAGGCTGGCAAGGCGTGCAGCGGAAATTATCTGCCTTAAAAGCGTAGCCTGGCGCAGCGGCGATGCAGCTGACTTTATCGCAAATTGATAACGATTTGAGATTATAAATTCATCTCATATAACCGAAATGAATTTACGTCTGGGCGTCTAAACGGCTATCCTCGGAAATCTGTTTTTATAATAAAAGACGTACAACATCATGTCCGACCTGACCTCTTCCGCCCATGTGGCAACAGCAGGGAGTTCGCCCGGTGGCGAAACACAGTGGATCCGCAGCGCAGCTGACGTCTCCCGATTAGTGAACAGTGGCGACAGCGCCCGTAATAATGCCCGCATTGTGGTGGCAATTGCGCTGGGGGGCGTCTTCCTTGACGCCTACGACCTGGGTGCGCTGGCCTTTGGCATCAAAGACATCACGCGCGAATTCAATCTCACCCCGACCGGCACCGGCATGGTCGCCTCGGCAATCACCTTCGGGGCCATTATCGGCGCACTGATCGGCGGCTATCTCACGGATAAAATTGGCCGTTATCGGGTGTTTATGGCCGATATGTTCTTTTTCGTGGTGGCGGCTATCGCCTGTGCGTTTGCCCCCAATGAGTACGTGCTGGCCGGCGCGCGTTTTGTGATGGGTCTGGGAGTCGGAATCGATCTGCCGGTGGCGATGGCGTTTCTGGCGGAGTTTTCCAGACTACGTGGCAAGGGAAATAAAGCGGCCAGCGTGGCGATGTGGTGCCCAACCTGGTATGCGGCAATCAGCATCTCTTATCTGCTGGTGCTCTTGCTCTATGCCGTGTTACCCGAAAGCCACACCGACTGGCTCTGGCGTCTAATCCTTGGTTTTGGTGCCGTTCCGGCGATTATCATCATCGCCATCCGTAGCCGTTACATGAGCGAATCCCCGGTTTGGGCGGCGAATCAGGGCGACCTGAAAGGTGCCGCGGCGATTTTACGCAGTGCGTGGAGTATTAATGCCCAGGTGGCACCCGACGCCGCGCTGACGCCTGCCATGCCGGTGCGCAAGGCGAGCTGGCGTAACTATGGTGCGTTGTTACAGGGCGTTTATCGCCGCCGTACATTGCTGGCGACCATCACTTCCATTGCCTCATCTTTTGCTTATAACGCGGTGGCGTTTGGCTTGCCGGTGATCATCTCCAGCTTCTTTGCCCAGTCAATGCTTACCACCATTCTGGTGTCGCTGGCGCTGAATCTGCTGTTCGCCTTTGTCGGCGGGATACTGGCGGTGCGGCTGGTGCCGCGCCTCGGGGCGTGGAAGATGTCGGTGGCGGGTTATGCCTGTCAGTGCGTGGCGCTGCTCGGGCTGGCGCTGATTGGTCGTCCGGAAGGCGGTCAGGAAGCCGCGCTGGCGATCGGCATGCTGGCACTGTTCCTGTTTGGACAGGGATTCGGGCCGGGTTCTCATACCATGACTTTTGCGTCGCTGAGCTACCCGACGTCGCTGCGCGGCGTGGGTGTCGGCTTTAATCAGACGCTGATGCGCGGCAGCTCTACCGTTTCGCTGTTTCTGTTTCCGGTGCTGGTCGCGGCGCTGGGCACCGGCGTGTTCTGGGTGATCTTCCTGGCACCACTGACGGGCCTGCTGGCGCTGCTGGCGATCCGCTGGGAACCGTCGGGTTATGATGTGGATGCGGAAGATTTCGAGCTGCAGCGATAATCAACGCTCAGGGCGTGGATAGCGCGCAGGCTCAGGGAGCAAACGGGCTCATAACCCTGGCGCATTGTTTACACCGGCCCGACTTCTCCGGCCAGCATTGAAACCGCACCTTAGTGCGGTTTTTTTATGCGGTGACTTCCGGGAAAGGAAACTGCTCCAGATAGTCCGGGATGCGCGGGAAAGTGTGCAAAAACCACGGTGTGAACTGCTGTGGCTGCTGCTGCATCTGCTGCTCAATCAGCGCCATCGGGCGATAATCCCAGGCATCCGCTTCCTGCGGATTCAGCTGCGGCAGGCTGTCGCAGACGGCAAAGAAGACGTGACCATACTCATGTTCAGTCAGGCCATTGCTCAGTTTCAGGTTGTAGCTCAGCTCAAACACCGGCGTCAGCGTCACCACCATCCCCATCTCTTCACGCAAGCGGCGCTCGGCGGCGTCGCGGGTTGATTCATGGGGATAAGGATGACCACAGCAGGTATTACTCCACAAGCCACCACAATGATATTTATCGCTGGCACGCCGTTGTAGCAACAGCTCCTGCCGGGAATTGAAGACGTAGACCGTCACCGCGCGGTGCAGTAATCCTTTTTCATGCACTTCCAGCTTTTCCATCTTGCCGGTGGGACGATCGAGGTGGTCAACGAGGATAACTTCAATAGCAGACATGGCGTTTCCTTGAGATTATTCCCAACTATTCTGGCACAGAATTATCGGTTTGGGCGGATCATCGAGGATTTTTTACCCGGGTCAGGCGGAGATAAGCGGATGAAGCAGAGAGAAAATCAGGCCAGCAGGGCTGGCCTGGAGAGGGATTACAGTCGGAAGCTCTGAACCACCCGCTCAAGCTGGGTGCTTTGCGATTCCATCGCCTGCGCGGCAGCAGAAACCTGCTCCACCAGCACGGCGTTCTGCTGTGTGGTGCCATCCAGTTGGGTAATCGCAACGTTAACCTGTTCGATGCCCAGGCTCTGTTCGCGGCTGGCTGACATGATTTCACTCATCAGCGTTGTCACACTGCTCACGCCCTTCATCAGCTCATCCATGGTCTGACCCGCCTGCTCGACCAGCGCGCTGCCGGTATCGATGTTCGCCACCGACTCTTCGATTAACTTTTTAATCTCACGCGCCGAGTTGGCTGAACGCTGTGCCAGGTTGCGCACTTCTGATGCCACCACCGCAAAACCGCGACCCTGTTCACCGGCCCGTGCGGCTTCTACTGCGGCGTTCAGCGCCAGGATATTGGTCTGGAATGCGATGCTGTCGATCACGCTGATGATATCGACCACTTTACGGGATGAGTGATGAATCTCGCCCATGGTGGTCACCACCTGACGGACCACTTCGGTGCCACGCGCGGCCACCTGCGAGGCGTCACCCGCCAGCTGGTTAGCGTGGGTGGCGTTGTCGGCGTTCTGACGCACGGTGCCGGTCAGTTGCTCCATCGACGCGGCCGTTTCTACAATCGAGCTGGCCTGATCTTCGGTACGGGAGGAGAGATTGGCGTTGCCGCTGGCAATTTCACGCGACGCGGCGGTGATCGCCAGTGCGCTGTCGCCCACCTGCTGGAGCAGTCCCTGCAGATAGCTGATGAACTGGTTAAAGCTCTGCGCGACGGCGTTGAACTCCGGGCTGTTGCTGGCTGGCAGACGCTGAGTTAAATCGGCACCACCGGTCGACAGCGCTTCAATGTTGCTGTTCAGCACGTTGAGGCGTTTCATCATGGCGCGGACAAAGCCCAGCGACACCAGCAGCAGGATTACCGCCAGAGGGATCTGCACCAGACCCAGACGAGTCAGCATGTTGTGCGACTGCGCTTTCAGCAGGCTGGTTGGCAGGCTGCTGGCGAGATACCACGGGCTGCCAGGAATGGCCTGCACGAACAGCGTCTGCTCGCCTTCACTGCTGTCATAGGTGGTTTCCAGCGGCTGATTGCCAACACCGTTAAGCAGCGTTTTCAGCGGTGCTGCCATCGGCATCTGCACGTCAGCCAGGTTCTCCAGCTTCGGTGCGGCATTCACCAGCGCGCCATTGCCCACGACTTTACCGTCGGCTTCGACGATCAGGACGTTGCCCTGAATGGTTTCACCCATCTGCTTCGCCAGCTGGTTAAAGAACCCCAGCGTCACGTCGATGGTGGCGACACCCCAGGCCGTGCCGTTTTTGTAGATGGCCATAGCACAGTTGGTGCGCGGCTGCGGGCTGGCGGCATCCTGATAGGCTTTTGCCCAGGCACACTGGCCTTTCGGAGCGGCCATGCCATCTTTGTACCAGGGTTGCTCCCAGTATTTGTCAGCCGCGTCGGAGTTCCAGTAGGTGTTCACCTGCAGTTCATTGCTGGCATTACGGGCAAAGAAGCTGCTGTCCTTCTCTTTGGCCGGGTCACGACGATTTGGCAGTGGCCAGATCCCGCCACCAAATACATTGCTGTCCTGATACTGGTTAACCAGCGTCGGTAAAAGGGTGTCGATAGTGGCGCTGTCCATGACGGATGCGGCTTCGGTAATGGCGCGCTGCTGGGCCTGAACGCGGTTCATCTGTTCAACGATACCGGAAGCCAGCGAATCCACCTGATAGCGAACCAGACGGCTTTCGCTATCGACCAGCTGTGGCGCGACAAACTGATTAATAACCCAGACTGTAACGAGTAAAAGCGCAACAAAGAACGCGATCATTGTTGCGGTGAAGCGGGATTGTGTTGTTTTAAACATCTTCGTTCCCCTGAACCTGGTGCGGCGCGATTGCCTGATCGGGTTTAACGGCGCGGCAAGCGGGAACTTGAGATGAGCAGGATCACATATTTAAGAAATGTTTGATTTTTGTAAAAATTTAATTTCAGAGCGGAACTATCACTTCCCCGGCGGGCGCCGGGGAATGGGCGAACAGGCGCATTATTGCTGGCCTACTCTTCTGAACTGACGACCTGCTGGCGCGGGCGGAAGATGTGATTATTGCCATCCGCCGTTAACAATTCCCGTAACTTCTGACCGCCATGTTCATCCGCCTGCGCGAACTGCCGTTCCGCTTCAGTAATCGGCGTGGTCCAGAGCAGAGTCGGGCGATCGCCGTCGCGTTTTGGCAGCGAGAACTGCGCCTGATCGGTTGCCAGCTCATTGGCGAGCAGGAAGCTTTCAAAGCCGACGGGTGCCACTTCCGACGCCAGCGTATGGCCCTCGCCCAGCCAGGTCAGCCGCGCCCAAGGCAGATGCACGAACTCCGCCAGCGCGCTGGCCATCTGCACCGCGTTGCCTTCGGTCATGACTTCACCGTCAACCGCCATGCCGAGTTCAATGCGGCGATACTGCGGCGCCAGCTCATCAAACAGATAATCGACCTGCGGCATCGGCCGGATGCTCATGCCGATGGTCAGGAAATACCAGACGCCCTGATGCCAGTGCTGGGAGATTGCCATCGGCGGCCAGCTGCCCTGATCGATAGCGTAGTATTTCACTGACTCGCCAAAACGCGCCTGATAGCAGGCCATCAGATCGTTCTGCACCTTATCCCACTCGCTGCCGTCGTGCCATTCGCGCCAGAACTGACGCTGATGCTCTGCACGGGCGTAGTAGTCATTGGTTGATGCCGACCCCAGCGGTGCCGTCAGCCGGTTCTTTTTGATGCAGCCTGCAGAGAAGCTCACCTGCTTCTCCTGATAGAGGCTCCAGCCGGGGATCACCGCCAGCAGCTGGCCGTAATACCACAGCGCCGCGCCATCATCGCTCGGCTCCCACAGCACCTGCAGACCGGCTGGATCCAGCGCGGGTTCCGCTTCCAGATTACGGCAATACTCGGCGCTGAGCAGCGGCGCTATGCCCTGCTCCATCGCCTCGCGATCTTCCTGCGCCGGTGCCGGCAGCAGGTTTCGTAGCCAGCAGCCGCGTACCGCATACTGGCTGCGGAACAGGTCGGTTGGCCAGATGTAAAAATAGGCAGTGCGCTCATCCTGTTCGACAATAGCGGTCAGGGTGCGCTGCTGATTGTGGACTTCAGCAATCAGGGATTTGTACGTCATAGTGCCTCGACAAAGCCTGGAGGAATCCATTTTCCCCGAGAATAGAGCAGGATCCTGGCTGCGGCTATCTGAGACAAGGGTAATAGTCTCAAAGTGTGGGAGTTGGAGGGGTGGTGAGGGTTTTTGGTGAAGTGCTGCGCTTTGGAAGAGTGGCCGTTGTTAGTATCAGAGACCACTATGAGCGAGGAGCGTAAGTTCGGAATAAATACTCATATTGAGGACACTCAGGAGAAGTGGGCAAGCCATTCCAGAATCGTATGTTTAATTCAGCATAACGGTGTTTATTAAATATCCTTTTTACCTTAACCGTTAATTACATTTCTGGCCGACTGTATAAATCTTTAACCCATTTATAGTCATTTGCTGCAGACGCAATTGATCAGCTTATCCTGGCGATCGCTTGAGTAGTCGCCTGCTGCTTATTATTATGGCATCGCTGATTACCAATGGAGCGGCCTTTAGTTGTTTACAGCTGATAATCAGAGAGTATTATCGATGATGTAATGTATAGGGAGATAAAAAATGGACGCAGCATTGCTTGAAATAATGCGCTCAGGCGGGAGGAATAAAGCCTGGGCTGAAACAATGGTCAACCTTGAAGCCAGGAAACTTATCGATACAGCTAACAGGTTGTCAGCTTTCTATCTCAGGGATGGGCTAACCCGGATGCAGTTTGTCCAGGAAATAAAATCGGTTATTGACCGGCAGTTCGCCGCCGCCCGGCAGGCAAAATCTGATGAAGAATGCATGAAGTGCGTTAAGCACCTTAGGTCAGAGACAGAAAATCTTGAAGAGCAGGGACAATTGCTGCGTTCAAAGACAGCAGAACTCTACGCCAAAGTGGAGTTTGTGCGTGAAAACAACAAAATTGTGGGTTACATGATTTCCGCTGTTCATGTTGTAATTTCAGGTTTTGCTGTTGTCGGCGGTGCTTTGATGATATCGACAATGACGCCACTCGGCGCACTGGCCGGTGCCGTTCTCGTTATGGACGGGCTTAATGGGCTGTCTAAAGAACTCATTCCGCGCCTCTCTGGCGAGAACACAGAAGGCATGTTTGCCGATGGTGCAATGCAAGCTGCTGAATTTATGGGTTTTAAGCCAGAGTCAGGACTGGCTTTTTATAATACGGTAACGCTTACTGCCGATATTTACAGCATTAGGGGGCTGGCGAGAAAGCCTGGCGCATGGCGGCTGTTCAGATGGATGCCCCGTGATTACTTCCGTAAAGTTGACACTATGAGCCGTCCGAAGCTGACCATGAAAATCGTTGGCTGGGGTGTTAAAGCTAAAGTGATATTTGATTTACTCAGCCTAAACGAGCAATCACGCTAACTCTTTATTCAACCGGCAGTAACGCCATGACTTCCAGGCCAGCATTGGCGGTTGAATAAACGTCACTATGACTACCCCGATTAGCAGAGACAGGCCTCCGCCTAAAATATATGTTTTAGTGGAGAAACACAGAAGAAATATAAAGACTAACGTGCAGCCAGAAATAATCCATAACAGCACCCTGAATCTGTTTTTTAAATCCGCTACGGCTTCCCCCAGAGTACCGCCATAGCTTTCAAGGTTATTTTTAATTTTTTTCAAATCAGCATCAGTAAAACCCGACTTTAGCAAATCTGCCTCACTAACTTTCATGGTGCTTCACCTTTCATCCATAAAATGTGCATTCATTCTACCGCAATTATATACGCGTATGTCTCTCATGCGGCAACTTCCGTCGCTGGCACAAAACGGATGTTAGTATCTGCCCCAATCAGCCTGTTGTAACTAACCCCCAATAAGTTAACGTCTGCACAAAAGCACCTGCCCAGGCCCCGATATCTAACACTGCGGTTGAGTAATCCTTTATGCGCTAAAGCAATCCACCCTTTTACCAGCGAACCCCTCACCCCACATCCCTTCCCATCCGCACCATCGCCCGATACCAGGCTCCGCGCTGAATTGACCACCTTAACCCCACCGCTATCGCATTAATCTTCCGGTCAATGATTGCCTGCTGAAAGCGGCCGATCTCCGTACCGGACATTGCCTGCGCCCAGGCTGGCATCAGCCCGAACCCTGACTTCAGCATGATTTTCATCACCGGTTTTGCCTGCCAGCTGGGTGCGGGAGCATTCATCAGCAATCGCGTCACTTCGGCAGTGCGATGATCAAAGCGCAGCTCTGAACGCATCTGTTGCAGATAATCCGCAACATCAACAACGCTTTTCGGTACCTTCTCCGCCCCCAGCGCTTCGGCAACCTGCGCCGCCTCCTGATAGTACTGATCCTGCTCGGCGCGGCTGAGGTGTGGATTTTTGTAGCGCAGATGGGCGGCCAGAAAACGGCTGGTCTCCGCCACATGCACCCAGGTCAGCAGATGCGGATCGCTGGCGGCATAGGGTTTGCCTTCGCTATCAACGCCGCTGACTTTCAGGTGAATGCGTTTCACCCGGTCAATCAGCGTCTGTGCATCCTGCGAATTACCGTAGGTGGTCACCGCGATAAACTGACTGGTGCGCCGCAGGCGGCCCATCATATCTTCACGGAAATTGGAGTGATCCCAGACGCCCGCCAGTGCCGCCGGATGCAGCATCTGCAACAGCAGCGCGCTGATCCCGCCGCACATCATTGAGGTAAAGTCACCGTGGACGCGCCAGATCACGCTGTCCGGGCCAAACAGGCCGGGATCGCCAGGCGGTTGAGAGAGGTCAAATTCATTCATCGACAGGCCGTTAAGGCGGAATACCTGCTGCTGAATGCGGTCACGCAGATTAATCATGATGGCTCTGATAGTGGATATGACGCGGCGCGCCGTAGCAGGACGCTAACGACGCGCCGCATCACCTTCCCCTGACGTCAGGGGAAAGGCTGACGGTTATAAATAGTTGAACTGCCCATCCTCGGTACGAACGGAATCGAGTCCAATCATCACGTTGAATTTGCCGGGTTCTGCAACATGCTTCATCTGCTGGTTCCAGAACTTCAGCGCATCCACGTCGATTTTAAAGGTCACGGTTTGCGACTCGCCTGCTTTCAGCATGATGCGCTTAAAGCCACGCAGCTCCTGCACCGGACGACTGATGGAAGCGACCGGATCGTTGAGGTACATCTGTACCACCGTCGCGCCATCGCGTTTACCGCTGTTGGTCACGGTCACGCTGGCTTCAATGCTGCCGTTACGCGGCATGGTCGGTGAGGACATTTTTACCGGCGACACGGTGAAAGTGGTGTAGCTCAGGCCGTAACCAAACGGATAGAGTGGACCGTTAGCCGCGTCGTAGTAGTGCGAGGTGTACTTGTTCGGCTTAGCAAAGTTGTAAGGACGACCGGTTGGCAGATGGTTGTAATAGATCGGAATCTGACCCACTGAACGCGGGAAGGAAACCGGCAGTTTGCCCGACGGGTTGTAGTCGCCGAACAGCACATCGGCGATGGCGTTGCCGCCTTCGGTGCCGCTGAACCAGGTTTCCAGCATCGCATCGGCCATCCGATCTTCATTCACCACTGACAGCGGGCGTCCGTTCATCAGCACAATCACCAGCGGCTTACCGGTGGCTTTCAGTGCTGCTAACAGCTTCTGCTGGCTCGGCGGGATCACCAGGTCGCTGCGGCTGGAGGCTTCGTGCGCCATACCCTGCGCTTCGCCCACGGCGGCAACTACCACATCGGCCTGCTTCGCTTTGGCGACCGCGTCATCAATCAACTGCTGCGGTGAACGCGTATCCACGGAAACCGCCTGCTCATAGAGGTTCAGGAAGTCCTGAATCCCTTTGTTGTCGGTGACGTTGGCGCCCTTCTCATAGAGCAGCGTAGCCTTGCCTTCGGTGGCATTGCGCATGCCCTGCAGCAGCGAAACAGATTGCTTCGCCACGCCAGCGGCGGACCAGCTGCCCATAATGTCGCGCTGACTGTCTGCCAGCGGACCAATCAGGGCAATGGTGCCCGATTTTTTCAGCGGCAGCGTTTCCAGGCGGTTTTTCAGCAACACGATGCTCTTACGCGCGACGTCGCGCGCTTCAGCCCGGTGCAGACGGCTTTCCGCATTGGTGTCCTGCGGATCGCTCTCTTTCGGACCTAAATGGCTGTAGGGATCGTTAAACAGGCCCATGTCATATTTGACGTTGAGCACATGGCGCGCCGCATCGTCAATCTCCGCCATGGTGACGTCGCCGCTCTTCACCAGAGCGGGCAGATACTTGCTGTAATATTCGTCGCTCATGCTCATATCGACACCCGACTTCAGGGCGATGCGCACCGCTTCCTGCGGATCGCTGGCGACGCCATGCTTGATCAGCTCTTTGATTGCGCCATGGTCGCTGATGGTGATGCCTTTGAACTTCCACTTATCGCGCAGCAGATCTTTCAGCAACCAGCTGTCCGCCGTGGCGGGTACGCCATTGATCGAGTTCAGCGCCACCATCACGCCGCCGCTGCCGGCATCCAGTGAGGCTTTATAGGGCGGCAGATAGTCCTGGAACATGCGCTGCGGGCTCATGTCCACGGTGTTGTAATCGCGTCCGCCTTCAACTGCGCCGTAGAGCGCGAAATGCTTCACGCTGGTCATCACGCTGTAGCGATCGGCAGCACTTTTGCCCTGCATCGACTGCACCATGCTGCGACCCATTTCGCTGGTGAGATACGTATCCTCACCGAAACCTTCAGAGCCACGGCCCCAGCGCGGTTCACGGCTGACATCCACCATCGGCGCCCAGGTCATGTTCAGGCCATCATCGGCTGCTTCATAGGCAGAGACGCGCCCCACTTCTTTCACCGCATCCAGATCCCAGCTTGACGCCAGCGCCAAAGGAATCGGGAAAATGGTGCGCTGACCATGAATAACGTCGTAGGCAAAAAACAGCGGGATCTTCAGGCGGCTGAGCTGCATCGCCTGATCCTGCATCGCGCGGATATCCTGACGGGTTACGGTATTAAAAATCGCGCCAACCTGACTCTTCTGAATCATGTCGCGAATCACTTCTTTCGGATTATCAGGTCCGACGCTGATTAAACGCAGCTGGCCGATCTTCTCGTCCAGCGTCATTTTTTTAAGCAGTTGGTTGACGAAGGCATCCCGCGCCTGTTCGGTCATCGGGTGGTTACCTGGCACTGTCTCAGCCAATGCCGGTTGCATCGCGAGGGAGACAGCGAGACTAACAGAGTAAATCCATTTCATCAGGTTGGGTTCTCTTAAGTAACTGCGCAATATCGAATAAACAGGCGGCAGTGTGCCACAAGATGAGAATAGCAGGTAGCTGCCGCTGTCACACTGCGTTGAGGTGAGTTGACGTGCTACAGTTAGGACGCACTGATAAGACAAGGGAATTGCTCATGATACAAACCTCTGCCCTGCTTTCTGACCTGCGCCGCCTGGTCGGCCCCACCCATCTGCTGACTGAACCTGAACAGACCGCGCGCTATCGCAAAGGCTTTCGCTCCGGCGAAGGCGAGGCGCTGGCGGTGGCGTTTCCCGGTACGCTGCTGGAGCTCTGGCGGGTACTGCAAACGCTGGTGAATGCCGATGTCATTATCCTGATGCAGGCGGCGAATACCGGCCTGACCGAAGGCTCAACGCCGCATGGGGACGATTACGATCGTCCGCTGGTGATTGTCAGCACCCTGCGACTGGACAAGCTTCAGCTGATCGACGAAGGCCAGCAGGTGCTGGCGTTCCCAGGCAGCACACTCTATCAGCTGGAAAAAGCGCTGAAGCCGCTGGGGCGTGAACCCCACTCGGTGATTGGCTCCTCCTGCATTGGTGCCTCGGTGCTGGGCGGCATCTGTAATAACTCCGGCGGATCGCTGATCAAGCGCGGACCGGCCTACAGCGAAATGGCGCTGTTTGCCCAGATTGATGCGCAGGGAAAACTGAAGCTGGTGAACCATCTCGGTATCGATCTTGGGACGTCACCGGAAGAGATTCTGGGGCGGCTGGATGATGACCGCTGGCAGCCCAAAGATGTGCAGCACGATGGCCGTCACGCCTCCGATCATGAATATGCCGACCGGGTTCGTGAAGTGGATGCGGATACGCCCGCCCGCTATAACGCCGATGCGCGTCGCCTGTTTGAAGCCTCCGGTTGTGCCGGGAAGCTGGCGGTCTTCGCGGTGCGACTCGATACCTTCGCCAGCGAACCGCAGCAGCAGGTGTTTTACATAGGCACCAACGAGCCCGGTGTTCTCAGCGATATTCGCCGTCACATGCTGGCGCATTTCACCCATCTGCCGGTGGCGGGCGAATATATGCACCGCGACATCTATGACATTGCGGAAGTCTACGGCAAAGATACCTTCCTGATGATCGACAAGCTGGGCACCGACAAGATGCCGCTGTTTTTCACGCTGAAGGGGCGGATTGATGCCTGGCTGAGCAAACTCTCCTTCGTTAAACCGCACTTCAGCGATCGCCTGTTGCAGCGCCTGAGTAAACTGTTCCCGGCGCATCTGCCGAAACGCATGAAGCAGTATCGCGATAAATATGAACACCATCTGATGCTGAAGATGTCTGGCGACGGCGTGGCGGAAGCGCGTAACTATCTGCGCGACTACTTCCGCGAAGGCGGCGGCGAATTCTTCGAGTGTGAAGGCAAAGAAGGTGCGCACGCCTTTCTGCATCGCTTTGCAGCGGCGGGTGCGGCGGTGCGCTACCACGCGGTGCATTCTGATGAGGTCGAGGACATTCTGGCGCTGGATATCGCCCTGCGTCGTAACGATGCGGACTGGTTCGAAACCCTGCCCGATGAGATCCGCGCCTCGCTGAGCCATCGTCTCTACTATGGTCACTTCTTCTGTCATGTGTTTCATCAGGATTACATCGTCAGAAAAGGCGTCGATGTGCATGCGCTCAAAGCGCAGATGCTGGAGATTCTTCAGGCGCGGCGCGCGGAATATCCCGCTGAACATAACGTCGGACATCTTTATCAGGCCAAACCGCAGCTGGCGGCGTTCTATCGCCAGCTCGATCCCACTAACAGCTTCAACCCTGGGATTGGCAAAACCAGTAAGCAAAAGGGATGGGCGGTGAAGCAGGTTTAATCGCCTTATCGATCAGCCTGCTTATCTGAGCAGGTTGATTGTCATACAACCGGGAGGCCAGTTCGCACCACCAGCTTCCCATTGCAACAGTCCTGCCAATAGCTAACATCTTCATCAAAATATTAATCTCCCCTCCCATATTGCACCTGCTTTATTTTATCTCATCGGGTTCTGCGCAATAGTTCACAAATCACCACGCTGCTAATTGATAATTCGCGTCGCGAAAAATAGAGTACCGCCACAATAATAATATTCTGCTTAATTATCCGGATTGCATTCAGGGAGGAATGATCATGCGAAAAATTAATTACGCGTTAGCGTTAATTGAAATAGCCACCGCATTAATAGCGTTAACTGCAATAAGTTCATCAGCGGCCTACGCCAGCGGATTTATTGAGGACTCATCGCTGAAAGGTAATGTTTTTTACTGGCAGCGTCAGCGAGATCGCAGAGACACCGATCCCGCCAGTGAATATCAGGGGCAGTATCGGGCTAATTTACATCATGCCTCGCTCAACAGTAATCTTGACTATCAGTCAGGCTATGCCGGAGAGTGGATTGGTCTGGACCTCGCCATTTTCGGAGCTGCTGAGCTTTCCAACAGCGGCCCCGCCGCACCCAATGAAATTGGCTTCAGCAAGGCGCGTACCCGCTGGGATGAAAAGTGGAATGGCGACAGCGGCGGTGCTTCTGTTTATAAAGCCGCACTGAAATTAAAATATAACGATTACTGGTTGCGTGCCGGTTATATTCAGCCAACCGGCCAGACAATTATTGCGCCACACTGGAGTTTTTTACCCGGAACCTATCGCGGCGTCGAAGTCGGTGCGCTGTATGATTTCCAGCAGGCTGGTACATTATCGCTCTCCTGGATGTGGAGCGACAAATATAAAGCGCCCTGGTATCGTGATTTATATAATTTTCGTCAGGCTGATGGCAAAACGCCTGTCAGCTACCTGCATTCGTTCGGTATGAAATATGACTTCAAAAATAACCTGGTGCTTGAGGGCGCATTTGGCCAGGCGGCGGATTATATGGATCAATATTTTGCCAGAGCCTCGTGGTCAGCCACGCCCGGTGGCAATGCACTTTACACCAGCTATCAGTTTTACGGGGCACACGACAAAGTATCGGGGGGTGCCGCTAATCCGCGTGATGTCTATGACGGCCTGGCCTGGTTACAGGCGATCACGGTCGGCTATACCGTCGGCCCGGTTGATCTGCGACTCGAAGGCAGCTGGGTCAAAGCAGAGGGGAATCAGGGCTTCTTCCTGCAGCGCATGACGCCAGGCTACGCCAGCTCCAATGGACGACTGGATATCTGGTGGGATGCCCGTTCCGACTGGAACGCCAATGGCGAAAAAGCGATCTTTGCCGGGGCGATGCTCGACTTAACGCCGTGGCAACTGGCGGGATGGAAAGTGGGCGCATCGTACGTCTGGGGCTGGGATGCCAGACCCGCCACGCTGCCCACCGTTGACCAGAGCCAGCGGCTGAAAGAGTCCGCCTGGAACCTTGATCTGATCTATCAAATCCAGCAGGGCCGCGCCAAAGATACCCTGTTTAAACTGCATTACACCCGCTACGACAATCACAGCAATCTGCCCAGTTACAGCGGCGGTTACGGCAACATTTTTCAGGACGAGAAGGACATCAAATTTATGGTTATCGTGCCGTTTACGCTGTTCTGACGCCCTGCAGACTCCCGGATATCTCTTCAGCAGCAAGGATGAATCAATATGTTTAAGTTAAGCCTTATCGCGCTCACTCTGCTGGGCGTTGCAGCCACAGGCCACGCCAGCTCGTCAGCGCAGCAGGTGGTGAATCAGATCAGCCAGTTTGGCGTCACTTATCAGGTGAACGATAATCAGGCCGCCCTTCATGGCACCGACTGCGCCGCGCTGGGTGCCGACTATGCCGCCTGCAATCGCGCCACCATTACCCTGATCAATAACGGCCCTGCCCTGACCGACAAACACTGGGCAATCTACATGAGCAACGTCCACCAGACCCTGCGTGTCGATAACGATCAGTTTAAAATGACCCATCTGGTCGGCGACCTGACCCGGCTGGAGCCGACTGAGAAGTTCACCGGCATTGGCGCGGGCGAATCGGTGCAGATTCCGATCGTTAACGAATACTGGCAGCTGTTTGCCACGGATGTGATGCCGCGCTGGTATGTGACGTCCGGGCAGGCCACCCCCAAAATTATTGCCAGCACCGATCATGAAGATCCCAGCCAGTTTGTGTTGCCGTTGGGGGATAACTGGCGACGCAGTGCCGATGACCGGAATATCCTGATGCAACCCGCCAGCCGGTTTGATAAAAACAGCGATGTTGCCACCCTGCCCGCATCCGCGCTGCGCGGTCAAATCACACCCACGCCGCTTGCGGTGAAACTGCGTCCGCAGGATGCCGATCTCAGCCGTGGCGTCAGTCTATCTCTGACCGGGCTGACCCGTGAAACCGGTGAGGCGGTAAAGCAGCGTCTGGCCCTGCTCGGCCTGAAAGAATCGCCTGATGGATTTGCTATCAGGACGCAGATCAAACCCGATCACTTCAGTGGCAAACAGGCTAAACCGGGCGCATACGATCTGGATATCACCCCACGCCGTGCCATTGTGGTGGGCTACGATGCTGCCGGTGCGTTCTACGGTCTGATGTCGATTCTCTCGCTGATCCCTACAGAAGGCACGCCGCGTATTGCCACGCTGGAAGCCCATGATGCGCCACGCTTTGCCTATCGCGGCGCGTTTCTTGACGTTGCCCGTAACTTTCACAGTAAACAGGCGGTCATGCGGCTGCTTGATCAGATGGCGGCCTGGAAGATGAACCGCTTCCACTTTCACCTCAGTGACGATGAGGGCTGGCGGATTGAGATTCCTGGCTTACCGGAACTGACTGACGTGGGGGCTAAGCGCTGCCATGACCTGAGCGAACAGCGCTGCCTGCTGCCGCAGCTTGGTTCTGGTCCGTTCAGCGATAACAACGGCAGCGGCTACTTCAGCCGTGCCGACTACATCGAGATTGTGAAGTATGCGCAGGCCCGTCACATCCAGGTGATCCCGGAAATTGATATGCCCGCCCACGCCCGTGCCGCCGTCATCGCCATGGAAGCGCGCTATCAGCGGCTGATGAAGGAGGGACAACCTGAACAGGCCAGTGCGTATCGCCTGATCGATCCCACCGACGACTCTAATACCACCTCGGTGCAGCTCTATGATCGCACCAGCTATCTCAATCCCTGCATTGCGGGTTCACAGCGGTTTGTCGATAAAGTGATCGGTGAAGTTCAGGCGATGCACCGGGAAGCGGGACAGCCGCTCGGCGTCTGGCATTTTGGCGGTGACGAAGCGAAGAATATCCGGCTGGGCGCTGGCTACTCGGATAAACGCGACCCTAAACCGGGCACCGGTCTGCGCGACTGGAGTAAAGAAGATCTGCCGTGGGCGAAATCGCAGGTTTGTCAGGCGCTGGTGAAGAGCGGCAAAGTGGACGATCTGGCGCACCTGCCGAGCTACTTTGCCCTGACCGTCAGTGACATTGTTAACCGGCACGGTATTGGCAAAATGCAGGCCTGGCAGGATGGTTTAAAACATGCCAAAGATTCAGCAGCCTTTGCCACACCGCGCGTCGCGGTCAACTTCTGGGACACCCTCTACTGGGGCGGTTTTGACACAGCCAGTGACTGGTCGCAGAAAGGTTACGACGTGGTGATCTCCAGCCCCGACTATCTCTATCTGGATTTTCCATATGAAGTTAACCCGCTGGAACGCGGTTATTACTGGGGCACACGCTTCAACGACGAGCGCAAAATCTTTGGCTTCGCGCCGGACAACCTGCCGCAGAATGCTGAAACCTCGGTGGATCGCGACGGCAACTTTTTCAGCGCCAAATCAGAGAAGCCCTGGAGCGGTGCTTACGGCATTTCGGCCCAGCTGTGGAGCGAAACGGTACGCACTGATGCTCAAATGGAGCACATGATCTATCCTCGCCTGTTTGCAGCAGCGGAACGAAGCTGGCACCGCGCCAGCTGGGAGCAGGATTACAAGGCGGGTCAGGAGTATGCGGGGGGTAAAACCCATCTCGTCGATCTGCAGGCACGCCTGAATGACTGGCAGCGATTTGCCAATCTGCTGGGACAGCGGGAACTGGCGAAGCTGGATAAGGCGGGTATCGATTATCGCCTGCCAGTGCCGGGAGCCAGAATCGTTGATGGCATCCTGTCGATGAACGTGGCCTTACCGGGCGTTACTCTGGAGTACAGCCTGGACAAGGGCACAAACTGGCAGCGCTACGATGCCACCAGACCGCCGCAGGTCAGCGGTGCGGTGGCAATTCGCTCGGTGAGCCGCGACGGGCAGCGCACCAGCCGCGTTGAATCCCTGTAGCGCGTTGAATCCCTGTAGAAAGCGAAGTGTGAACGGGCTGAGAAGCCAGCGTTTGAATATGAAAAAGGCCGACAGAAGTCTAATGGCAGTCAGTTAAGCGACAGGGGATAACGCAGTCTGGTGCCGGGCAGGGGCTGGCGGTCCTCGCGCCGCTGCGCGGTTCCTTCACTTCATTCGCCTGCCTGACGGACCGCCGGGGATGGCACATCCTGTGCCGCCCCGCCTTTCGCCCGCGTCCTGCGGGCTCTCCTGGCA
>Ga0308174_10000067_pt1 | contig 42920 bp, 30 predicted proteins | sample PhyPR2_FD_203894 | JGI IMG/M metagenome (GOLD analysis project Ga0308174, IMG submission 203894) | Soil microbial communities from UC Gill Tract Community Farm, Albany, California, United States - DLSLS.P.R2 | ecosystem: Environmental > Terrestrial > Soil > Agricultural land | place: USA... | reverse complement strand
TTGAAAGCAGAGCCGCAATTTCAACCGTATTTGCGTCTGCGTTCGTCTGTGCAGCCAGTGCTGAGGCCAGCTTCACCACCCGCTCCGTCTTGTCCTTGTAAGTTCCGAGCTTGGCCTGAAACGTGACGTTCGCCAAGTCCGCCAGCCGAGCCGAAAGCTTCTTTTGCTGGTCCACTTGCCAGAAGAACCGAGCGTCATTGAAGCGAGCGCGGAGCACACGTTCATTCCCTTGCCGAATCAAGCCGTCGGGGTCGCCATCGGTGTTCGTGACGGCAACAAATGCGGACGCCAGCGAGCCATCTTCCTTGAGGACCGAAAAATAGCGCTGATGATGGCGCATGACCGTTGAGAGAATTTCTTTGGGCAGTTCCAGGTAGGATGCGTCGAAACTGCCGCGTATGGGCGTCGGGAATTCCGTCAGATAGACGAGAGTGCGAAGCAGACTGGCATCTTTATGAACGTCCGGCCCAAGACTCGCCTCAATGCGCCGCTTCCGCTCATCGGCATGTACAATCACGAAGTTATCGCGCAGCGCCTGTTCATACGTCTCCATCGTGATTGGAATCGGATGCTTCGAGCCGAGAATGCGATGGCCCCGCGTCGTATTGCCCGACTGAATCCCAGCCACTTCGAACGGGATGATCTGATCTTCCAAAATCGCGACGATCCAGCGAATGGGTCGGATAAAGCGCAGGCCGCCTTTGCCGGTCCAATACATGCTTTTCGGAAAACGGATGCTGGCGATGATTTCGGGCAGTTTCTCGCTCAAAGCGGCCGGTAGCAACTGACCCTCCGTGAGCTGATGGAAGACATACCGTTCGCCCTTGGCATCCTGCATCTTCGCGAGCCGGCCTATCTCGGTTCCGCACTTTCTTGCGAAACCTTCCGCGGCCCGCCCTCCTGCCGAAAGGTAAGGCCCCTGAACGACACTCTCCACGTCAGGCGCTTTTTCGTTCAGATCCTTGGCGAGCAGAACCAGCCGCCGCGGCGTCGCTTCTGTTATCAGCGCCGAACCACCAAATGTGCCGAACGCAGCTTGAAATCTCGCCCGCAGATCTTCCAGAGCCGGCTCAATCATCCAGTCCGGAATTTCTTCCGCGCCGATTTCGAGAAGGAAATAGGGCATTATGCGGCGGCCTCTTCCTTTGGATTCTGCTGTTCTGCCCAAGCCTCGGCAACGCCCACAGCCAATTTGCGAACACGGGCGACAATACCGACCCGCTCGGTGACGCTAATGGCTCCGCGCGCGTCGAGCAGGTTAAAAAGATTCGAGCAGTGCAGCACATGGTCATAAGTTGGCAGCACGGGAAAGCGCTGCTTCTCTTTGGTGGCGCGAAACAGTTCCAATAACCGCTGCGCTTCCCGTTCATGCAGCTCAAATTCCTGCCACAGCATCGCCACATCCGCCATCTCGAAGTTGTAAACCGAAAACTGCTGCTCGTCCGCCAGCCGCACATCGGCGTATTTGAACCCCGGCGCCCACTCAATGTCGTACACGCTCTCCACGTTCTGCAGAAAGGCCACAATGCGCTCCAGGCCGTAGGTAATTTCCGCCGGAACCATTTCCAGATCCATGCCTCCGCACTGCTGAAAATAAGTGAACTGCGTGATCTCCAGCCCGTCCAACATCACCTGCCAGCCGATACCCCAGGCGCCGAGCGTGGGCGATTCCCAGTTGTCTTCTTCAAACTTGATGTCGTGCTTGCGAAGGTCGATGCCGATGGCTTCCAGGCTGCCCAGGTACTGCTCGATCACGTCTTCAGGCGTCGGCTTCAGAATCACTTGCAACTGCTGGTGCTTGTAGAGGCGGTTCGGGTTTTCGCCGTAGCGGCCATCGGCAGGCCGGCGGCTCGGTTGCACGTAGGCGACCTTGTACGGCTTGGGGCCGAGGACGCGCAGGAAAGTCTCAGGCGCCATGGTGCCCGCCCCGACCTCCAGATCGTACGGCTCCTGGATGATTGCGCCGCGGTCGGCCCAATAACGTTTCAGCTTGAAAATTGTGTCTTGAAAAGTATCCATCTGGACCTGTTACAGAGCTTCGAGCAAGGGAGGCGTGTGAAACCGCCGTTCTACGTGCTCTTCCATCTGCCGGATCAGAAAGCGCCGCAGATCGAGCGCCGTGTCCTTGTTCCATGCCCTCGCAGGCAGGCTGGAAATGTGCATCCGCAGCATGGCAGCCGCAAGTTCACGGGAATCGGCTGATAAATGGCGATCCGGGTGATTTGTGATGTCGGGCAAAAAACCCGATAACCGGGTTGCCCAGAGAGAAAAATAGGTAATAGAAGCCCAAATGGCGCCGGGTGCGCGCTCGTGCATGTAATCGAGAATAGCCGTCAGAAGCCGGAAGAATTGCTCGTTCGGTTCGTGTGGCGGAAGCAGGTGCTCGCTCACTTCAGTGATGTAATCAAGCGCGATGCTCGCGTCGAAGTCGCTAAGCAAATCGAACTGCGATTGCAGCAAATCGCAGGAGTTGAGATTCGCGAGCTCCCGATTTTCCTTTTGTGAATACGATAAATTCACGAGCGATAGCCGTTCCAGGCCCGACCCGAAATTACTTTTCGGTTTCCGTGCCCTCCTCGCCACGCCACGCAGCTTGCCCTTATCGCGTGTAAAAAAGCTGACAATAAGATCCGATTCCCGGAACGGGTAAGTTCGAAGAACGTAGGTCTCACTTATCCGAGCCGGCATGACTGATTAGGCCGGTGCCAAGCAATTTGCAGCCGGTGGAAACTTACAGGTTAACAAAGCGTCGAAAATCGCATATGGAACAATGTTGAATTGCGTAGATCGACGGTCGCGGTTCTCGCAGCGCTCCTTAGCTTAACTGCAATCGGATACAGTCAGCCGCCGACGCTGCTTCTCACTCCACAGCGCCTGAAGCGTCTGAAGCGCGACCGCGAACGCCAAACCGTTCGCTGGACTGATTTCGAAACGCGTGTGCAGACCGTTCCCGATTCGCCGGAACGCGGGTTCGAGCTGGCGCTTTATTACGCAGTGACCGGCGACCAGGCGCGAGGCAGGGAAGCCGTCAAGTGGGCAATAGAGCACCCGTGCGAGCTAAGGCAGGTTGCTTTAGTGCGGAATTGGATCGGCGTGGGGCAGGAAGCGATAAAGCCTTGTGGGTACATTGGGAATGGCTCGCCGGTAAGTGCCCGAAATTCACTCTTTTTGATTCTTGCCTTCGGAGGCAATACGAATTTTGAGACTTTTTGGCGCCAATCCGTGCTGCCAAATCTTGAAGCCAATGTGCTTTCAGACCCCAAGCAACTCTATGCCGCCTGCGAGTTCCTGATGGCATATCGCACGGCCGAGCGTGCTGATTTGCGCGAGGATGCCGCGCATTTCTTCTCCAATCTGCCAACCGAATTTCTGCTCAGTCTGAAGCCGGACAAAGCGGAGCATCCCGATTGGATGACTCACATTGCGGCGCTGGCACTCGTCGCCATGGATCCGAACCTCCAAGGCTCGCAATTTCTCCAAGGCTGGGCAATGGAAGACCGGCAGATGATCCGCGAAGGCCCGGGCGTCGCCTATGAACTCTTGTGGGCCGATCCCTATCTGCCGGGAGTCGGGTATCAGAATCTCGATCCTTGGGTCTATGATCCGGACGCCGGCCGTCTGTTCGCGAGAACCGATTGGACCCCGGAAGCCTGCTGGATTAGCATTTCTAAGGCCAGCGTGGAAAATGAGCATTGCCCCGCGAACTGGCAGAACGCAACCGCGAAATTTGGGCATCTCATGCTGATTCCGATGACCGGAGAATGCGCGGAATTGCCGCAGCGCAACGGAAATGAGTTCACGATTCTTTGGAAGCTTCCGGCAACTCAGCTGATCACATTCTCGTCGGCCCAAGAACATCACACCGCACAAGCCGATCCGGCCGGCATGATCCAATTGGGCGCAAATGTCAGGGGCAAAGCCTGCCTCCCGCGCGAAGGCAAGCGCTGACGGATTGTTAAACTGAAAGTTTCCGCGAAGCGCATTCATTCTATGCGCAAAATAGGGAGTACATTCGTTTCATGATTGCAGCGACACAACTGCGCCCCGGCATGGTGGTCAAGTTCAACAACGAACTTCATTCGGTTTTCAGCATGGTCCATCGCACGCCTGGAAACCTGCGGGGCTTTGTGCAAGCCAAGATGCGAAACCTTCGCTCGGGTTCCATGATTGAACACCGTTTCTCATCGGAAGACAAAGTAGAGCGCGTCGCTCTGGACGAACAGGAGATGGAATACCTGTACGACGATGGCGAATATTACTACTTCATGAACACCGAGAGCTTCGAGCAGATGCACTTGACAAAGGACATGCTCGGGGACGGTGTGTCGTATCTCACACCGCAGCTACACGTGAACGTCGAATTCTACGAAGGCAAGCCGATCAGCGTAGAACTTCCGCCCAGCGTTGAAATGACAGTCGTCGAAACCGAGCCGGGCCTGAAGGGTGCAACTGTTTCGAACGTGACCAAACCCGCCAAAATGGATACGGGCCTGGTTGTACAGGTCCCCGCCTTTATTGGCGAGGGCGAAAAGATCCGTGTCAGCACCGCAGACGGAAGCTATCAGGAACGGGCGTAGACGCTCGGTAACAGCGGCGCGCCGAAACTGAGCCGCGACCGCGAGGGAGCGGTCTGTGCGTCCTACGCCTTAAACTGTTTCTCGAGGTAAGTGTAACTCTTACGCAAACTTGCGATCGGGTCTCCTGGTGTCTCGTCCTGTTCCACGAAGTAGTGCCGTGTACCGGCCGCCGCAGCTGCTGAAAGCACGGCCGGGATATCGATCGACCCGCTGCCCACTGCCCTGAACGCCGTCGACGGAACCTTCTCGTTGTATTGAACCGGGACGCCTTTCGCTTTGTCTTTCAGGTGGACCAGCGGCACTCGTCCGCTGTATTTCTTCAGCACATCCACCGGATTCAACCCCGCTACGCTGGCCCAGAAGATATCCAGTTCCAACTGGAGCAACTCGGGTTGCGTTTCCAGCATGATCATGTCGATTGGCGTGCTTCCACCCATCGGCGTAAAGTCGTGCGCGTGATTGTGGTAGCACAGCGTCAATCCATTCTTCTTTGCCGATTCCCCAATCTTGCTCAGCATTTCCGCAATTCGCTTCACGCCGTCTGCTCCGCCCTTTGTCGTCTCGAGATACGGCACCACCGCATACTGGAAGCCCTTCTGCTTGTAACCGGCAAGAGCGCTGTCCATCGCGCCGCCTGGTTCGGAATGCTCCAGGTGAATACTGACGGCTTTGAGATTCGTCTTTTCGAGCGCCGGCCAGATCTCATCCAGGTTTCCTGCCGTGGCTTCTACCTCGGTGTAGCCGATCTTCTGAATAGCCTCTAGCGTGGCAAGCGGATCCTTGCCGATGACTTTCCGGACGGTGTACAGCTGCACGCCAAGATCATTACGGGTCAGTGGCTCCCTGGCGAACAGCATCTGGCTCGCGGGAAGCAAAGCGGCGGTTTGAGTGACGAACGAGCGACGGGATATGCGTGACATCTTTTCCATACTATCCAGAGTCTGTGGATGAATTCAGTTGACCGGTTGCTCTGTAGCACTTTCCATCGCGACCGTCTTCCAATTCGCGGTAAAGTGCTTCCGCAAATGCACGTGCTTTGATTCGATTAACATTGAGCCGCCGCGAAGTTGCTTCGTCACGTTTTCGGGTACGATGCTGCCGTATACCGGATAGAACTCACGCGGGTTCGGCTCATGTACCGCCTTCAGTTGATAAGTCCGATTCCCGAACGCAAGCTGGCGAAACTCGATCCGGAGATCGTACTGAATTTCCGGTTGAAAATACGCGACGAAGCGCGTAATGATTCCACGCAGGACCGCGTTCTTGGGGATTATCTCGCCAGATCCCGGAACTTTCACGGCACGCATCAGAACGCCTTCCACGGGGTCGCCGGCGTAGGCCGTTTCATCTTTGATCTCGGTGTTCAGAGCCACCCGAAGTGACAGGCCGGCCGGCAAAGACGGGTGCGGTTTCGGAATAGCCGCCTCGCTTCGGGCGGGTTCGTCGGTCGCATCGAAGCGTAACGTCGATTGGCTTCCGAACTCCCGGCAACCGGAGTAATCGCCCCGGCTAACGCTAAACACATGGTCGTTGTCTTGAATTTGCAGGATGAACAGAGAGGGGATGAGCGCCTCCCGCCCGGAAATCCGCGCCAGTTGGTATCTCAAATCCGTCTGAACCGACTGGAGCTTCGAATCAGGCGGAAGCTGGTCATCAATCACATTGATACTGGTTAATTGAAAATCCGATGCACGAGCAGTAAACCAGCCATGAAACGGGATCTTGCGATACCCGCTTGGCGTACGCACCCGGCTGCCCGATGCCTGCAGTGGCACTTCGAAATCGAAGCGGTAGATAGGCACGCCATGCTCGGAGGACTTGCCGTGATACCTGAACTCCACGCCCGTAAACAGAAAAATATTCTTCAGATAACCCACGAACTGTCCCGATGAAATGGCGCCGTTATGAACAAAGTCGGTCACCTCCGCTGCCGAGAATCTGCCGGCCCCATGCCAGGCGTAGATTTCCTTCCCTCCTGAGACCGCCACATCCAGGCGCAGACGGTCGTGAACGAGTTCATTCTTAGGAATACTAACCGCTTCCGGACCGTGTATTGCCATGGCGAAACCATTGTTCCGGTAATAGCTCCGATCAAGCGATTCGGTGCAGGTGTAATTAACTGATTTCGATAGTTGCTCGGCTACATTCTTTCGGATGCGCTCAAGAATCTCATTTGGCTGCTCGGAAGCCGCGCACGCTGCAACCAATAAGGAGGCAATCCACAGCTTCCGCATACTCCGATTGGTATCTTACTCTCCCATAATCTCATCGCGCGGCGGTTGATATTCTATGCGGCGCTTTGCATGCCGCCGCAGGATTCGAAAAGTCCGTTCGGTAGTTACCACTTGTTCCGCTAACGCGGAATGCCCATGCCATACTCGGGAAGGAATGCCACTCATTTGGAAAATTTCTGCTCGTCCTTGTCATGAGTGAGAAGAGGGTCATCATCGCGATCGACGGTCCTGCTGGCGCAGGCAAGAGCACCCTCGCAAAGCGGGTAGCAGAAAAACTCGGCTATGTTCACGTGAGCACAGGCGCTCTGTATCGAGCCGTTGCGCTCTGGGCTTTGCGCCTGAGTACGGATTTAACGGACCGATACCGACTGACGCAACTGGCGAAGGAAGCGCGTATCGAACTTTTACCAGCGGATGGCCGCGTCCTGTTGAATGGCGAAGATGTGACCGAGGCAATCCGCGACCCGCAAGTATCGCAGGCGGCATCCCAAGTCTCCTTGATACCTGGCGTGCGGAGCGCGCTTCTTCCCGTTCAGCGTGGAATCGCCGGACAAAGCAGCGTAGTGATGGAAGGGCGCGATATCGGTTCAGTAGTTTTTCCGGAGGCGCAGGTAAAGATATTCCTCGATGCTGATCCGGACGAGCGGGCGCGCCGGCGAGTGCGCGAACTCCAACAAAAAGCGGATGCTATGGATCAAAACCAAGTTGCGCACGAATTGCAGACGCGTGATCGACGAGACCGGACCCGGGCGGAAGCTCCGCTGGTTCAAGCGCCTGATGCAGAGCTAGTTGACACCACCAAACTCTCTCTCGAAGAGGCGGAGACCGTCATCCTGCAATTGGTGAGGGCTCGTATCTCAAACGGAAAAGCGGCTGCCAGCAGTACGGCGGACGCATTCCAGTAGCCAAGAATCACATGTGGGCCGCCCGCGCTTTCGGCGGTGGATCTTCTTCGATATTTGCCCAACGCGAGCGGAAGAATCGTGTGTAGCAGTCCCGGCACCGCCAAGGAAGCATCACGCGGCTTAGCATGCGCTCAAACGCATTCTTCCGATGGGACCTGGAGAGATGCTGCGAGCCGCATCGCGGGCAGCGCACCGGAAGTCTGACCGTCATCATATTTTTGGACGCAGCGGCCAAATGGGCGATTGCATGGGGATTTATAACCAAGATATTTAGGGATTACTTACCGCGTTTATGCATTAGGATTAATCCCAGCTAGCAATAAATTGTCTTCCGAGGTACTAAGAAGTTCAGTACATTGGTAAAGACAGCCAAAAATTTGAGCCCGAGGTACAAGGCTAATATGCAACCAGCGGTACTGTCCGCCCCTCTTTCTGTCTCTTTTGAAAGAACCTACACGCTGGGTAAGAACGTTTCTGCAATTCAGATCATGGCTGCAGAAGATGGAAGCCGTCGGCTCGGCTTGATAACCCAGTTGCCCGAGGGAGCCCAGGTAGACATAGGCGGACCCGGCTTTAATGATCGTACCGTAAAAGTACACTGCGGCGGCAGTTCGTATTTTATTTTTATGGAAGATCTCGAACCGATGCGGAAACGGGCAGCATCGGCCGTGACCAACGGCTAGCCTCGCCGCGCGCGACCGCCTACCGAAGCACGCCTTCTGCTTTGCCCGCCAGCGCACGAACGTGAGCCTCGGCGGCCAGGGCAAGGCCTCCCAGGTTATAGCCACCCTCAAGCACTGAAATGAGACGTGCGGCGCAAACTGAATCCGCCAGATCCGCCATCATCCATGTCAGGTCGCGGAAATCGGCATCGGTAAGCAGAAAACGGCCCAGCGGATCATCGATACGGGAGTCGAACCCAGCCGAGAGGAGAATCAGATCCGGATGAAACGCCCGGGCAGCGGGCAGAAGCTGCTCGCGAAACGCATCCAAAATTCTTTCTCCTGTGGTGCCCGCCGGGAAAGGACAGTTGATGGTCTTCCCTTCCCCTGCGCCTTCACCTCTTTCCGACACGTCGCCGGTGCCGGGATACCACGGCGACTGATGCGTGCTGAAAAAAAGCACGCTCCCGTTCCTATAAAAGATATCCTGCGTTCCGTTCCCATGATGTACATCCCAATCGGCAATCAGAATCCGCTCCGCGCCGTGTGTCCGCTGCGCATAGCGCGCGCCCGCCGCGATATTGTTGAAGAGGCAGAAGCCCATCCCGCATGCGGTGCTGGCGTGGTGCCCGGGAGGCCGGACCGCACAGAAAGCATTCGAGACTTTACCTGAAAAAACGGCATCGACGGCCGACAGAACGCATCCTACGGCTCGCCGGGCAGCGTCCGCCGATTCCCTGCAGATATCGGTATCCCCTGTGCTGAGCTGGGCCCTGCCTTGGGATACTTCGCGTTCGACCAGTTCGATGTACTCGCGCGCATGCACAATTTCGAGTTCGTCGTCCTGGGCCCTGCGCGTTGGCACGGCTATCAGTTCCCGCATCAGGCCGGTGTGCTCCAGCCGGTCGATGATTGCGGAAAAGCGGGCGGGCTGCTCCGGATGCCCCGGGCCCACATCGTGCCGGGTAACGCCTGAATCAGCGGCGAGGCCGGTGCCAGCCATGCGGCTTACACCCGAGCCGCTTTTTTGATAGAGACCAACTGCTCCTGCGGTTGTGGCTCAATGATTCGCGTCTGTTTGCCGCGAAACGAATCAAAGTAGGCGATCTGATGGACGCAGGAAATCGTGCAGAGTGGAGCACAGGACTTCTGGGTGATGTATTCGCGGCGAATATCCTCCACCGTGTACTGCTCCAGCGGCTTCGCAGGGAAACCACGCTGCTGAGAGCAATAGTGCACAAGCCCGTCCTCGCAAATATATAGATACCTCGACCCGGCACGGCATCGCCAGTCGCTCGCCTCACCATTCGCGATGTTGTTCTGGAAACCATTAACGCGCGAGAAGTGCTTCTTTTCGAAGTTCTTCATTTCCAGGAACACCTCGCGTTCGCGGTCGGCCAGTGGGCGTAGCTGTCCATCGCCATCATGAATGATACCCACCGTGGAGGTGAATCCAAGCTCCATGGCCCGCTTTCCGACGATCAAGGCATCTTCGGGCTTCCGGATGCCGCCGCCCAGAACCGAGTTGATGTTCACATGGAAATCGGCGTGTTCGGCAAGAATCTGCAGCTTCTTGTCCAGCACCTTCAGGCTCTTCTTGGAAACCTCGTCCGGCATAACATTGTCGATGCTGATCTGCAAGTAATCCAAACCAGCATCATTCAGCCGCCTTACCCGATCGGCGGTCAGAAGATAGCCGTTCGTGATCAATCCGGCCAGGATCGCATTTTCACGTATCGCCCGGATGATGTCATCCAGATCCGGATGAAGCAACGGCTCGCCGCCGCTCACGGTGATGACTCCGGTTCTCAGCTTGCCCAGAAGCTCCAGCCTGTGCCGCAATGTCTCAAGCGGGACGGGCTTGGAGTAATCATCGTACTCGTTGCAGTAGGTGCAAGATAGATTACACCTCCGGATGGGGATAATATGCGCCATCACCGGATGATCGGTGTCGATAGCCCCTCTGATCAGCAATTTTGCTTCACGGAGCCGCCGATTCAGAGTGCGACGGCGTCGCTGACTCCTGAGGTTCCCTTGTGCCATCAACGAGACATCTTCATTAGAACATAGTGTAAGCCGTTGGAATTAGAAGGAATACTCGAACTGCGGGAATAACCCCCTGAGCGGGAATGGCTTAAGGTTGATTGGCTGCCGCGCTCGGGAGACGCTTCAAGACCACCTTGGTCGAAGGATCAATAGCCCACGCTTCGGGAGCATTCGTGCGCGTGTCATAGGTAACAAATGTCGGCGCAGTATCCTCCCAATGGCCGCTTGAGAACTTGGCGCCCATAATGGGTCCCGGATTGATCAACAGGCACGAGCATTCATGCGAAACCTCGAATTCGTGGTTGTGGCCGAAGCAAACCACGTCGTAATCGCCGGATTTCGATATAGGCCTCGCCAGATAGTCGAAGTGGTTCACCGCGAATCGCTTGCCTTCGAAATTCGTCTGGAGCAGCTCGCCATGAAGGTGAATTCGAGGGTTTTTGGACGCCTTCATCGTGATGCGGTACAGGTCGGCATCGTTATTGCCGAACACGATGTGTACTTCTCCGGGAAACCCCGCTAATTCGTCCATCACAAAAGGCGAACACAAGTCGCCGCAACAAATAAGAATACCGGCATCTTGCACGTGATGGATCGCCGCCGCAAGATTCCAGAGGTTATCGTGAATGTCCGAGAGAATCGCAATTCGCATCGGCTATTCGTAGAAATTCCGGTCCCAGGCATGGCGCTTGAGTATGGCAAGAGTTTTTTCGTCCAGCATTCCCGCCGAGGCCGCGCGGCAGTTGCTCTCCACCGTCTCGATGCGCCGCATTCCAGGAATCACGCTCGTCACCGCCTTGTGGGATAAGCAGAAGCGAATCGCAATTTGTGGCAGAGTGCCCGGCACGTCTCGTAAATCGCGCTTCAGCGCCTCAACATGCTCCACTACTTGCCGCTTGCGATCGCCTCGGAAATAGGATTCGCGAAATTCTCCCGGTTCGAATTGCGTATCTTCGGTGATTGCACCGGTTAAGCCGCCCTCGTCCAAGGGCACCCTCGCGAGCACGCCAACCTGCATCTTCTGGCACAACGGAAAGAGATTCTGCTCTGGCGCCTGATCGAAAATGTTGTAGATCACCTGCACGGAATTGAACAGGCCCGTTTTTACGGCTTCAAGAGCGGAATCCGGGTCGTGTTCGCTGATAGAAATTCCGAAGTAGCGCACCTTGCCGCTCTTTCGAAGGTCTTCGATGGCTCTCCGCCACTCTTCGGTTTGCGTCCAGGCGTCGGTCCAGACATGGAACTGCTGCAAATAAATTTGCTCAACGCCTAGATTCCGGAGGCTCTGTTCCGTGCATCGAATGATATGGTCTAGCGGAAATACTTCCGCAATCGGAGTAGACGGAGAAGCCGGCCAAACACCGTTCTTCGGAGGAATCTTGGTTGCTACAAATATTTTTCGATAGCTGTCTCGAACGGCGCGCCCGACAAGTTGTTCGCTGTGCCCGTCCCCATAGGCGAGCGCGGTGTCCACCAGGTTCAGTCCAAGTTCAAAAGAACGCTTCAGCGCCCGCATGGCATCGTTATCGTTTCCGCCCTGCCACTGCTTACCGCCGATACCCCAAGCGCCGTAACCAATCTCACTGATTTCCGCTTCCGTTGTCCCGAGTTTGCGGTAGTGCATGTACCAGTATTAACGCTCCGTCAAAAAACAGAAAGGCCGCCGATGCCTGGCGGCAACGACGGCCCGAATTTGCTGGTCTGTACTTTACGGACGGGCGACGTTCTCAGCCTGCAGGCCTTTGGGGCCACGCTTTACTTCGAACTCCACCTCCGCGCCCTCCTCAAGCGTCCGATAGCCGTTCATCTGGATCGCTGAGAAATGCACGAATACATCATCACCGTTAGAGCGTTGGATGAATCCATAACCCTTTGCGGCATTAAACCATTTCACTACACCTTTTTCTCTCACTACAAATCTCCTGTTGTTGATGCGAGATGAATGCCCGTTTCACCCAAAACGGCAGATGGTAGGAGAGCAGAGCCCTCCGTTAATCATTTGGGCTCGCAGGAATACAACCAGCTTGCATCGAAAAATTCTGCATTGAAGTGTAACAGATAAAGTCTGGAAGTATCAAGCAAAATGTTGAAAGCAGAGGGTTAAGCGCGATACATCAATAGTCCTAGTGGTACTCACCCAGAAGCTTCCGAGGCAAGTCTCAGAGTGCTCGCTGCGCTATGTTGGTCGTTTCATATGCGGGAGACAGAATTAGCAACTGCGACGGCGGAACATCCCGTTACACCGCCCCGCAGAGTTCCGAAGCCGAAGAACGCGGCGGAGAGACGAGCGCGGCTGGAAGGCATTTTGGACGAACTGGACAAACTGTTTCCGCGTGCTACGTGTGCATTGCATCACAGCAGCGCCTGGGAGTTGCTGGTGGCCACTATTCTTTCGGCGCAGTGTACTGACGAGCGAGTGAATAAGGTCACGCCTGTACTGTTTAAAAAGTACCCATCAATAGACGATTTTGCACACGCTTCGCAAGATGAATTAGCAAATGACATCCGATCCACGGGCTTCTTCAATAACAAAGCAAAATCGTTGATCGGAGCAGCGCGAAGGATTACGGGCGAATATAGCGGCGAGGTGCCCCGAAGCATGGACCAACTGCTGACTATTCCGGGCGCGGCGCGAAAAACGGCGAACGTCGTATTGGGAACCGCTTTCGGAATTCCGTCGGGCGTCGTGGTGGATACGCATGTCCAGCGGGTCTCATCGCGGCTGGATTTAACGAAGCACACTGATCCGGTGAAGATTGAACAGGACTTGACGAAAATTCTTCCGCAGGACAGATGGATTCTGTTTTCACATCAGGTCATTCATTTCGGCCGGCAGATCTGCATCGCACGGAAGCCCCGGTGCGGCGTATGCCCGCTCGACCCAGTTTGTTACGCCAAAGATAAGACGCTTGCGTAACCATGCCGCGATTCTATCTTGGCGTTGATGGGGGCCAGTCGAGTACCATCGCGCTGATTGCAAATGCGGAGGGTCGAATTGTTGGCAGAGGAAACAGCGGTCCATGTAATCACGTAGGCACGTCAGAGGGGCGGGCGAAATTCCTCCGCGCGGCCGGAGAGTGCCTGGAACGTGCGTGCCGCGATGCCGGAATAGATCCGCTAACCGTCACCTTTGCGGCAGCGTGCCTTGGGTTTAGCGGAGGGGCGGAGGACAAAGAGTCGTACACCCGCGAGCTTATCCGGAGCAGCCATTACAAGATCACGCACGACGCGGAGATCGCGTTAACGGGCGCAACCGCCGGGGCGCCGGGAATCATCGTTATTGCCGGCACAGGGTCCATTGCGTTCGGCCGGAACACCGAAGGCAGAATGGCCCGCGCGGGCGGTTGGGGCTACATCTTTGGCGATGAAGGGGGAGGATTCGACATCACCAGGCGGGCGCTGCGTGCCGCCCTCCGGTATGAGGAAGGCTGGGGGCCGGAGACACGCTTGCGCAACCTGCTGGCCGCAGCGCTTGGGGCCTCAGGCGCAAACGGTGTGATGCACCAGTTTTACACGGGCGTTCCAAGAACACAGATCGCCAGCTTGGCGCGAATCGTCGATGAGGCCGCGGCCGGTGGCGATGCGATTGCGATAGAGATCCTGACCGGCGCGGCGCGGGATCTGGCGGCGTACGTTGAAGGCGTCTATTCCAATCTGTTTCGCAGGGAAGAAGTTGTGCCCGTCGCATATATAGGAGGAGTTTTCCGGAGCGATCTTCTGCGCAATCGATTCATCGAAGAAATCCGAGAACGGATTGGATGTCCGTGCGGTCCACCGAAATTGAGTCCGGCGGCAGGAGCGTTGCTCGAAGCCATGCGCCTGGACGGCAACGTTAAGGCGTTATCCGATGTGCCAGAATCCGAGAAATGACTTGTACGAGGCTTGCTGCCGCTTTCGTTCTTTGTGCATTCGGCATTTCAGCCGCCGAACCCGATTGGCCGAAGGTGGAATCGCACGCGATCGACCTTCTGCAGCGGTACGTGCGAATCGCCAGCATAAATCCGCCTGCGGATACGCGGGAAACCGCTAATTTATTGGCTGGTGAATTCGCGGCTGCCGGCTTGGAAGCGAAAATATATCAGGCCGGAAATCATGGCGAGACAAACCTTACGGTGCGGTTGGCGGGGCGGGACCGGTCCAAGCGGCCGCTCCTTCTGCTCAATCACATGGATGTCGTGCCGGTTGATCCTGCGCAGTGGAAATTCCCGCCATTCGGAGCTGTGATCCAGGGCGGCATCATGTGGGGCCGCGGCACGCTCGACATGAAAAGTACCGGGATCATGCAACTGACGGCGCTGATTCTCCTGAAGCAGCTTGGAATCGTACCGGCGCGCGACATCGTTTTTCTCAGCACATGCGATGAAGAGACCGGAGGCGTAAACGGCGCCGCCTGGATGATTCAGCACCACTGGGCGGAACTGAATCCCGGATATGTGCTGGATGAGGGCGGAGTGGGTTCGCGCAACGTGTATACACCGGGAAAACTGGTCTTCGGTGTTTCGGTTGCAGATAAGCAGGTGCTCTGGCTGAAGATGAAGGCGGTCGGCACGTCCGGGCATGCGTCCCAACCGATTCCGGACAATGCAAACGATCTGCTGATTCGTGCGATTGAAAAAGCGAAAGAGTTTCCACCCACAGAAAAGCCGAATACGCTTGTGCAGCAGATGAAGGATACAGTCGGGGTGTTCGCGTCGAACAAATTCATGAACGCGATCCAGGGGAACACAATTTCCTTAACCTCGCTGCGGAGCGGGCTGGGCAACCCGCCGAAAGCGAATGTAATCCCTTCAGTTGCGGAAGCGACACTCGACTGCCGCCTGCTTCCCGGCCAGAACGCCGAGGAGTTCTTATCTGAAATAAAAGCGCGAATTAATGATCCCCATATTACGATTGAGCAGATTTCGTCGAAAGGCGAAGACCCACAGCCGAGCCCAACCGGCACCCCGCTTTATAGCGCAATCAAAGCTGCGATTCAGAAGCAGCATCCCGATGCCGTCGTCATGCCGATCATTGTCCCGTTTGGAACAGACGCCAGCGAATTTCGCATGCGCGGCGTAACCGCGTATGGCATTATGCCGATGATCGTTGACACGGCGACGCTGGCGACCATGCACAGCGATAGCGAACATATTTCAGTCGATCAGTTCCGCCAGGGACTCCACATTTACTTCGCGATTTTGAGCTCCGAGCGGTGAAACCTGCTCAAGTCTGTTCGACGGCTGCTGCCGCCGCAGTCTGATCAGCGCCGTTTTGCGACCTTTCGGGCGGACTCAGAAACCCGCGGCTAATGGTGTTTGCCTCGTATGGAATGGCCAAAGCTTCTGCGATCGGAATAGAGAACGCGACGTTCCGTTCGGTGGCGGCCTGCAGAAATTTCAGCAGAAGTTCCGTCTGAATCTTCAAGAACTCGTTGGAGTCTGCCGTGAGCACGTACGCAAAGATTTCCAGATCGAGCGATTGATCCGTGATTTTCGTGAACCGCAGAGGTACGCCCGACGCATCCACCGTCGAATGGTCCCGCAGAATCTTCGTAATGGCATCCATCATCTCCCGGACCTGGTTCGGAGTGGTCGTGCGGCTGAGGTGGAGGGTTGGGTGGAACCAAACGCGCTCGCGCTTGGAGAAATTCTCCAGCGTCATGGTAGAGAACTGCGAGTTGGGAATGGTTACTACGGTACGATCTAGAGTTCGAATGCGAGTGGACCGCAGGCCAATATCCTCAATGGTGCCGACCTGCCCGCCGAACTGACAGAAATCGCCAACAAGAACCGGCCGATCGACAATCAGCGAGATGCCGCCGAAAAGGTTCTCTATGGTCTTCTGCGCGGCGAGGGCAACGGCCAGGCCGCCAACGCCTATGCCTGCCAAGATAGCGTTTGTGTTATAGCCCCAGGCGCCGAGCACCCAAAGAACGGCGATACAAAGAATGATGATCTTGACGAAGCGGACGACTAAAGGCAAAACGGAATAGGAGAGCGCCCGCTCGCGCGGATTCAAGCGCGAAGAGATCTGATCGGATACGATATCCACAATCCGCATCGCTAACGCCGCGACGCCCAGGATGAACAGCAGGATTAGAAGCTTAATAATGTAGTCGCGCAGCAGAGCCGATGTCGGCAAAAGCGCCATGCACGCGCGGAACACCACTACTGAGATTAGCAGCCGCATGGGCTGCATCAGAGCCTCGAGCCGGTGGGCGTGGAACGATTTCGCATACCGCTTTGTCAGCGGCTTCAGGATGGCGATCACGCCTCGCGACAGCAGTTCGGAAAGGCCCGAGAGCACCAGAGCGAGCAGAATAAGCGAGATCCACACCCACAGCGGCGTGCCGATGAACTGAATCTTTATCAACGGCTCCGGAAGCTTCTTCTCGAAGGAGGATTCTTGCGATAACGAGCTAAGCTCCGCAATGCGGGCCACGCTGGCAGGGGATACGAGCCAGATTTGTGCGCCCTGCTGGGTCACTCTATGCATCTGGAGTGTTATCGGGACTCTTCCGGCATCGAAAGTAGCCAGATTGTCCACACCCGGAGTGAACCCGTCCGTCGTGTCGCCCTCCGGGGAATTGCTCAGTTGCCGCACCTCGAAGCCCGGATTGCGATCGAGCAGCACACCCAGTTGCCTCGCGAGTTCGGGTCCTTCGGTCGCGCGTGTCTTCGAATTGATTGCCTGCAGGTCGAGATATTGAGACGCGAGTGCGAAGTTGTTTGCGTGACAAGCTTCGAGAAAACTGTAAATGGCGCTCCGCGGAGTGTTTCGTTTAAGTGGATCGGTCGCTGCCGGCGGGCTCGCGGCGTTCGATTTGCCGTTTGAGAGAAGCCCGGTCAAGGATTGCGCAGGGGCTGGCGAATCAACAGCCAGCATCAGACCGGAAATGCAAATCAGCAGGCTCGTCGGCTTGCGAATAGAGAGCATATCTTTACTTCAGATTAGTGGTTCCGGTCCGCGGTTACAGCACGACCGGCCAGCGGGTTCGATCACAGCCGTACAGAGTTTCTTTCGCTGTCCATTAAATAACTTCTTTCCAGATACTTACAGGTATTTAATTAAGCTGCCAGTTTAAATAATGGCATAGAGAGCCGCGCTACGGTTCCGGCAGGAGTACACACTCTATGTCGTGTTATGTTACCTTACGCGGGAGCCACTGTGAGCACCCCGCCGATTCCGTGCCCGTTGGTCCGCCCGTTTCGGAAGAGCCGGTTCAGATCACAGTTGTGCTGAGGCGGAAAGAAACAGTATGCGATGAATGGTGCGTTGCACATCTGTCGCGGGAGCAGTTCGCGAAAACGCAGGGAGCCGACCCAGCGGACATTGAGGCAGTCAAGTCTTTCGCTGCAAATTACAAATTCGATATCGCCGGCGTCGATGCAGCGGCTCGCCTAGTAACGATCTCTGGACCGCTGGGCGAGATGGCCCGGGCGTTCGGAGCCGATGTCGAGATGAGACAACTGGGAAAGCAGATTCTGCGAACACGTCAAGGAGCTTTGCACGCACCCTCCACTCTGGCTGAGCGCATCATTGCAGTACTCGGCTTCGATCAACGCCCGGTCGCCGCGACGAATCACAAATTTCAAAGCCGTGCGAAAGATACGAAGTATTTCACACCTCCGGAACTAGCCAAGATTTACAATTTTCCGGGCAATACCGGAAAAAATCAGACCATTGCAATCATCGAGCTCGGCGGCGGATACAACCCCAGCGATCTGGAAACCTACTGGAATCAACTCGGATTGAATCCCGTTTCCGTAACGTCTGCTTCGGTAGGCGGCGCGCAGAATCGTCCTGAGGGCGATCCCAATAGCGCCGATGGAGAAGTCGCTCTCGACATCGAAGTTGCGGGCGGGCTTGCGCCTGAGGCCCACATAGCTGTCTATTTCGCGCCGAATACCGACCAGGGTTTCCTGGCCGCGATCAATGCGGCGATTTACGATCGCATCCATAAGCCGTCTGTAATCTCGATCAGTTGGGGCGCTGCCGAGAGCGAATGGACGCCGCAAGCCATGAACGCCTTTAACGCGGCCTTTCACGATGCGGCCTTATTAGGTATCAGCGTGTGCGCGGCTGCCGGCGACAACGGTTCCTCCGATGGCGAGCAGGACGGCCACAATCACGTCGACTTCCCTGCCTCAAGCCCTTGGGTGCTCGCCTGCGGCGGGACAAGACTGGTCGCAAGGAATGGCAATCGCCAATCGGAAACAGTCTGGAATGACGGAACCAATGGCGGCGCTACGGGAGGCGGAGTCAGCGCGCACTTCTCAAAGCCGAAATATCAATCTGCAGTACACGTTCCCAAACCGGCGGGCACCGTAAATGGAACCGGCCGTGGAGTACCCGATGTTGCGGCCGTCGCGGACCCCGAAACAGGATACGCGGTGATCGTGGATGGACAAGAAGGAGTTGTTGGCGGAACCAGCGCGGTCGCTCCGCTCTGGGCAGCCTTCATCGCGCTCTGTAACGAACAGCTTGGCAAGAACCTCGGTTGGTTGCATCCCAAGCTCTACGGTACGGTCACGCACCATCAAGCATTTCACGACATTACATCTGGAAACAACGGTACATACCGAGCTGGCAGTGGATGGGATCCGTGCACTGGCCTCGGCACACCGAACGGGCAATCCATTCTGCAGCAATTGAAGAACACCCAAAGTAAGTAGAGTGTCACGCGCGGGGCCGGCCTGGGCCTGCTCCGCGCTAACCAGAAATTTCAGTGAGAATTTCTTCAAAAGCAGCGCGCGGATCAATTGCACGAGTCACCTGGCGGCCGATCACGAGATAATCGGCGCCGTCGCCGATAGCCTCGCGCGGCGTTGCGACACGCTTTTGATCGCCTTTCGCGGCGCCCGCTGACCGGACGCCAGGCGTAACCAACTTCAGCTTCGGACCAGCGAGCTGTCTGACCCGGCCAACTTCCAGCGGCGAGCAGACGATACCGTCCATTCCGCTGTCCTTCGCTTTGTTCACGCGCAGGTCAACGAGATCGGATATCGAAACATGGTAGCCGAGATCAGCCAGGTCATCCTGATCGAAGCTCGTAAGAACTGTTACCGCCAGCAACCGGGTATGGCTTTGCCCCCGTCCTTCGACGGCTGCTTGCATAACCGTCCGGCTGCCATGAACGGTGAGGAACGTCGCGAGGCCGGTTTCGCAGATTCGGCGGGTCGCGCGCTTCACCGTTTCGCCGATATCGTACAATTTGAGATCAAGAAATATTTTCTTGCCGAGAGAATTCAATTGCGAAACAAACTGCATTCCGCCTACCGCATACAACTCCATTCCCACCTTATAGAAATCCGCGGCGGAACCTATTTTTTCTACTAGCTCCAGAGCGTCTCGGGTGCTATCAATATCCAGCGCAATAATGAGCGGATTCGTGTTGTCTTTCAGATCTTCACCTCGATGGGCTTCGCTTGCCGTTCCGTTACGTAACCAATGACGTACGCTTCGGGCCGTTGTTCGAGAAGCAATTTCGCCTGATCTTCAGGCAAAGAGATCAGCAGACCGCCTGAGGTTTGCGGATCGTACAGCAAAGCTTGAATCTCCGCGGGAATCCCGGGCGGCATGACCACGCAGCTCTCCACGAAGTCTCGATTATTGTTCAGACCTCCGGAATGGGCCCCGGCTTGCGAACATTCGATAGCGCCGGGCAGAAAACGCACCGCGCTGGCCGCGATTTCGAGGGTAACACTGCTGGCCAGGGCCATCTCGCGAGTATGCCCCAGCAAGCCGAAGCCGGTGACATCCGTGCAACCGTGAATTTCCAGCGCAAGCATAGCCTCACAGACGCCGCGATTCAGCTCGAGCATCTGGTTGATCGAAGCGGTTACATATCGCTGTTCGGCAATTCCCTTCTTGAGTGCTGTTGAAATGACGCCTGTTCCGATTCGCTTCGTGAAAACAAGCAGATCGCCCGGTCTGGCTCCGGCATTTGTCAGGATTCGTTCCGGATGTATCAGGCCCGTTACAGCGTAACCGAACTTGACCTCATCTTCGCTGATGCTGTGGCCGCCGAGGATGACGCAACCGGACTCATGAATCTTCTCTGCGCCTCCCTTGAGAATCGCTTCGAGATCCTGGATATCGCCCTTCGCCGGATACACCACCAACGAAAGCGCGGTTACCGGCCGCCCGCCCATCGCGTAGATATCGCTTAATGCGTTCGCCGCGGCAATTCCGCCGAAGGTGTATGGATCGTCCACGATAGGCGTAAAGAAATCGACAGTCTGAACCATCGCGAGGGGTCTGCCGCCGGCTTGCGTCAGATCATACACGCCCGCATCATCGGCGGTGTCGTAGCCCACCAGCACGTTCCCGTTGGTCACGCGCGGTACAGACTTCAAAGCCCGATCGAGGATTTTGGGGCTCAGCTTGGACGCGCAGCCGCCGGCCTTCACGTTCGCAGTGAGCTTGGTTGGCATTACTCACCAGTTTAAGATCCAGTGGCAGCCTGCTCTTCGACAAACTCCCATTCACGCCAGGCATCCAACAGCGGAAAGTACAAACCAAGAAAAATGGGGCCCTCTACGAGGCGGGACATAAGCAGACCGTAGCTCTCGAGCTGTGGGCGGTAGCGCCGTTGCTCCTCGTTCAGAAATTTCTCCAGCCGGCTGCCCTGGTGTTCGCTCGTCTTGTAATCAATAATCCAAAAGCGGCCAAGCTCATCGCGGAACATACGATCGATAGCACCGCTGATCAGCCTGTCTTGAACACGACCGGCCAGCGGCTTCTCGGAACAAGCCTCGGAATGGTTTCGCAGGATCCACTGCCCACGCGCGCTGTTCAGGGTATTCGTGAACGCCCGCAGAACCTGCGCTTCCGCCTTCGGCGCATCTGCTGGGGAGACTCCCAAGCGAAGGAGTTCCGATTTAACGGTGCCGGAAATAGCCTTGATGCGATCGGATTCCCACAACCCGCCCCCGCTCTGCGCTGCCCGCTTCAGAAGCTCGTGGACAACAGTGCCGGTGTGCCGGCTGGTTTCGCTGACCCATTCATAACTGATTTTCCGAGCCGATGCGGTAGCCCGCCGTAGGCCGGGCTCCCATCGGATGGACTGCTCAAGCTTAGGTGCATGCCAGGTTGCGGGAAGACGGCTCAGCATTGTCCTCGGCCCGTTTTGCCCATTCACTGCATGGTGGTTCAGCAGTGAACTTCGGCGTTGGAGCGCCGCCGAGTAGTCGCTCTCGACAGCATTCCAGATGAGACCGAGAAAAGTGCTGCTCCCGGGCCGATTGCATCCGTTGCCTTTCCGGTTTGAATTGACGCTGCCAATGACATACAGTGCGTTCACGGCGCGCGTGCAGGCGACATAAAACAGCCGCTTCAATTCGTGCAACTCCCGCCGCTGAATTTCATCCTTTATCGCGTCATACTTCAGGTCTTTTTCGCGCTTCTGCGGCTGCGCCGCGATGTGGAGCCGGGTCGTTCCATCCGCCTCCGTTATCTCCGTCCAAATCAGCAGGTCATGATCGGAACCTCGGGCGCCGCCCGCCAGATGCGGGATGATTACAGTGCCGAATTCCAGCCCCTTAGCCTGATGAACGGTCATCACCTGTACGTAGTTTTCACCGCGAGCGGGCTTCGCGTACAGATTTTCGAGGCGCCTCTCAACAATTGAGAAATCACGCACAACACCACCTTGTTCCAGCTCTTCCAGCAACTGCAGGAATGTATCCACATCTTCCTGCTGGTTGGGTTGCGAAAGAACGGCGGGGCCTCCAAGAGCCATCCAAATCTGTTCCACCAGTAATCGAAGGGGCATGCGGCCTGCCCGGTCGAGCGCAGCCACCATGAGTTCCTGAAGCCTGACGGCCCGCGAACGCCCGTCGGGCGAGAGCCGGGCGATTCGATCCGGATCTGAGAGCAGGTCTAGAATGACGCGATTGGGCTCACCTTCAGCCAGCGCCGCCAAATCCGTCAGCATCAGGCCGCACCACGGGGCACGCAGACACGCGAGCCATGCCGGCCGGTCCGCCAGGTGCGAGATGGCGCGAGCGAGCGAGAGCAGATCGATAATGTGCTGCTGTTTCTGCAGTTCATCAATCTCCACCGCTTCGTAAGGAACGCCTGCTTTACGCAGAGCCGGTAGAATGCGGCTGATGTGAGAGCGGTTTCGAACCAGAATCGCCGCGCTACCCTTCGAAAGCGCGTCCCTGATAATTTGAGGGAGCGCATCGGCCTCTGCTTCTCCCCTCTTGTCATCGATCAGGGCAATCAATCGCGGATGCTCGCCTGATGAGACCCGCGATGCGGTCGACGATCGAAAACTCACTGCGCCATTCGAGTCATCCGCCATGATGGGCGTGAATTTCTCTTTCACCCATGCCAGAACTTCAGGGGTCGAACGGAAATTTGTGCTGAGTGAAATCCGGTTCAACCGTACCGCGCCAAGGCGTTGGTCACGCCAGCTCTGAAGGAACAGAGAGACTTCGGCTCCACGAAACCGATAGATGCTCTGCATGGGGTCGCCAACTGCAAACAGCGTGTGGCTGTCGCCATCGGACCATTGCGCAGTGAGGGCTTTGATCAGATCGTATTGGGCATGCGATGTGTCCTGGAATTCGTCTACCAGTAAATGCTCGATGCGATAGTCGAGCCAATACAGCAGATCGCTGGGCTGCTCAGCAGAGCCGAGCGCGGCAATTGCAGCTCGGGTGAGCTCGGTGAAATCCACAACCGAATGCTCACGGAAAATTTCGAGCAGAGCGGCATGGCCGCGCTGGAGCAATTGGCTGAATTCTTCAACCAGCGGGTCGGCATCGCAGCCGGCAAGTTTACTCCATTGATCGCGCTGCTCCAGCATGCCGGCAATCTGACGCTCCAATAGAAGCAAATTGTTATCAAAGTGGAGCGATGCATTGTAGAACAGGTCCTGTTCCTGCTGGCCGCCTTCCGCCAGTTGCCGGATGGCGCGGCGGGCCGCCAGCCGGTAGAATTCGCCGGCGTCTTCGACGATCTGGTTAACACCGCCGAATCCTGAAATAACCGGCATCTGCCGCGTCAGCATCGCGCAGAGCGAATCAATCGTCTGTATCTGAAGCCGGCCGGTCTCTCCCAGCAAATTCCAGCCCTTTTCACTGTCGCGAGCAAGCGCTTTCAGCGCAAGTGCCCGGGTACGCTGCTCATGTTCTCCGGATACACTCACGCCGTTCTGCGCATACAGTAAGGCATCGTGGATGCGCTGGCGCATCTCGGCCGCCGCTTTGCGGGTGAAGGTCATCGCAACGATTGATTCGGGCCGGTCGACAACGCTCAGCAGACGCAAATAGCGCTGCATCAATAAACCGGTCTTGCCCGAGCCTGCTGGAGCTTCAACGATAAAAGATTTAGAAGGGTCAAGCGCCTGTTCCCGCTGCTCCTGATCGGTAGTCAATCGCCCGCCTCCTCTTCCACGCCTGCTTCATTTACCCGGCAGATCGGGCTTGCCGGGCAGTAATTACAGGCGCCGGAGATGGGGTGAACGGCGGCGTATCCGGCCAGAAATTCATCCGCTAGCCGGACCACTTCCAAACGTGATTCGCCGAGGTACGATTCCCAATCGCCGCCCTTTACATCCACGCTCCTGCTCTCGAAATGCTTTTCACGCGACAACCCGATCGCACGGGGCTCGCGCGACTGCATCTCAGCGAAGAACACGCCATCCACCTTGTCCTGCAACGCGGAAGCATAGACCAGCAGCTGCGGTTCCGGCGGTCGAGGGCATTTCAACTTATTGCGGGAGACCGAGCCGCTCTTATAGTCGATGAGCACCACATTACCGTTTTGAAGACGGTCGGTACGATCGATTCGCAGGCGCAAGCGCAGCCCCGGGACCTCGAAGTAACGTTCCTCTTCCACAGTTTCTACCGTGAACGGCAGTTTGCGGGCGCGTTCGATGTCAAGCCACTGCAGAATCAGATCGCGAAGCCTCCGCCGCTCTGCAGCCGATGCGATCTGCTGAAATGGCTCAAACTGGCGGGTTTGAACTGCGGTCGCCACTGCCTCTTCAACAATCTTCCGGACCTCGTCAGGGGAAGCGCGGCGAAGGCGATCCTGAGTCTCAAGCTGCTGCCATACGATTTGGAGAGCCTTGTGAAGAAAACCGCCGCGTTCACGCGCGTCAAAACCAAGACTCGCGTCTTCCAGCGGTTTTGCCAGAAGGCGGTATTCAGCGAAGGCGCGGAACGGGCATTGAGATTGAGCCTTGATAATGGCGGATCCTCCACGCGCCACTTCGGTCGATCGGTATGGCGGCCCTTGTCCATCTTCAAGCTGGTCGAGCTGAGCGGGCGGATACGACTGCCTCGGCAACTTGCCTTGCCAGATATCGGAATCGGAGCTGTCCTCGGAAGCCGCGCTTCCGATCGCAGGCGAGAGCTGCCCGGAATATGTCCCGGTCAGCACAGGAGAAACGGCGAGCAGTGAAGTGGTCGCGCGCTGCGCTTCTGCCCGGAGACTCTCCGGCCCGCTCCCCGGGACACCCTGCTCGCGCTGAAGGCTGAAAGGTACCAGAGGAGATATCTTCACACGGGGCGGCCAGGTCTCATCGGAAAGACCGGTGGCCAGCGCGCGATCAAAAACAATGCCCGCCGCATCGGCAGGATCGAGAATCTGGATCGGTGAGGACCATGTGCCGGTTTCCGGAACACTCCCGAGAATGCGGCGCAAATGCATGATGGCTTCGTCCAGTGATACCGCTCCAGCCACTAGTCCGAGTGTCGACAGCGTAGATAGAGCATCTTTCCATGCATCCACGATCTCCTGTTCACCGCTGCTGAGTTCTGCCTCGCCAGGCCAGCCCACTGCCGCCAGCAGATCGGTAATGAATTTGCTCCATCCTGGAAGCTCCTGCACCATGGCCGGCTGCCGGATTACGCGTCGCACCGCAGGCCAGAGCAACTTGAGAAGGTCGCAATCGGAAGCGGCATATTCCAGATCGTTCAGATTGATATCCGGCGCACGCCTGCTTCGAAGCTTCGCGTCGGCTAAGGCACGGAGATTGCGCTCCGCCGCTGCTCCCTTCAAAAACGGGCAGCGCAGGATCGCACCGGCGTCCGCAACCCGCATGCGATCCCGGGCGAGCTCGAGCAGCAGAAGCGCACTGGTGATTAGCGGAGCGTCGGAAAGCGGGGCAGCCGCATTGATGTGAAAAACGGACTGACTTCGATCGAACGTCACGCCGTTCGAAAAGGCCGCCGACGGATAGAGTACCCGGTTGAAAATGCGCTCCAGCACGGACCGTTGCGAGCGCAGGTCTGGAACGATGATTCCGATCGAGCCGGATGGATGTTGCTCGAATGCCGAGCGCGCCCATCGTGCGGCGTGATCCAGTTCTGCACCAGTCTCGCTGAATCGTTGTACCCGAATGCCGCCTGCCGCCCGCGGCAAATTGTCGGATTCGACCTGAGCGAAAGCGCCAAGTGCCTCTTTCAGGCAGTTAAAGGCCGGGGTATTTCTTGAGAACCCCAGGAATATGATCTTCTCCGTCGTGCAGCGCCTATCGGCCAGCCATTCGGGAATCAAGCGCCAGAGATCGGCACGGGATGCCCAGCCGCGCTCAGTGCATTCCTGGCGAAACTGCCGGTGCCATTGCTGAAACTGGCGGACATCTTCGTGATGATTCCAGGCATCCCCTTCTGCCGGAATAAGCCATTCCCGCAGCAGCCTGGCAGCCTGGGCCGCAAGCAGCGCAGTTGCGTTCACATCGAACAGATCCGGATTCGCATCCTGGATGATTCGATGCCAAAGAACGCGCTCCTGCGCGATCGAAAGCAGCGTAGGCACGCCGGGCGTGTTGTAGCGGGCTTCTTGCCAGCGCGACGTGAGCCACGCACCAATGCTGACGATCGGTGGCCGCTGCCAGCTTTCGACGCCATTGGCGAGTTGGCGCTTTGAAAACTGTTCGGCAGCTACTGCGGCGAGTAGCGGTGTAGGAGTAACAACGGTGGCCCCCTTCTCGAGCCAGGAGAAGAGACCGGCACAGGCGAGACGCATGTAGTGAAGCTGTAGCTTCTATTATCGGCTGCCATCTTCAGAGCGTGCTGAACTTTTGATCGATTGCGCGATTCGCTTTATGCGCTCATCAAGAAGAGATGCGGCCGTTCCACTCCCCCCGGCTTTGCCTCCCAATAATGCTGCAGTATGGAATAGACCATCAGTCCCGTTTCCCCTTCGCCCAGCAGAAGGTAGCGGAACGCCTGGCGCATCTGGTTCTGCAGCGTAAGCCGTATGAAAATGGCGGTTGGATGGATCAGTTCGCTTAGATATGCAATCGCATTGGCTCGAGCAACCGCTTGGGTGGCCTCGATTAAATAATCGCTGTTATCCTGGCGCACCTTGATTTCAATAGGAGACAGGAATTCGCTTCTGTTATCGAGAAGCTTGACCCGGACAAATGCCATCGGCCCGTGCAGATTGTAATATCGTCTGATTTGTCTTGTGTACCTGGCGCGCAACGCAGCGTCCAGGCTTCTCAGAGGAACAAGATTCAGTTTGTTGCGAAGCATCTCTTGCCAGAGACGCTCAGATTCCTCATCGAAAAAGCGGTGCCCCTCGACGCGAAGCTCGGTAGATCGTGCGTACCGGCTGATGCCACTAAGAATCAGAATGAAGAGAATGAAAAAGGTCGCGATGATGATTCCGTCCGTGCGCTCGAACATGTTGGCGATCGTCGTGTAGATAAAGACCAGGACGATCACCCAGCAGCAAAGACTGGACCAGCGCGAACGCTCTTTCCACAGCGTGATGGCGGACGCGAATGCCGCGGATGTAATCAAGACCAATACGCCGGTTGCGTATGCGCCGCCCTGCGCTTCAACACTGGCACGGAACGCAAGCGTGACAATCACATCGAAGGCGAACAGAACCAGAACCAGCGGGCGCGCGTAAGCAACCCACTGCGGCGCAAGGCCCACACGCGGCAGATAGCGCGGAACCAGATGCAGCAGCCCTGCCATGGCCGAGGCGCCGGCAAACCACAGTATCAGGATGGTGGAGATATCGTAGACCGATCCGAAAACATTTCCCAGGTATTGATGAGCGATAAATGCGATTGCGCGTCCGCTGGCTGGACCTCCCTCGCGGTAATCTTCAGGCCGGATGAGCAGCGTTGTCACGAAGCTGGACAGTATCAGCATGACGCTCATGATTACGGCGGCTGTGGCCAGCAGGTAACGGGCATTGCGAATTCTACCGTGCGGCCTTTCCTCTTGATCATCGGCTGCCGTGCCGCCGATAAGAGGCATAACGGAAACACCGGTTTCAAACCCGCTCAGTCCTAGCGCGAGTTGCGGGAAAAGAAGAATGGAAGCCATCACGATATGCGACCAATCGCCCTGCCGGAATAGCGCGGTCTGCCAGTGCGGAAAGGCCAGTGGATGGTTAAGAACAACCATCACGGCGCGCACCAGGACGACCAGGTTCAGCAGCAAATACGGAATGCAAACGGCCGTAGCGAGCCGGATGGCTTCCTTGAAACCTTTCAAAAAAACACCCGCCAGCAGCGCCAGCAGCAGCAGGGTTAGGCCGATGTTCGCATTACCGAGATAAGGATGAAGGAACGGATTTTCGGTTGCGTGTCTGGCTGCATCGGCCGCCGACAGAGTCATGGTAATCACGAAATCAGTTGCCGCGAAACCGAGCAGAACAAGCACCAATAGGCGGCCCCACCAGCCCGCCAGAAGGTTTTCAAGCATCGCGATTGACCCCTGCCCGACGTACGATCGACCAGCGACCAGCGCATAAACCGGAAGAGCGCCTGCCAGCGTAACCGCAACCAGCACAGCCGTCGCTATGGGTGAAAGCACCCCCGCCGCAATCAGCGCAATTCCGGGCTGATAACCGAGGGTGGAGAAATAATCGACTCCAGTCAGCCAGATAACCAAGTACCAGGGCTGGCTCCGCTCCGTGTTGCCATGCGAGGAGTCGAGGACGTCAACTCCACGAATCCATTTCCGCCATCCGGAAAGGGGACGCACCGCGTACGTCTGGCCCGGGACAGGTTCGGGAGGCACAGTCAAAGTGTAAGGCCACCAGCGGGCGGAGTCTCGGCCTCATGCTTCTGCTGATCTTCCAGACAGTAAAGCGTCCAGGGGACCGCCTCCAGCCTGGCCAGCTCGATTTCCCGGCCGCAATCGACACAAACTCCGTATGTGCCTTCGGTTATTCGCTGCAGAGCATCTTCCACTTGGCGCAGCATCTGGGATGCCAAGGTATTCTCTTCGAATGCCGCGGCTTTGCCTTGTGCAGACGTCGCTTCGTCAATAGGGTCTTCCACGCCTTCGGGCGCCTGGCGCGCTTCTCCACGGAAACCCGCCATTTCGTTTCGTAGCTCATCTTGTTTCCTGAGCAGAACCTTTTTGAAATGTTCCGTATCCATCGATGTGACTAGTTTATGAGGTACGACGGCTAGAACCGCGCAAAAGAAGACTCTTCGAGGTCCCTAAACGTTTCCACAAGCGGGTCGAGCCGCGTACCGGCTGCGCTGGGCGCTCGTCAGAACGTAGTTGCCGAGCGGGCTTTCTCTGCCGGAAGCTCTTCTTCTTCGATATGAGCGAACCGTTGGGTCCGGTGCAGGTAATAGTAGACGATCAAAAGCGTCAGCATAAAGAGTGCCAGAATTACCATGACCACAGCGAAGTGCACGAGATTTCGGATCGGAGCGGCCGCCTGATACTCCTCTTGGCTCACCAATACAACCCAGCCGAGATTGGAAAAGTGCTGCTTCAGGCCGGTGTTCGCAAATCCCACAATCCAAGGTCCATTACGCAGATCGGCCATAACCCAGCCGGACTGGCGGCCTTGCGGTGATCCTAAAGAATCGTGAACAAACTCGAACTGCGGTGACTTCACCCGCGCGAACACGTCCGCATTGGGTCCGCTTACGACCGTTCCATCATCGTTTACAAGCTCGGCCCGCGCGCCATTTCCAACCGGGCCCTGCCGGAAGCGCGCCAGCAAGTCTGAAATGCTGACAGCCGCTGTTAAAATTCCGGTGGAAGCGCCTGAATTTGCATCCTTGATGGGCATACTAATGTGGACGTAAGAAGATTTGGTGAACTCATCATCAAGAATGTCGCCGATCCTCACCGCGGGCTGGCCGTTGTTAAAGGCTGCTTGCCAGATCGGATCCTGCGCATAAGAGAGCTTCGGGGGCTGTTGAGACGCCGCCACCACCTTCCCGCTGTCATCAGTAGCGATGATGGACAGCAGCCGCGGATCCGTAATTTTCCGCTGACGAAGTAGCTGGGAAGCGCCCGAAGTAAGCAGCCCCTTGTTGTTGCCCTCCGTCTTGGTCGCCCCTTGACCCGCGGTAGCTGCGTTCACGATGATCGGATCCTGCGCCAATGCGCCAATGTCGTTGACGCGGTCACGCATGAACTGCGAGACGTCATTACTGTACAGCATTGCCATCGTCTTGAAATCACTACCCACCGAATTGTCGAGCGAGTTGCTGCTCCGCTCGGCCATGATCAGACCGGCAATGCTCAGCGGGACGATCACGATAATCAGTGCAAGCAAGAGCTTGGTGATAGAAACCCGGACTTCTAAGCGATCTACTGGCATGGCAGACCTCCCTTGTACTGCTTCATCGGAAGACGTGCCACACCCCAGGGTTGCGGCCTCGCGTGTTGGCGAGTCAACCTGGGCCACCTGGCCGCTTCCCGATCACGATAATACTCCAATTACGCTAGACCGGCCGGCCCCGCTCCCAGCATCAAAAAAAAAGGGCAGCTCGAATCCGAGCCGCCCTGATTGCTTTTCGATTGAGCCTTTGAAGTTATGCTTCTTCGGCGCCCATCGCTTCTTCGCCGAGATCCTCGGAGAGCCCGCCCGTGTAAATGCCGGGAGTGTCTTCCGAATAATCTTGTAAGCCGTCCCCGAACGACACTTCCTGTTCTGGAAGCGCCTCTTCTTCCACCACGTCCTCGCCGGCGATTTTGACACGCCGGTAAAACTCCATGCCAGTTCCGGCAGGGATAAGGCGGCCCATGATGACGTTCTCCTTGAGTCCTCGGAGATAATCCACCTTGCCGTTGATTGCGGCTTCGGTCAGAACACGCGTGGTCTCCTGGAAGCTCGCCGCGGAGATAAATGAGTCGGTCGAAAGCGATGCTTTCGTGATTCCAAGCAGAATCGGCTTTCCGGCTGCCGGGTGCCCGCCTGCTTCTATCACACGCGAGTTCTCTTCGCGGAAGCGGAATTTATCTACCACTTCCTCGGGTAGAAATTCGGTATCGCCGATGTCTTCTACCCTGACCCACCGCATCATTTGACGCGATATCACTTCGAGGTGCTTGTCGTTAATGTTTACGCCCTGCAGACGGTAAACTTCCTGGATTTCATTGACCAGGTACTTCTGCAGTTCCTTTTCGCCGAGTACCGCCAGAATGTCATGCGGATTCCGGGGGCCATCCATCAGCGGATCACCCGAGCGCACGCGCTCGCCTTCCTGAACGTTGATGTGAACGCCGCGGGGAATCGAGTATTCCTTCTGAACGCCGTCATCACCAACGATATAGAGCTTACGCATGCCTTTGCTGACTTCGCCGTACTTCACAACGCCATTGATTTCCGCGATAACCGCCGTTTCCCGAGGCTTGCGAGCTTCAAACAGCTCTACCACGCGCGGCAGACCGCCCGTAATGTCCTTGGTCTTCGTGGTGGCCCGCGGAATCTTGGCGAGCACGTCTCCGGCGTGTACCTCTTCGCCGTCCGACACCATAAGGTGCGCGTGAGTAGGCATCAGGTAACGCTTCTCTTCCGAACGGCTGCCGCCTTCCGGCCGGACCACGACCGTCGGGAATCGCTTTTCGTCAGAAGACTCGGTTACTACCACCTGCATATTGCCGGTGATTTCGTCCACCTGCTCCTGCGTTGTGACGCCGTCAATGAGGTCCTTGAAATGAATCGCGCCGCTGACCTCAGTCAGAATCGAGAACGTGTAAGGATCCCATTCGAGCAGGATCTGGTTGGCCTTGACCGGCTTCCCATCTTCGACGTTGATCTTCGCGCCGTAAACTACCGGATAGCGTTCCCGCTCGCGATTTTTTTCGTCGACGATGATCAGGATGCCGTTGCGATTCATCGCGATCAGTTCGCCCTTGTTGTTGCGAACCGTATTGACGTTGCTGAATTTGACGAATCCGTCGCTCTTCGAATCCTGGGTCGATTGCTCGCTGATCCTGGTCGCAGCGCCACCGATATGGAACGTACGCATGGTGAGCTGGGTGCCGGGTTCGCCAATGGATTGGGCCGAGATAATACCGACCGCTTCGCCCCGTTCCACCATCCGACCCGTTGCCAGGTTGCGGCCATAGCAGAGGCGGCACACGCCGCGTTTCGATTCGCACGTCAAGACCGAGCGGATCTTCACCCGCTCGATACCAGCCGCCTGAATGGCGCTGGCGAGTTCTTCCGTGATCTCCTGGTTTACTTCGACGATCACGTTGTTCTCATAGTCCCGCTGGTCTTCGAGCGCCACGCGGCCGACAATACGGTCGCGTAACGGTTCGATGATTTCGCCGGATTCGATAATGGGCTCAACGTAAATGCCGTCCGTGGTCCCGCAATCGTCCTCGGTAATGATGACGTCCTGCGCCACATCGCAAAGACGGCGAGTAAGATAGCCCGAGTCCGCTGTCTTAAGGGCCGTATCAGCCAGACCTTTGCGCGCGCCGTGCGTTGAGATGAAGTACTGCAGCACGTTCAGGCCTTCGCGGAAGTTCGCGGTAATAGGAGTCTCGATGATTTCACCGGACGGCTTGGCCATCAGGCCGCGCATACCGGAGAGCTGGCGGATCTGTTGTTTCGAACCACGAGCGCCGGAGTCGGCCATGATGTAAATCGGGTTGAGCATACGACCCGTCCGGTCGTCCTCTTCCATGTTCTTGAACATCTTGTCGGAGACCGCTTCGGTGACCTTCGACCAGATTTCAATGATTTTGTTGTATCGCTCCGATTGGGTAATGGCGCCTTCCTGGTATTGCGCCTGCACTTCAATCACCTGTCTCTCGGCCTCGCGAACCAGGCCGGCCTTCTCTTCCGGCACCACCATGTCATCGATGCCAATCGAAATACCCGCGCGTGTCGCATACAGGAAGCCAAGCTTCTTGACTTCATCCAGCATCTGCACTGTGATCTGCAGTCCGAACTTCAGATAGCAGTATTGGACCAGTTGCCCAAGACCCTTCTTCTTGAGGAGACCATTAATGAATGGCATCTCTTTCGGAAGAACGTCGTTCAAAATCACGCGCCCGACCGTCGTATCCATGTACTGCTTGTTATATTCGATCGGCTCCGTGTACATGACGTTCTGGTTGTCAAACGCCTTGGAAAGGTCGATCACCTTGCCGGTGTGGCGAAGCTTGATGGCGGTAAGCGTTTCAACTTCTCCCATTTCGAGCGCGATGAGCACGTCTTCGATGGAAGCGAAGGTGCGGCCGGAACCCTTCGAGTTCGGGCGCATCTTGGTGAGGTAATAAAGGCCCAGCACCATATCTTGCGTCGGAATGGCGATAGGCGCTCCGTGAGCCGGCGAAAGAATGTTATTTGAAGCCAGCATCAGGGTGGATGCTTCGATCTGTGCTTCGGGCGATAACGGAATGTGAACCGCCATCTGATCGCCGTCAAAATCGGCATTGAACGCCGTACAGGTCAGCGGGTGCAGCTTAATCGCTTTCCCTTCCACCAGAACCGGCTCGAATGCTTGAATGCCCAGGCGGTGCAGCGTGGGAGCACGGTTCAGCAGGATGGGGTGATCCTTGATGACTTCCTCAAGTATGTCCCAAACCACCGGATCCTGCTGTTCAACCAGTTCCTTGGCTTGCTTGATGGTCGTACAGTGGCCGCGCTGCTCCAGGCGATGATAAATGAATGGCTTGAAGAGCTCCAACGCCATCTTCTTCGGAAGACCGCACTGGTGTAGTTTCAGCTCGGGGCCGACAACGATCACCGAGCGGCCGGAATAATCGACGCGCTTGCCCAACAGGTTCTGGCGGAAGCGCCCCTGCTTGCCTTTCAATGTATCGGAAAGCGATTTCAGCGGACGGTTATTCGCGCCGCGCAGCACGCGGCCACGGCGTCCGTTGTCGAATAGCGCGTCCACCGCTTCCTGCAGCATGCGCTTTTCATTGCGTACAATCACATCCGGAGCGTGCAGCTCCATTAGCTTTTTTAAACGGTTGTTGCGGTTGATAACCCGGCGATAAAGGTCATTGAGATCGGATGTCGCAAAGCGGCCGCCGTCCAATGGAACCAGCGGGCGAAGCTCCGGCGGAATCACAGGAATTACGTCCAGAATCATCCACTCCGGCTTATTGCCGGACTTGCGGAAGCTTTCGACCACGCGAAGACGCTTGGCGTGCTTCAGCTTCTTTTGTGCTGAAGTCTCCGTCTTCATCTTTTCGCGGATTTCCAGGCTAAGCGCCTCGATATCGATTTTCTTCAGCAGTTCCTTCACGCCCTCGGCGCCCATCATGGCGACGAATTTGCCCGGAAACTCCTGATCCAGCTGGCGTTTGCGTTCGTCGCTGATTACCTCGCCCTGCCGTAGGCCGGTTGCCTCGCCCGGATCGATGATGACGAACGCTTCGTAATAGAGAACCCGCTCCAATTCGCGCAGAGTGATGTCCAGCAAGTAACCGATGCGGCTCGGAAGACCTTTGAAAAACCACACGTGCGAGGAGGCGCTGGCAAGTTCAATGTGCCCCAGCCGTTCGCGTCGCACCCGCGACAGAGTTACTTCTACTCCGCATTTATCGCAGATAACGCCGCGATGTTTCATGCGCTTGTATTTGCCGCAGAGACATTCCCAATCGGCAACGGGTCCGAAAATCCGGGCGCAGAAGAGGCCATCACGCTCAGGCTTGAACGTGCGGTAGTTGATGGTCTCCGGCTTGGTGACTTCGCCGTGCGACCAGCTCCGGATCTTTTCCGGAGAGGCCAGACTGATTCGGATGGAATCGAAGTCGGCGATGAGATTGGTTCTATCGTACGGAGAGGAACGATACATGAATTGTCCTTGAAAACCCTTTCACTCTTCTCGTGAACGCGGACGCCGGAACGCCCTGCTCACTTATGCCCGTTTCCAAAACAGCGGAGGAAGCGTGGGCATCATTTTGACGCCCCTCCGCGCTATTCACTTAATCCGCGGCATGCGCCAGGTCCTGCATCTCGCGCGGTTTCTTCATCAGTTCCACGTCGAGGCAGAGGCTCTGCAACTCGCGAATCAATACATTGAACGATTCCGGAACGCCCGGTTCCGCGGCCGCCTCGCCCTTTACGATTGCTTCGTAAATCTTGGCCCGGCCATAAACATCGTCCGATTTTGCCGTCAGCAGCTCTTGCAAAATGTATGCTGCGCCGTATGCTTCAAGGGCCCACACTTCCATTTCGCCGAACCGCTGTCCGCCGAACTGCGCCTTGCCGCCAAGCGGCTGCTGCGTAATCAGCGAATACGGTCCAATCGAGCGTGCGTGGATCTTGTCGTCCACCAGATGGCTCAGTTTGAGCATGTAGATGTAGCCGACCGTGACGGGCTGCTCGAATTGAGCGCCTGTCAGGCCATCAAACAGCGTGATCTTGCCCGAAGTGGGCAGTTCCGCCTCGGTCAGGCGAGCCTTGATATCCTTTTCCGTCGCGCCGTCGAACACCGGAGTTGCAAAGTGCAGACCGAGTTTCTCCGCAGCCCAGCCCAAGTGCGTTTCAAGCACCTGGCCGACATTCATACGAGACGGCACGCCCAGCGGATTCAGCACGATCTCGACCGGCGAGCCGTCGGGCAGATAAGGCATGTCTTCTTCCGGCACGATGCGGGCGATGACGCCCTTGTTTCCGTGCCGTCCGGCCATCTTGTCGCCGACCGAAAGCTTGCGTTTCATGGCGATATAAACCTTTACGAGCTTGATTACGCCCGGAGGCAGTTCATCGCCCTTGCGCAGCTTGGCAATTTTCTCTTCGGTGATCTTTTCGAGAACCGCGATCTGGCGCGAGGTCATTTCTTCGATCTCGTCGATCTGTTCGTTCAGCCGAATATCTCTGGTATTGAGCCGCATCCGCTTTAGATCGCGCGCTCGAAGCTTCTCAAGCACATCGCGGGTCAGCGGAATCTCTTTCGAGAGCAGCTTTTTATTGGTCTTTTCGTCGTGCAGGTCGGCCAGAAGTTCCTTGCCCTTCAGCAATTCCTCCAGGCGTTTCGCACGTTCATCGCTCAGGATTCGCTTTTCGTCCTCCAGGTTGCGGTGCATGCGCTCTTCCTGCAGTTGCAGAATTTGCTTCGAGCGTTCGTCCAGCTCCGCACCCTTTCGGGAGAACACCTTGCAATCCACAATGGTGCCCTCAATGCCGGGCGGGCAGTAGAGAGACGCGTCCTTCACATCGCCGGCCTTCTCCCCGAAGATGGCGCGCAGCAGTTTCTCTTCCGGAGTAAGCTGCGTTTCCCCTTTCGGAGTCACTTTGCCGACCAGAATGTCGCCGGGCTTGACCGTTGCGCCGACGCGGATGATGCCGCTCTCGTCCAGGTTGCGAAGGAACGATTCCGCAATGTTCGGAATATCGCGGGTGATTTCTTCCGGCCCCAGCTTCGTATCGCGCGCTTCGATTTCGAATTCTTCGATATGAATCGAGGTGTAGTAATCGTCCTTGACCAGCTTTTCGCTGACCACGATTGCATCTTCAAAGTTGTAGCCGCGCCATGGCATGAAGGCCACCAGCACATTCCGGCCCAACGCGAGTTCACCGGCTTCCGTACAGGGGCCATCGGCCAGAACATCGCCTTTTTTGACCTTCTGGCCCTGGTAGACGATCGGCTTCTGGCTGATGCAGGTGTTCTGGTTCGAGCGCTTGAACTTCGTGAGCTGATAAATGTCGGCGCCTACTTCGCGCGACATCTGGCCTTCATGCGCGCCTCCCTCGACACGCACGATGATCCGCTCGCTATCCACGGAATCCACTACGCCGGGCCGCTTACAGATGACGACCGCCCCGGAATCGCGAGCCGTTACACGCTCCATGCCGGTCCCCACATAAGGAGCCTCGGCACGCAGCAGCGGCACGGCCTGGCGCTGCATATTCGAACCCATCAACGCACGGTTAGCGTCGTCGTTCTCAAGGAACGGAATCAGGCTGGCGGCAACCGAGACAAGCTGTTTCGGACTCACGTCCATGTATTCCACTTCGTCACGGTGCTTCAGCACAAAGTTGCCGGCCTGCCGGGCGTTCACCAGATCGTCAACAATTCGACCCTTGTCATCGATAGCGACGTTGGCCTGGGCAATGATGTACTTGTCTTCTTCCCAGGCGGAAAGGTAATCGGAATGCGCTTCGAACTCGGCGTGCTGCTTCTTTGCGCTCAGGGCTGCATTCGCTTTATCTACCGCCTCACGGGCGGCCACTTGGCCCACTCTGAAATCGGTATCGCCGGGGTTCAGCAGCCTGACCTCATCCACCAGCACGCCTTCACGAACACGCCGGTAAGGGCTTTCAATGAAACCGTACTCGTTAATCCGGGCAAAGCACGAGAGCGAGGAGATCAATCCGATATTCGGACCTTCCGGCGTCTCGATCGGGCAAATACGGCCGTAGTGCGTCGGATGCACGTCGCGGACTTCGAATCCCGCGCGCTCACGGGATAGACCGCCCGGTCCCAGTGCCGAGAGCCGCCGCTTGTGCGTAATCTCGGATAGCGGGTTGGTCTGATCCATGAACTGCGAGAGCTGGCTGGAACCAAAGAACTCTCGAATGGCGGCCATTACTGGCTTGGCGTTTACCAGGTCGTGCGGCATGGCCGTGGACATTTCCTGGTACACTGACATCTTTTCCTTGATGGCGCGCTCCATGCGGACCAGTCCGATACGGAACTGATTCTCGAGCAGTTCGCCGACCGCGCGCACACGGCGGTTGCCAAGGTGGTCGATATCATCTACCGCTCCAATTCCTTTGCGAAGCTTCAACAGGTAAAGGATGGTATCGGTAAAGTCTTTTTGATCGAGCGTGCGCTTATCCAGAGGCGTTGAATCGGCCTTGTCGTACAGCTTGATGTTGAACTTCATGCGGCCGACGCGCGAGAAATCGTATTTGCGCGAGTCGAAAAACATGCCTTGGAAAAGCTGTGTCGCGGTATCCAGTGTGGGAGGATCGCCGGGCCGCAGCTTGCGGTAAATCTCAAGCAGCGCGTCGTTCTGACTCTTGACGCTATCTTTGCGCAGGGTTGCGGAAATTACGTTGCCGGCATCGTCCCGATCCGGGAAGAAAATTTCGAAGCTCTCGATTCCAGCCTCGGCCAGTTTGCCGATACCGGTTGCCGTCAGTTCGTGATTGGCTTCAATCAGCACTTCACCGGTTGACATATCGATCACATCGGAGGCAACATAGGCCGCTTCGAGGTCGTTCGAAGCAACTTCCACCTGCTCGATCTTCGCTTTCTGGATCTCACGGAAAACTGAGTTGGTAATTTTGCGGCCTTGCGGGACCACCTGCTCGCCGGCTTTGTTATTGATGGCGTGCGAGAGTTTCATGCCGACCAGGCTGTCGTTGACGCCCCACATCAGCTTGTTGTTCTTCAGAGAAATGGTGGAGAGTTTGTAGAACGCCCGGATAATGTCGGCGTCGGTCTTTAGGCCAAGAGCCCGCAGGAATACCGTGCCATAGAATTTGCGCTTGCGGTCGATGCGGACATGCAGCAAATTCTTGTTGTCGTATTCAAACTCCACCCAACTGCCGCGATAGGGAATGATCTTTCCAAGAAAGTACCCCTGCGTCTGAACGCGCTCGAAGAACACGCCCGGCGAGCGGTGCAGCTGAGAAACAATCACGCGCTCGGTCCCGTTGATGATGAAGGTCCCGTTTTCGGTCATCAGCGGGATTTCACCAAAGAACACTTCCTGTTCCTTGATGTCCCGAACCGTCTTGTTCCCGGTCTCGGCGTCCTTATCGTAAACAGTAAGCCGGATGGTGACCTTCAACGGAGCCGCGTATGTCATCCCGCGCTCTTCGCATTCCGGCACATCGTACTTAAGCTGCAGCGCCACGGGATCGCCGCAGCGGTTGCAGAACGTCACGATGTTCTTATTGAATGTTCCGCACTTGTGGCACAGCACATCGCCGGCATGAAATGGATCGGTCCGGATTTCGGCGCCGCAGTTCGGGTTGCGGCAGATTGTGCGCAGGTGATGCAGCCCTTTCAGGTTGCCGCATTTGCACTCCCAGTTCCCGATCGAGTAGTCGACGAATTCCAACTGGCTCAGGCCGCGGAAATCGGAAATCGGGAAAACGGAGCTGAATACGCTTTGCAGACCTGCGTCTTCGCGCTCTTTCGGAAGCAGGTCCATTTGCAGAAAGCGCTCGTACGATCGCTTCTGTACCTCAATGAGGTTTGGAATGGGGATCGAAGTTTTAATCTTCGAAAAATCGACTCTCTCGCGGAGAGATCCTTTTGACACGTTGGGCATCTACGCTTGTCCTTTAGGAAACCAATGACACGATGACGACATTCAGCAATTCGCGATAACGAAGCCGAAGCGCAGCACGAAAGCGGGCTACGACCATCAGCGGGGATCAGGCGACCCACCGCCAACTGTTTGCGCGGCGCTAGCAAAAAGGGCCGCGCGGAGAGAAAAACTATTGAAAAAGGTCGAAATTAACGATATTACGTTTATAGGCTCGGGATGCGGTTTTGCCAGCAGATAGGGTGCAAAAGATGATCTGTCGATCGAAAGAGTTAATTCAGGCATGCAAAAGCCCCACCGACCCATACAAGGTCCGCGGGAGAACTTTAGGGAACTGAAACCACAAATTGAATGCTGGACCGTCCCGGCTTGACGTCTGTTTCAGAATAACACAAATCGAACCAGCCGCGTCAACTGACACGACTGGCCCGCACTTCCATGTCACGCCCGTGAAAGCTGGCGTTTGTACCTACTTGACCTCGACGCTCGCCCCAACGTCGGTGAATTTCTTCCGGATCGCCTCGGCTTCGTCCTTGTTTACACCCTCTTTAATCGGCTTTGGGGCGCCGTCCACCAGATCTTTCGCTTCCTTCAGACCCAGACTGGTTACTTCGCGCACCGCCTTGATAACGTTGATCTTATTCGCGCCCGCAGCGGTCAGAATGACCGAAAACTCGGTCTTTTCCTCAGCCGGAGCCGCCGCTGCCCCGCCACCTGCCGTCGGAGCCGCAACCGCGACCGAAGCCGCGGCAGCCGACACACCCAGCTTCTCCTCCAGCATCTTTACAAGCTGAGAAGCCTCCAGCAGGGTCAGGCCCTGGATCTGTTCTGCTATTGCGTTGATATCCGCCATTTCTTCCTTTTAAACTCCCTTACGATGTCCTAAAAATTCTCTGGTCCACGGCGGATTCGACCGCCAACCAAATCTACTGTTGAAATTTGTTCTCTTTCGCAGCCTGATCCAGCACCACCGCCAAATTCCGGCCCACCCCGTTGATCGAGGTCACCAGCCGGGTAGCCGTGGCGTTGATCAAGTAAAGCAGCTTCGCGTAAAGCTCTTCTTTCGGCGGCATCGTGGCCAGCTCGCCGATCGCTTTCAGGTCGATCACCCGGCCTTCCACCATGCCGGCCTTGAAGGTGAACGCCGCGTTTTCTTTGGAATACTTCGCCAGCGCCTTCGCAAGGCCAACCGGATCCTTGGCGGTGTAGGCCAGCGAGGTCATACCTTTCAAGTCCCCCAGCAGATCGTTCGCCGGGGTGCCTTCAGCGGCTTTCGCGGCCAGATTATTTTTCACGACGCGGTAACTGCCGCCCGCATCGCGAACTGCCTTCCGAAGCTGGAAGTCCTGGCTGACCGTCAGCTTTTCGTAGCTGGTGACGAACAGGTTTTTGTTCTCGGCGATCGTTTTCTTCAGATCCTCGAGATCCTTCTTCTTTTCGTTCTTATCCTTCATGCGGCGCTGCCTCTTCTTCCCCGCCTATACGGCCTTGGCGTTAAATGGCGTGACGTCGAGCGGCACGCCAGGACCCATCGTTGAGCATAAGGTCGCGCTCTTGACGTATTTGCCCTTCGCTGCCGTCGGCTTTGCCTTGATCACAGCCTGAATCAGGCTATTCGTGTTTTCCAGCAACTTGTCACTTGCGAAACTAACTTTGCCCACCGGAGCGTGAATCACGCCGGTCTTATCGACCCGAAATTCCACTTTGCCGGCCTTGATCTCCTGGATCGCGTTGCGAACATCGGTCGTGACAGTGCCGGTCTTCGGATTCGGCATCAGACCACGCGGGCCCAGCACCTTGCCTAGCCGGCCCACGGAGCGCATCATGTCCGGCGTCGCGATCACGGCATCGTAATCAGTCCAGTTCTCACTCTGGATCTTGGTAACCATGTCCTCGCCGCCAACGAAATCCGCGCCCGTCTCCTGCGCTTCACGGATCTTGTCGCCGGAGGCGATCACCAGCACCCGTTTCGACCGCCCCAAACCGTTGGGCAGAACCACCGTGCCCCGAACCATTTGATCGGCGTGCTTCGGATCGACGCCCAGGCGCATATGCACCTCAACCGTCTCATCGAATCGGGTGAATTTAATCTTTTGAACTAAGTTGACGGCCTCGGCAAGCTGATAGGGCTTTAGATCTACCTGCTTGGCCGCGGCTTCGTATTTCTTGCCGGGCTTTTGACTCATGTTTTGACTGGTCCAAGCGGCTCAGGCGCAGACACACACACCCTTGCCTCCCAAGTTGGCTGGAAACCTTTTCTAGAGTAGCACAGTGAGAAATGGGGTGATATATGGATTCAATGAAAATCGTGCGACTGCATAGCTGCCGCTCCGCGAAAGCTTAATTCTTCAATATCTCCCGCCTTCACGGAAATCACGCCGCTAATGCTCTGCAGCACTCCCTTCACCAGCACATAAGGAGCGCCTGTGCAGACTTGTCTTTTGCGATCAAACAGATTGGGTTGAATGATAATGTTTATAATTCCTGTCTCGTCTTCCAAACTCATAAAGACGAATCCCTTTGCGGTGCCCGGGCGCTGGCGCGTAATTACGCACCCCGCTACCGTCAACACCATTCCATTGCGCTGCGCCTTTGCCATCGCTGCGTCCAGGATTCCCATCTTTCGCACACGCTCGCGATAGTATGCCATTGGGTGCTTGCCAATACTCAGGCCGCTATTGCTGAAATCCGCATAAGTCCGCTGTTGGTCTGCCATCGGTTGCAAAGGCGATGCCGCACCGTCATCGGCTGCCGGTTCCAGTAGTCGCCCCACCGGTTGAAGCGCGAGTTCTGCTTGCCATAATGCGCCGCGTCTGTGCCGGTCTGACTTCTCTTTCGGCAGAGAATTCAATGCGCCCAACTCTGCCAGGGCCGAGATTTCATCCTTCTGCAGTTCCGGCACGCGCCGCACCAGGTCCCGCAGTGAATTGAACAGTCGCAGCTTCCGTTCCTGCTCGATTTTGCGCGCCGTTACGGAGCTCAACCCGCGCACATAGTTGAGACCTAAACGCACATACTTTTGTTTGCCATCCGTCTCCACCGTGCAGAGATAGTCAGAGCGAATAATATCCACCGGCCGGAAGCGCTGCCCATGCCGCTGCGCGTCTTTTACCAGTGTTGCGGGCGAATAAAAGCCCATCGGCTGGTTATTCAGCATCGCTACGGTAAATGCTGCCAGGTAGCGGCATTTCAGATAAGCGCTGGCATACGCAATCAGCGCAAAACTGGCGGCATGCGATTCCGGAAACCCGTACAGTGCAAATGACGTGATCGCCTGAACAATGCGCTCCTGCGTTTCGCCTGAAATACCGTTCCGCTCCATGCCTTCGCGAAGTTTTATCTCCACTTCGCGCATTCTTTTTTCGGAGCGCTTAAATCCGAAGGCCCGCCGCAATTCCTCAGCTTGCCCGCCGCTGAACCCGGCCGCAATCATCGCAATACGAATCAACTGCTCCTGAAATAACGGCACGCCCAGAGTGCGCGCCAGCACCGGCTCGAGTGATGGGTGCAAACATACCGGCTGCTCCAAACCTTGCCGCCGTTTCAAATACGGATGCAGCATCTGACCCACAATCGGACCCGGCCGGATAATCGCCACCTGCACCACGATGTCGTAAAATTTCGCCGGTTTCATGCGCGGCAGGCACGACATCTGCGCCCGGCTCTCTACTTGAAACAAGCCAATCGTGTCCGCTTTCTGCAAACACTCGTAAACCGGCGGATCGTCTTGCGGCAAGTGCGCCAGGTCAACAGTTTCGTTATACCGGTCCCGGATGACCTCAATCGTGTCTTCGAGCACTGCCATCATGCCCAGCCCCAGCAGGTCCACTTTGACAATGCCGAGATCGGCGCAATCGTCCTTATCCCACTGCACCACGACGCGGCCCGGCATGGATGCCGGTTCCAGTGGCACCACGCAATCAAGTTGTCCCTGGCAAATCACCATGCCTCCGGAGTGCTGGCCCAGATGCCGTGGCAATTCCAGAATTTCGCTGGTGAGCGAAAAGAATTTCAACGTGCGGGGATCATCCAGGCAAAAACCCTGCTCGCGGAAGCGCCGCTCCAGCGAATCCTTCGGATC
>Ga0308174_10000066_pt1 | contig 43183 bp, 65 predicted proteins | sample PhyPR2_FD_203894 | JGI IMG/M metagenome (GOLD analysis project Ga0308174, IMG submission 203894) | Soil microbial communities from UC Gill Tract Community Farm, Albany, California, United States - DLSLS.P.R2 | ecosystem: Environmental > Terrestrial > Soil > Agricultural land | place: USA... | reverse complement strand
GCCGGTCGGCGCGACGAGTTGCCAGGCGACCGTCAGCCGCGCCAGCATTTCGCCGAGGTCGTCGTAATCTTCCTGCGGGGAAGGCAGCCGGCCGGTGCGGCGTAGCTTTTCCTCGCGGGCGAAGCGATGGTCCTGCGCGGCGCGGCTGTTCCAGCCGAGCAACTCGATCCAGCACATTTCGCCCGCCTCGTCGGCGATGCGCCGGCCGGTGCCGGGGCGGGTCGGGTAGAATTTGGCCGAGAGGTCGGCCGGCAGCGCGAGGTCGTCGAATAGACCGGGCATGGGGATGCGTCCTGTATTGTGCAAAACGTGTCCGGTCTCTACCGGCCGAGGCTTGCGCGCGCCTGCCCGAGCGCGGCACCGCCATCGGCCGGCAGGGGGCCGCGCATCAGCGCAGCCCCGCCGGTATTGGGCACTCGGTCGCCAGGTTAGGCGGCGACAGCCGTATCAGTGATGCGGATTGTCGACGCAGGCTTGTCGCTGTCGCCGCCGAGGTATTCAAGCGCCTGGAACGCGCAGGTCACGGGCTGCGACAGGTCGCCGCGAATATCCTCGTCGGCCGAGTTGAGTTTCACGCGCGGCAACTCGATGGTGATGCTGTCGCCGCCGGTCGTCGCGTTCGTCACAACGAGCGTAACCGAAACCTCGGTTTCATTCTCGAAAATGGTCGCCGCCGTGTCGGCGTCGTCGAGTAGGAATGTCAGCGTCCCGTCGACCTGCGTTGTGCCCAGCAGAATGTCGGGCGGGAACGCCTGGCCGAGCACGGCGGGCGCCTCGCTGGCGGTTGCGACGCTGACGGTCGCCGCCGTCACGAGGCCGACCGCAACGCCGTCGATGCTGATGCTGCCGCCGAGGCTGTTGCACACTTCCGTCGTGGTCGCCGCCGTCGGCCCGGTCAGGTAGGGCGCAGCGCCCGCCGAGAGGGTCTTTCGGTTGCGGCCGAGCACCATAAACTCGACGGTCGAATTGCCCTCGGCCGGCACCGACAGGCGAAAGCCCGTCACGCGCATTTCGGTATAAAGCCGCGACTTGTCCAAGTCGGTGTTGTACCGCTCGACGGCGAGCTTGCGCCGCACATGACCGCTCGCCGGCGCGGTGACGCTGAACCCGTCGGTCGCCGACGCGCGGGTGCCGCGCAGCGCCGCCTCGATCCAGTCAAAATAGGTGCCCGGCGAAAGCTCGCCGCCGATCGTGCCCTCTACCCGGCGCGAGGTGCGGCGGCTGCTGCGCACCTGGCGCGACGGCAGGATTTCGGCCGAGCGGGTGTTATTGACGCGCAGGTTCAGCGAGGCGCTCGTGTAGCGCAACACCTGGCCGCCGGTAGCGCCTGGCGCGGTCGCCGTGTCTGCCTCGGTATTCGTCGCCATCGTGCCGACGGAATAGAATTTGTAGCGCAGGCTTACGCCCGAGCCCTCGGCGATCGTCATGCGGGGGTTTCCCTTGGAAGCTCAGGCTTGCCCAAAGCCGGGAGGAACGGGCGCCGGTGCCGACTAGCCCCGGAACCGGAAAACGAAGGCGGCAATGCCGCTGCGCACCCACCACGCGCCATCTTCCGACGCGCCCGGCTGCTGCAATGGCATCGAGCCGATAAAGGACAGCGCGCCGGCGCGGGTGCCCCGGAACACGCCAAGCGCCTCGTCGAGTAGCCCGAGTGTCACGGTCTCGCCGGTGCCGCGCGCGCCGAACACGCGCACCACGACAGAACCGCCAAGCTCGCGCTCGGCCAGGCCGGGGCCGCTGCCGAACGCGACTGCGCGCTCGTCGTCAAACTCGATGCTGACGTGCAGCCACGCCGCCGTGTCGCCGCGCGAGGGTGTCGCAAAATCTGTATTGCTATGGAACAGCACCGGAACGCCCGCCGGCGCAGGCCAGCGCGCGAGCCATGCCGCCTCGATAGCCGCAACCGCGTCGGTGTAGGGGTTCGCCATTATGCCGCCTGGTGCTCGCGTATCAGGATGCCGGGAAAGCGCACGTTGGCATCGTTCGCGCGCGCCTCGGCCGATCGGGTCGAGCGGCCCCGGTGCCGCTTCCGGCCGGTCTCGCGTCGGCCGCTGCCGCCGAGGTCGAAATAGTTGAAATCGAAAGTCGCCAGGCTGCGGTGCGCCGCGCGAAGCCGCATACAGGATTGCTCGACGAAATGCTGCTGAACCTGCACGACGAACGGGCTGCCGTCGGCGGCATTGCCGACTTCCAGCCGGCGGGCATAAGGCGCCGCCACCACCACAACAGCCGAGGTTGCCAAGCGCGGGATTGGATCGTGCCGGCCGATTTCGTCGCCCTCGATCAACGTAATTACGTTCCGCTTCCATGCGCCGCTGCGCTCGGGGCCGTGCTCGGTCAGCCACTCGACGGTGCGAATGACCGCTTCCGCCAGGTAGCTCCAATCGAGTAGCACCCGGCTGTTGTGGCCGACGGCGGCGAGGTCGGCGTGCCGCCTGCCGTCAACGATCATATCGGCCAGGTCGGGCGCAATGCCGCCAGAGCGCGCGGTTTGCTCGGCGACGACGCGCGTGCGGGCTTCCGTCACCGCCTCGCGCAGCCGGCGGGCTGCCAGGTCGGGCAGTAGGTCGCGCGCCACGACATCGAGCCGCGTCCCATTGTTCCGAAATGCCATGTCAGCCGCCCCGCACGGCGAGGCTGTAGCCGATAAGCTCGGCGCCTTCGTAAACGGGGCTGGCGAATAGCACGGTCCAGCTATTGGCCGTCGTGCGTAGCTCGTCGGGGTTGCGCGGCGGCACCGGGAAGCCGGCCGCCGTCAGGTCGGAAGCGAGCAACTCAACCCGCGCATCGCCTTGCCGCAGGTTCGTGCCGGCAAGCTCGTCGGGGGCATACCGCGTCAGAACGCCCGTCACGGCGGCCGGCGATCCCGCGCCGCGCCGCAGCGTCAGGGGGCGGCCGAACATCGTCACAAGCGACGCACGGGCCGCGCCGATCGGCCCCACTAGCTGAACCACCGGCGCCACGGCGCCAGCAACGCGCCCGCCTCGGCAGGCAGCGCCCCGCCGCTCTCGGCCGGGCCGGTCGCATAGGTGACGCTGCCGACGCCCTCGGCCGACTGGCTGCGAATGTAGGGGTCTCGGCCCCGGCCGAAATGCCAGGCTTTCATGGTCGAGAGGCAGGCTTGCTCAATATCCGGCGGCAGCGTGTCGGGCAGCACGAACCCGGCCGCATACTCGATGACAACGGGGCCGCCCCAGCACCACCCGTAGCGCGCGCCGGCCGCGACGCGGTGCAGCACGCCGTCGGCGAGATAGTATTCATCGGCCGCGAGCGTTGTATCGCCGTCGAGCACCGACGCAATTTCGGGGTCTAGCTCGTTCGCCAGCGCGATGCCCGATGCGGTCTCGGTCGGATAGGCGCTGAACCACGGGCGCACGCGCTCGGTCTGCCGCAGCGTCTCGCGCCCGAAGCCTCGCGGGCGGTTGCAGAACCGAATGCACGCCGCCGAGGCGCGGGCGATTAGCGCCGTCATCTGTTCATCGGTGCCGGCGGTGCCTAGCTCGACACGCGCCACCTCTAGCGTCGTGAGGTTCTGCGTCGTCGCCGGTGTCAGTATTTGCAGCATGGAAGCCCCTCGTTGCCACCGGCAGCAGCGCAGCGCGGCCCGAGCCGCGCCGCGTCAGGTATCAGCGGCGAGCTTTCGCCTTCACGCGCGAGCCGTTCGCGCCGACTTCCTCGGGCTCGTCGGGCTCGCTGCCTTCCTCGGGGTCGTCATCCTGGCCGGGCGGAACCTTGTTCGGGTCGGGCAGGTCGGGCTTGGGGGTGCCGTTCGGCACGGGCGCCGGCTGCTGCGGCTCGTCGCTGCCGACGATATAGGCGCGAAGCTCGCTTGCCTCGGCTTTGCTGACGGTGATGGTGTCGCCCGCCTCGTGCGTCTCGCTGCCGCGCGTCAGGCGCTTCGTCAGGGTGACGGTCTCGGTGTCGCTCATTAGGTCTCAACTCCCATCTTTACGGCACGGCACGGCGAAGGCACGGGGCGGCACGGGGCCGCCCCGCCAGTCTCGGCCGACTTAGGCCGGTACGACGCTGCCAGTGATGAAGGCAGCCGGGCGATAGACCGCGAGAGCGACGCGTTCCTCCCCGCGCACAGTCACCATGTTTTTGACGAAATTGTCCTGGTCCTCGGTGCTCAGCAAAACCTCGATCGCCATGCGGTCGAATAGCTGCGCGCCGAGCCGGAACGCGCCGGTCAGGAACACGCCCGACGCCATAGCTTGGGTTGCCACGACGGGCAGGCCCCACAGCGTCGGCGCCGCGATGCCCTGCGGATTGGCGAACAGATATTCGCCCTGCGTCGTCTTGGTCATCTCGACGCGCGCCCAATCAATCGGGTTGAGCACGAACCCGCTGCTCGGGTACTCGGCGAGCGCCGCTTGCAGCGCGGCGAGGCGCAGAATGTCGATGCTCGTCAGGTCGCCGTCGGGAGTGAACGGCGCGGCGTATGCGGTCGCCTGCGGGATGATGCCGTGCAGGTTCGCGCCAGAGCCCGAGCCGTTCAGGATTTGATTTTCCTCGACGAGTTGCAGCCCGTAGCGCAGTCGCCCGTCGATGATCGACCGCAGTTGCGGCGCGTCATCCATGACCTGGCGGCTCGCCTTGAACGTGTGCGCCAGGGTGCGCACGGGCGAATTCACGAGGTCAAAGGTGATGTTGCTTTGCGGCTTCAACGCGCCCTCGGCGACCGGCGCCGCCGCGTTCGTCCAGCCGGTCTCGCGCACATACTCGATGTTGCCCGAGGTGGTTTCGCCGGGGGTGATGAGGTCGCGCACCACGAGGCGCCGGTCGGGCAGCATGACAGTGACGCCGCGCCGATCGGCCGGCACGAGGCTGGTCGACGCCGAAACGCCCGTGCCAACGGTGCTCGATGCCGTGGTGATATCCTTGTATTCGACGCGCAGCGCCACCGTGCCGCGAGTGCCCGAGTGGAACCCCTTCACGCGCTCGTCGCCGAGCACATGATCGCCGAGCGACTTCATCTCGACGGGCTCGGCGCCGCTGCCGCGACGGGCGAGGCGCTGTTCAATCTCGCCCAGCCGCGCGTTCGTGGCGCCAAGCTCTACCAGCGCCTTGTCGGCGAGCGCCTTGGTCTCGTCGGTCATCTTGCCGAAATTCTTGATTTCGGTCGTCGCCTGTTCGGCGAACCGCTTGGTCTCGTCAGAGACCTTTTTCATGCTGTCGCCGAGCGACTTGAATTCGGTTTCAATGTTCGTGTCGTCGAGCGGGGGCATTGCTGCGCAATCCTTATCGGAAGGAAGGAAGGGAAAAGCCGTTCAGCGTCGTCGCCAGGTCGTCGAGCGCGGCGCGTGTCGGCAGCGATTTCGCCTCGCCTCTACTCTCCCGAGTGAGAAGGCTCCGGTAGCCGCCGCCGGCGAAAGCGACAGCCTGCGAGCGAGACAGATGGAACGGCGCTTCCCGCAGCAATTCCTCCATTTCGCGCAGCGATGGCGGGTCGCCCGAGGCGAGCCGCGATTTGATGTTGTCGACGCGGGCGAACGCGTTGCACGGGTCGTCGACAAGCGAAACCTCGCCCAGCGCGGCCGACTTGATCGTGCGTTTCGGCTCGCCGGGGTTGCGCCCGTAGGTCGCGCCGTTGCCGCGCACCTTGAACCCGATCGAAAGCCCGCCGATCGCGCCATCTTTGACGCGCTCGTACAGCAGGCGGCCCGCGTCGGTGTTCATGCCGCTGATTTTGCCGACGACGCGCAGGCCGTTTTCATCCTCGGTCATCGAGCGCCACACGCCGACGCCACGCACGCCGCCAAGCTCGGGCAGCCCGTGGTTTAGGTGCATCGGCACCTGGCGGCCGAGCGCCTTGCGTTCGGCCAGGCTGTCGGCAAAGGCGCCGGGCAGGATGCGGTCGCCGACGAAATCGGTCGTGTGAAAAACCGCGCCGTAGCCTTCAAACTCGCCCGACGCGTCGGCGCCGAGCGATTTGATTTCCAGGGTCGCGGCAAGATAGTCGGTCATGCGGGGGTGCCTCCAATGGCGGCCGGCGCCAGGTCCGCGCGCGTCGTCGCCTCGCCGAGCTTGTCGAGCGGCAGTTGATTGCTCTGCACCGTCAGGCTGTCGCCGCCAGGCAGCGAGACGAGCCCTTCCAATTTTCTCGCCTCGTTGCGGGTCATAATGCCCGCCTCAACCATCGTTTTCATAAAGGCGGCGCGTCCCTGGCTGTCGGCGCGCAACAGCCCCTCGTGGTTGAAGTCGACTTCCACGCGCCCGCGCTCGGCCGGCAGGATCAACCGGCGCTTTATGGCGCCCTCGAAATTCTTGACGATGGGCCGCAACGTCAGCGTGTAGAAGCCGAGCAATTGGCTTTCCAGCCCGGTGCCCCACGATGTCGACTTTTCGGTGTGCCCGATAAGCCAAGGCGGCACGCCGTAGAGCCGGCAAATGCTCTCGATTTCAAACGAGCGCGTCGCCAATAGCTCGGCGTCCTGCGGCGGCAGCGCGAAGCTCTGGAAGCTCCACCCGCCCTCTAGCAGCGGCACGCGCCCGGCATTGGCCGAGCCCTGGAAGTTGCCGACATACGCCTGCGCGTCTTTGCGCTGCTGCGCCGAGAGCACGTTCGGGGCTTGCAGATAGCCCGATGTCCGCATCCCGTTGGCGAACAATTTGCCGGCGGTTTCCTCGGCAGCCATGGCAACGCCGAGCGAGTTGCGCGCCTGGCCGAGCGGCGACATGCCAGTGAGCCCGTCGAGCGACAGGTTTTTGACGTGCAGCACGTCGCCCTCGGCCACCTCGCGGGGGCCGTCGACTTCCTGCACCGTGTACACGAGCGCCCCGCGATCGTCGCGGCGCACGGCGATCATGTCGGGCCGCAGCGGCGTGAGCGCGACGACGCGCCCCATGACGCGGTGAATTTCGGCATAGGCGTTGCCCCATGCCAGGTAGGACACGCACAGCGCCGCCCAAAACTCGACGGCTGACATATCGGCATTCGGCGCCTCGTGCAGCAGCGCGAACAGCGGGTGATCGCGGCTCGGCACCATAGCCTCGCCGTTCCAAACCTTCACGTCGGCCGGCAGCGTGCCGAATGTCTGCGCGATAAGCCGGATACACGCATACACGGGCACGATTTGCAGCGCGTTGTCGACGCCGACATGCTTGCCGGTGCTGCTGCGCTGCCCGCCGAACCAATCGACGGTTATTGGGTCGGTGAGCTTCGCCGGCCCCTGTCGCCAGTAGCCGAGCACGCCCGAAATCGTCTTGTAGAACATGCTCGGCATGGGGCGCTTTCCGTTGTCGCGTTAGCCTTGCAGGACAGCGACGGTCGTTGCCTTCGTCGCCGCGCAAATGCCGGTAATCAGCCCCGCCGGAACATAGTTGTCCCATGTGATCGCCTCGCCGGCCGGCAGCGCATAGCCCGTCGTCAGCGCCGGGCCGCCGAAGCCGAGAAAACAGGTCTCGGCGCCGGTGTTCTTAATCGACAGGTAGCGCCGGCCGCCGCCGCTCGCTTTGATGGTCGAGCTTGTCGCCGTCAGCGAGGCGCCGGTTTGCGTCATGGTGAAGGCTGTCATGCGGGCAATCCTTGGGGGTTAGGGGTTGAGGGTCGGCAGCCTTCGCCGCGCCGTCAGGCGTCGGCAAAGATCGGATTGCGCAGAAACTCGCCGATGTCGGCTTGCCCGTCGTCGCTGGCTTGCGCCCGACCTATCGCCATCATTAGGGCAATCGCCGCGTCAATTTTCGCGTCGCGCGACTTCGCCGGAAACAGGTTGCCTCGGCGATCTTCCTGGCCGACGACATTGCCGATGCACCATGACGTGACGGGGTTGCCATCGTGTTGCAGCCGGCCGCCGCGCATCGCCGCATCTAGCTCGTTGATGGCGGGCGAGAGGTTCTGCACGTTGCACCGGAAGTCGTGCATGGGAACGCCCTCGGCGCGAAGTCGCTGCGACAGAAACGCCGACTGCCAAGGGTCATTTCCGACCGACACGACGCGGAAGCGCGCGCATAGGTCTCGAATGTCATCCTCGATCGCGCCGAAATCGGTCTCGTCGCCTGGCGTGACGACGAGGTGCCCGGCCGCCGCCCAGCCGGGATAGCTCGGGTTCCGCGCGTCGCGCACCGCCGCCTCGTTCAGATAGCAGCGGGAGAAACAGCGATAGGTCGGCCGCCCTTCCTCGTCGCGGCCGGGGAACACGATGGACAGCGCGGCGAGGTCGGTTTTGCGCGCCAGGTCAAGCCCGATATGGCATTCCTCGCCCTCGAAATCGTCGAGCTTTAGGCTGCTATCCTCGGCTTCCTGCCAGGCTCGCACGCTGAACAGCGCCTCGTCGGCACCGACCCACACGTTCAGATGGCGGGTTTTGGCGGCGGCTTCCTGCGCGGGGTTGTTCCTCGCCTGCCGCATGATGGCGCGGATCGCGTCGGGCTGCACCGCCTGCCCCCATGACGGGTTTGCCTTGATCCAAGCCGCCTCGGCCCAAGGGTCGTCGTCGTCGTCGATCGTGTACAGGATGGCGAACAGGGTCTCGTCGTGCTGCTGCCCTTCCAGCACGCGCGCGGCGTAATCCCATAGTTGCTTGCCGATACCGGCGGTGTTGCCCGTGGCGGTGCTGATGCTCAACAGCAGCGGGTGTTTGCGCTTGCCCATCGCCGTCAGCAGAACGTCGTAAACCTCGCTCGTCTTATGCGAGGCGATTTCGTCGCAGACGGCGACCTGCACGTTCAGGCCGTCGAGCGCCTTCGCATCCGACGAAATCGGCCGAAACCGGCTGTAGCTCGACGCCTGATAGATGCTGTTCGCCTGCGCCGCGATGTCAAAGCGATGGTCTGTCGTCAGGCTCGGCGTCGACTTCACCATGTTTCGCGCCACGTCGAACAGAATTCGCGCCTGGTCGCGGGTCACGGCGGCGGCGAAGCCCTCGGCGCCGCCTTCGCCTTCCATGAATGTCAGATACATCGCCAGCGGCGCGGCAATCGTGGTTTTCCCGTTGCCTCGCGGCACGAACACGACGGCTTGGCGATAGCGCCGCGTCGTGGTGCCGCGCTGCACCCATCCGAACACCTGGCCGAAGATGAAGCATTGCCACGGCATGAGCCGCATCGGCTTGCCCGCCTCTGGCCCTTTGATATTCGGCAGCATCGACGCGAACAGCATCGCCCGGTCGGCGAGGTCGGCGCGAAACTCGTATTTGCTGCCCGGCCGGGCCGATGCCGCCAGGTCGCGGGCGAACCGCTCGCACGCCTGCCGCACGTATTTGCAAGCCGGCACGAGCCCGGCGAGCACGTCGCGGGCATACCGCATCCCCGACGCGACGAACGGCGCCGAGGCGTCGAGCCCGGCCGGGATCGGGATTGCCTGGCTGTCGAGCGGCGCCAGCCGAGGCGCGCGGCGCACGGGCGGGGCCGCCAGCGGCTTACGGGCCACGGCGGGAAGGGAAGTCATATTGATCCTATAAGTTGAGGGGGCAAACTTTGCCGCTTGCCATGTTTTACGGCGTGTTATACGTTCGTTTTGGTCCTACTGGATAGGGCTGCGATACAACCAAAAGGCTTACACATGCTCAACGAGCACCCCGCCCTCGTGCTGAACCCCACCGACGCCGCAGCGGTCGCGCTGGCGCTCGGCGTCGCCGCCCGCGTCAGCCAGGCCGCCGGCTTCCTGACTGCTGCGGCCGAGACCCACATGCTCGCGGCGCGGGCTTGGGATGCCGCCGGCGCCCGGTCCAACGCCATGCGGGCCGAGGTGCGCGCCACCCGCTGCCGGCTGGCGGCGATCGTCACCGGCGGGAAGGAAGCCGCCGCATGAGCCCGCAGGACATCGCCGACATCGCTCGGGGGCTCGACATTCTGCGATGGGTGCCCCTGGCGATGGTGTTCGTCGCGCTCGGCGTCTCGTTGAGCGCGGCGCTGTACGGCGTCGTCGCCGCCCTGCTGCAAATCCATCACGAGCAAACCGCCGCGCAGCAGCGGCGCTATTGGCGGCGCGATTGAGCCCCGCCCGGTTCGCCGAGCTTCGCGCCATGGCGCGGCTCTCGTTGCGGGATTGCGTCAGGCTGTCGGGCTACAGCTACGGCGCGGTTCAGAATTGGCACACGGGGGCGGCAGCAATGCCGCCCCGTTTTGCGTCCTGGCTGGAAGCATTCGGCCCGGCCGTCGATGCGATATGGCGGGGAATGCCGCCGCCACCACGCGAGCAACAGGGAAGCGATGCAACATGAGCAACGAACGCGATTTCGGCACCGCGCAGGCGGTTGAGATAGACCGGCCGCCGATGAACGAGGCCGAGCTTGACCAATGGGCGCACCTGGCGGCGCTGAACCTGCGGCGCCTGGCACGCGACCTAGAAGCCCTCGGGCCGCGCTACAGCCGCACGGCGCTGATGGCGCGGCGGGCGGTGCTGCAAGCCGAGGCCGACGGGCTGCTGCGGCCCGAGCCCGACGGGGGGCCGGCATGAGCGAGTTTCCGAAACTCGTGCGGCTCGGCGAGGCCGAAGCCGCCATTGAGCGCGGCGGGCATCGCCTGGTCGTCAGCGGCGACGGGGCGCGTCGCATCCTCGGGCGGCACGAACACATGCTGACGCACGGCGAGCCCGAGGCCGCGATCTACCTGGCCGGGGTCATCGACGGGCTTGCTGCCGAGAGGCTGATGCAATCCGAGCGCACGCTTGCCAGGCTGCGGGAGAAAATCGACGCGGGCCGCGAGCTTATCCGGCGGGCCAAACTGCCGCTCGACGAGCCCGACGCGACCTAGTTTGCCGGCGCCTGGCTCGCGCCGGGCTGCGGCATCGCCGCCAGCCTATCCCATGGGCTGGCGGTGCTCTTTTCCTCGGGCCGCTGCGTCACCTTGCTGCGGCTGGCAGGCGTCGCGCCAAGCTCGGCCAGGCAGCGCAGCAATAGGGTAAGCTCCTGAACGGGGGTCGGTTCGTCCTGCTGCACCTTCGCGTAAATGCGCGCCGCGACAGCCAGAACCGGCCGATCGGCCGAGGTCAGCACCCGCGCCGGGGCATCAGCGACCATTTCCCGCCAGCATTGCGCGGCGATCGGCGACAGCCAGCGCGGCGGCTCGCCGACCGGGCCGGCGGGCTCGGGGTCTGCGCGCTTCCGCTGCGGGTCGTGCTCGAAAGCGCCGCTCAATTCCAAAACGGCAGTCGGTTTGCGCGGTCGGGCCATGGTTCCTGCTGCGATGTTTTGTGCGAAACAGCGGCGATCGGCTGTTTTACGGCGTGTTTTACGGGGCCAGAAAATGGCGGATTTCCGCCACCGTTACGGGGTCGTCGGTTTTGCGGGCGTAAAAGATCGTCCCCGTGCCGCTCGTACCCCCATACCCCTCAACTTTCGGTGTACCCCCCCACTCACGGGTCCGTGAGGTCGGGGGAGGGGGTCGGGAGGTCACGGCGCCGTGAGGCGTGAGGGGGTCGGGCGCCGATCGGCCCCGGAGGCGAACGAAAGCCGCCAGGGGAGGCCCGCCAGAGGCTTTCAGGCGTCGGGGGCTACCACCCTAGCGGGCACCCCGCCGAACCGCCCTGTAGCCCGCCCTGCGCAGCCCGCGCGGGGCATGTCTGCCTGCGGGTCTAGCCCGCCAGGAACAGCGCCACCCGATACAGCCCGTACATCGCGCCCCATGCGACGATGCCCAGCAGCACGAGCGCCACGGTGTCGGCGCCGTTCGGCCCGCGCCCGGTCATCAGCCGAACAGCAGGCCGACGAACACGGCGGCATAGGCCAGCCATGCCGCCAGCCGTGCCAGGTCATCGAGCCAGCCCATCATTCCCGCACCTCGGGCAGCGGGGCGGGGTCTCGGCCGGCGATGTGATCGGCCCATGCCTGGTCGGCGTCGAGCGGCCCCATGGCAGGCGCCGAGCCCTTCGCCAGGTCGTCGAGCCCGAGCGCCGACAGGCACGCCATCAGCACCCAACGCCCCTCGTGAGCCTGGCCGTTGACGGCGAGGCGCGTCGTCTCGGCAGCCGAGCGCCATTCCCACAGCGCCCCGGCGAGGAAGCCCGAGCGAAACGCCGCTTCGTGGTCGGGTGCGTCAGTCATCGGCCAGGCGCCGCAGCCCGAGCACCCGCAGCGCCGAGGCATCGAGCATCGACAGGTCGGTGCCCTGCCGCACCACGACAACCTGGCGGGGATCGCAGCGCATCCGGTCGGCGAGGCGCAGCATCAGCCCCTCAACCCGAGCCCGGTTGGCGGGGTTCAGGTCATCGGGCACGGTGACGAGCACCACGGCGTCGGGCGCCGGCGGCGGGATGACGCGCGCCGCCACGTCGCCGAACATCAGCACCTCGGCCGCGCTTGCCGTGTCGATCATGGCCGGTCGCCGATCGCCGACAGCAGAAACCACGGGCCAAAGAACCCGAGCACGATGCCGAGGATTAGGCCGAGGGTGAACGTCATGCGCCGCGCCTTCCGTGCATTCGGTTGTGACAGCGGCGATGCACAGCCCGCAGATTGTGCATCGCGTCGGTCCCGCCGTTGCGTCGCTCGACGAGGTGATGCGCGGTATCGGCGCCGAGCCGGCCGCAGTAGCAGCATTGCCCGCCGTCGCGCTCGATGACGGCGAGCGCCGTGCGCCGCCATTGCATCGTGCCGTAACTGCGGGCGTGCTCGTCGCGCAGTCGCGGGCTCGGCGGGTTCGGTGTCCAGCCGGCGGGCCGGTGCTGCGGCGGGCGCGTCGGCATCAGCCCGCCAACGTCAGCAGGTCGACCGCGAGGCGGCAAAGCGACGCAGCACGGGGCGCGTCGCCTTGCTCGCTGGCATTGTGCGCTTGGGCAAAGAATACCTCGGCCATTGCGACGAGCCAGGCAGTCGGGGCGGGGTTCATCGTGCTGCCACAAGCTCGCGGCCGAGCGTCGCCGGCACCTTGCGCCCTAGCAGCGACAGCAGCACGCGAACCCGCGTCCCGTCATCCCAAAGGCACACGCCCGCCTGGTCGACCATCGGCCCGTCGGTGATACGCACCTCGGCACCGGCCGCCATCAGCGCCGGCGCCAGGTCGCGGGTGATCGGCTTGGCCCATCCCTCGGCAAGCATCGCCTCGACGACGCCCGCTGGCAGCGGCTCGGGGCGCTCGCCGCCGACGATGCGCTGCACGCCGTCGGTGTGCCACGCGTTGCGCCAGCCTGGCTCGTCGCAGCGATCGAAGCGCACGAACGCGTACCTCGGCCCGAATAGCGGCACCTGACGCACGGTGCGGCGCCTGGCGTGCCTGCGCTCGACGGCGACGGAAGGGACGAACGCGCCGAAGCCGCGCCGCCCGAGGGTGTCGACGACGCGCTGCCAAATCGGCCGGGGATCATGCGCCGGGGGGTGCGCCTCGTGCCGCAGCAGCGCGCAGAACCATCGCGGGCCGCAATAGCTGCCGCAGGCCGGGTGAAGCCCCGCGCCTGCCAGGTCATCGGCTACCTCGCCGCCGCCCCTTGCGTCAACGAGAAACACGCGCCCCGGTTGTGCGGTCATTCGCTGCGATCCTCGGCATCGCCCATCGGATCGACGGGATAGCCCGGCGCGTCGGGCTGCCGGGGCGGCGCCGGGTCGAGCGTCGGGCCGCGCGCGCCGGGCTCGGGCAGCGGCGTGAACATCGACGCCGTGAACGCCCGAGCGACGCGCGGGCTGACTTCGCCCCGAGGTCGGCGCCGCCGGTTCACGCGTTGCCCGCCACGCCGTCGGCGGGAACCGGCACGAGGTCGGTTCGCAGTCCCGCCCCGTTCAGTCGTTCGGCCAGGTAGTGCGCCACGCGATCGGCGGCCCGGCGGAAGTCGTCGGCGGTGCCGTCGGGGAAGCACGCGAGCGCGGCGGCAGCAGTCAGCCCGGCCGGGGCGCTGGCGCCGATGACGCCCGAGGCGATGACGAGCGCCAGGTCGTCGCGGTCGATCACGAGCATCGACACGTCGGGGGGGTTGCTCATGCGGCGGGTTCCTCGGTTGCGATGCGCTCGCGTAGCCAGGCGATGCGCTGTGCCGCGTTCGGCGGCGGGTCATTGCTCGCCGCCTCGCGTTCAAACCGCGCCAGCCGCGCCCGCAACTCGTCGAGCGTCAGCGGTCGGCCGGGCTCGTGCGGGTCGGCAGGCGGCGGCGGGTTGTCGTCGGGCGCGGATTGCGATGCCCGCGCCCCCTCCCGAGCAACGGGCGGCTCGGGCGCGGCGGGTCTCGCCGGCTGGTCGGGTGTTGGCTTGGGCCGCCTGGCATCCGGCGAGCGCAAGGCTGCCGCGACCGCAGCAGCGACGCTCTCGGCCGCCCGTGCCTTGTCGCGGCGTACCTCGGCAGCGTGCGCTTCCTCGGCGGCAAGCTCGGTCGAGTAGAACGCCGCCATGATGCCGCGAAGCTCGTCGGGCTCGGCGTATCGCTTGGCGAGGCTCAGGAGGTGCGCCCGATCGCCGCCGCCGACGAGCCGCGACGCGATGAACCCGTGCCAGTAGCCCGCGCCGGGTTGTGCCCCGCCGTCGATCGCCGGGCGCGTCGGGGCCGGGCGGTTGTCGCGCCAGAAATCGGCGAGCGCCGTGCGCACGAGCCCGTAGGTCGGGAAGCCCTTGCAGCGCCCGGCGACGGCTTCCAGCGAGTTGCGCGTGAAGGCCGAGGCCGGGAAATGCTGGCCGAGTTGCTGCCCGTATGCCGCGAGCTTGGTTTTTGCCTCGGCGATCGGCATTCGCCCGCTGACAAGCTCGCCGAGCCCGCGCAGCCATTCGCCGAGGGGAACCGCCGGGTCAGTCATGGCCGAGCCTCCCGACCTGCGGCGCGAACACGGGGTTCGTTCGGGTGCCCCAAGGGTCATCTTCCACGGGCGCCGACGCGAAGCCCGGTTCCCGGTCGAGCCAGAGCCGAAACTGCGCCTGCCAGTCGGCCGAGCGTTTCGCGCCCCGCGCCGCATCGTCGCGGAACATGCGCAGGCACCGGGGGAGGTCGAGCCCGAGCGTCTGCGCCAGCGTTGCCGCAACCGCGTCGGGTGCAAAGTCGTCAGGCAGGGGTTGGAACCGGCTCGGTTTCGCTTTCCCTCCCTCGATGACTTTCAGCCCCGCAGGGGGCGCCGGGGCGGGAGGCGGCGGCGCAGCCGTCGCGCGCTCTCTCTCCCCCTTGGGGGGTTCTATGAGGGGTTCATAAGAAGTCGGGTGCAGCCCATTGCACCCTTTGCGACGCTGTATTGCACCCTTTGGTGTCGGATATTGCACCCTTTGGCCCGCCGGGGCGTGCCCATTGGGTGCAGCCGGTTGCACCCTATCGGGGCCGGTAAAGGGTGCAGCCGGTTGCGCCTTTTGCGGCTCGGGAGGGGGCGCCGCTGCCGCTTCCGTCAGGGGTAGTTTGTAACGGGTCGGGTTGCCCTTTCCGCCCCCTGGCACGTCGACCGCGACGAGCCGTTGCGCTTCCAGAGAGCGCAAAACGTACTGCGTCATGCGCTCGCTTAGGCCCGCCATGCCGGCGAGCCGCTGCACACCCGGATAGACCTTGCAGCCCCGCCGGTCGGCGAATTGCGCCATAGCGACGAGCACGAGCTTTTCGGTCGGGGTTTTGGTCGCCTGCTGCCAGGCCCAATCGCGCGCTTCGTTGCTCATGCGCGCGACGCTCCCGCCAGTGTGACGCGGGAGGTTTGGGCAAGCCCGGCGCGCGAGCGCACGACAGGCTTGCCACCCAATAGCCAATACGGCATTGTGCGGCTTCCAGGGTTAGAGTTGCGGCAGGCGGCACGGCTGAACCCCGTGCCGCCTTTTTTTATGGTGCCAGCGTTTCCCGCTTGGGCGCCAGCCCTTTGCCGGCCCGGCACTATCAACGATCCCCGTGCAGAGCTTCCGAGACCCTGCCCCCATCGACGCCGAACCGCTGGCCGATCGCCCGGTTCGGCATGTCGGGGTGCAGCCGGGCATAGCGCCGCAGCGCCTCGGCAAGCTCGGCGTCGACCGGCGGGCTACGCCTGCGGGCCGGCTTCCGCGCCATCGGCCGGCGGAATAGCTCGGCCCGCGCCGCCAGTAGCCGAACCGCCAGGTCGCGGTGCCCGCGCACCGTCAGCGCCGCCACAACCTCGTCGATCATGTCGCGGGCGAGGGGAATATTGCTCATGCCTGCATCCCCTTGTTGTTCGCAAAAAGCTCTGCCTGCCGCCACGCGCTGAACCGGCGCGACCATCGGCAGCAGCCGCACACGGGCGCCGCGCCCTTGCGGGGCTTGGGTTCGCCCGCCTGCCAGGCCGGCAGGCCGCAGCCGTCGCAGGCCAGGCGCACGGCGCCCTCGGGCGGCGCGATGATGTCGGGCTCGCGGCTCGCCTTCCGCCGCCGCCGAGGCGCGATGTTCATGCCCGTTTACCGCCCCCTGTTTTGCGCAACCCAAGCCGGCGGCGGCTGTCGCGCACCGCGCCCTCGGTCAGCCCGAGCGCCTCGCCGGTCGCCCAATCGGGCAGGCTGAATGCCCAAGCGAACGCGATCGCCAATTCCCTCATGCCGGCATGACCTGGCGCACCCGCGCGACCATCTTCGCCTCGGGGCCGTAGCGTTTGCGCACGGTCGCGTCGGAAACCTGCGCGTCGTCGGCCCACAGCAGGCCGTTGCTCGCGTCGCAGAACAGTTTCAGCAGGTTGTCGGCGTCGGGCTTGCCGGTCGGCCGCAGCAGCCCCGACAGCGCGGCGTGCCTCTTGCGCTGCGACCACGACGGCGGAACCGACCGGATGGTGACAAGCTCAAGCTCGACGGCACCGGCGAGCATCGGCTTTCCGACCTGCTGCCAAATGCACGAGCGCACCCAAGCCTCGGCGTTCTCGGTCTCGGCAGGCGTGTAGCTGTGCCCGGTGAACCGATTGCGGCCGGCGCGTTGCTTGCCTCGCGGCTCGCCGGGTATCTCGACGATGTAGCTGCCGCCGGCGGGGCCGCCGCCGAGCTTGTCGATTTCCGCCGACAGCGGCAGCACGAGGTCGACAAACGCCGTCATCGCCAGGCGTCGCTTTTCTTGCAGTCGGCACACACCCGGTTTTCTGCGCCGTAGCTGCTGAACGAATGCCGGCACCGCAGGCACCGGCGAAGCACCGTGCGCGTCGTGCCCATTTCGGCCGCGCGCTCCCGTGCCGCCTGCCGGTCGGCTTCCGATACCGCCTCGATAAGCTCGCCGCGCTGGCGCAGTTTGATGAATAGCTTTTGCACGGCGGTCGGCGAGCGGTCGGTGCCGAATTCGCGGCACAGCAACAGCGCGATCGTGCTGAAAACATAGCCCTCGCCGCGCAGCGCCTTCGCCCGCGCAAGCTCTGCCCCGCCCCATGCGCGGGTTTCCTGCTGCTGCTGATGCGCGCTCACTTGTCGGCGGCCCGCCGGATCGCCACCGCGCCGGGCTGCCGCGCGAGACGCTGCCGCAGCGTCGCCAGCCGCACGCATGGCGGGCAAACCGGCAGCGGCCCCATCGACAGCACCTCGTCGCCGCAGTCATCGCAGCGGCGCGCCGTCAGGCAGAGCACGCGCCCGAGGTCGCCAGCGCGCCGAGACGAGCGGGGGAGGGCGCCCGCCTCGGCGTTCTGGCCCGGTGCCGGGAAGGGGGCGGCACCGACCGCACCGGCGAGGGGGGAGCGCCCGCCGGTCACAGGGGAGGGGCGGGGCTTCACGCCGCCGCCTTCAATGCGTCTCGTGATGGTCGGCCCCGGCCCCGGCGGGCGCGGCGGGCTTTCGCTTCCGCCTCGCGCTGCGCGGCGCGTCCCTCGCGGGCAATTTGATCGGCAGTCGCCAGGCTTTCCAGCGAAACGCCCCTAACGCGCGCCGCCTTGCAGGCATTAACTACCCAAGGCCAGCGCCGAACCGGAATAGAGCGGGTGCGGCCCCATCGCCAAACAACCGTAGGGTGCAGCCCGAGGTCGCCGGCGACCTGCCAGTAGCCGCCGAGGCGCTCGATGATAGCCAAGTGATCCATGCCCGCGACGGTATTGCCGGGCTGGCAATATGACAAGGGGCAATCGCTTCGCCGGCAGGCCCTTACGCAAAGATAACGCCGCCGCTCCCGCTTTGGCGCTTGTCGCGGTGCGTAGTGTCACCTAATGGAACGGCTATAGCCGAAACGGCTATGGAACCGTATATGGACAACATGCCAAGCAAGCCCGGCCGCGACCGCGAGACAGCGCGCGACGAGATACCGGAATACCGGCGCAAGGCAGCCGAGAGGCTGCGCCAGGCCCGTAGCGTCGTCGCCAATAGTCAGGCTGACGTTGCCCGCGCCATCGGCATCACGCCGATGCGCTGGTTCCGGTATGAGAGCGGCGAGCGTGAACTGAACCTCGATGTGCTCGCAAAATTCTGCCTGCTGTATGGCGTCTGCCCGCGCTGGATCGTCATTGGCGATCTAAAGAGCCATGTCCGTTGCCAGGATGGCCGACGGGTCGATGACGATTTTAAACGGGCGTTGCTGACGGCGTACCCTGAAATCAGACAAGCCCAAGGCTTGCTAGGGTCGACGCTATCGCCGATCGCCGCGCTCCCAATAGCGCCGCGCTACGGAGCAAAGCGATCGGGCAATCAGGGAACAAGCCCCGCGCCCGGCGCATAACTTCACAGCCGCCCCGCTTAGAACACTTGCCGCATACGGGCGGCACCGGGCCGCCCTCGTCGGGCTGGTCATCGTCGAGCACAATCGTAAGTTGCGGCAATGTCGCATCTCCGGGGAACTGTTGCCGCTCAGGCTACGCGGGGCGGTGACATAGGCCATAGCGTAACCCGTAGGCAATGCTGATTTTGTGCAACGCAGGAACGCCGTTCGTCGTCTGTCCCATTACGAACACTGGCGCATAACGCCGTCGTGAGTTGCCGTGGCATAAACGCGTCGCGTGTGGGGAACAATCCTCGCGCCCGGTTGCGCGAATAGCCTGTGCGGCAATACTGTGCCCCCTCATGCAATCCGCGAGGGGCCGCCGGTGCTGTCGACCGACCTAGAATGTTTGGCTGCGGCGCTGACGCCGCGCCCCGCCGTCGGCCCGCTTGTGGCGCCCGCGCCGCCGCCGCTGCCGCTCGTCGCTGCCATCCTGGCAAGCCTGGCCGACGATGCGCGCGCGCTGGAAAGCCAGCCGGTCGCCCGTGTCGAGCGGTGAAGATGATGCGCAGGCCGAGCTACGCGACGCGGTTGCCATGCTCGGCGCGCCTCCCATCGTCGAGCCCGATTTGCTCGGCTATTGCAGCCGCATCGTCGAGACCTGCGACGCCGCCGGCGCCGCCCTCGTCGCCGTGCGCCAGGCCAATAGCTTCCCGGCCGGGCTAGAGGCGGGCATTGCCGCCGCGCTCGCGCTCGATGTCGCCGGCGCGGCGCTGACGGCGGGGGTGAACTACCTCTCGGCGGTGCGCCAGCAGGTCGCGGCGCTGACGCGCGGCACCCGCGCAGCCGTCGGCGGCATCATGGTCTCGACGGGCTGCCCCGGTGTTCGCACCGCCTGGCACGACGCGCACCCCGTCGAGCCCGCGCCGCATGTCGAGATTGACGCGCCGGCGCTGCTGCCTGCGCGCTTTTGGCGGGCACGCGATCCAGAGCCCGACCGCGCCGCGCTGCTGACGGCGTTGCGCTCGGGGCCGGTGCCTGGCGCCCGCCTGGCCTATGGCAACGCCTCGTTGCGCATCGTCTTTCGCAAGAATTCCTCGGGAGCTACCGCATGACTTCCCTAGTGCCGGCCGCGCGCTCGTCGCTGATGACGCCGACGAACATGCGCGACGCGATGATGTTCGCGGATCGGCTCGCCGATAGCGCGCTCGTGCCGAAAGACTACCAAGGCAAGCCCGGCAACGTGCTCGTCGCGCTGCAATGGGGGCAAGAAATCGGGCTCGGCCCGATGCAGGCGTTGCAGGCGATCGCCATAATCAACGGTCGCGCCGCGCTGTGGGGTGACACGCTGTTAGCTCTCGCCCGCAATCATCCGGGGTTCGTCAGCATCGACGAGGGGGTGCGCGGCGAGGGTGACGAGCGACATGGATACTGCACCGTCGAGCGGCGCGGGCAGAACCCGACGCACAATGAATTCTCAGTCGCCGACGCGAAAAAAGCCGGGTTGTGGGGCAAGCAAGGCCCCTGGCAGAACTACCCCGACAGAATGATGAAAATGCGAGCGCGCGGGTTCAGCCTGCGCGACGCTTTCCCCGACGCCATCCGGGGGCTCTACATCGCCGAGGAAGCGCAGGACATTCCCGCCGAGCCGCGCGCGGTGCCGAACCTGGCCGACGCCGCGCCGCAGCCATCGCACCCCGTCGTCGCGCGCGAAGGCTCGATGCGGGAGTTTGGCGCCGAGGTCGCCGGCCGCCAGGTCGAGCGCCCGTTGAGCCCGGCCGAGGATGACGAGGCTTTGCCGCTCGTGTCGCTCGACGGGATACTGCGCGAGCTACGGCGAGGCCGCACCACGGGCGCGCCGGCTCCGGTCGTGTGGCAGGCGGCGGCGCTGCGCGAGGTGGCGCGGGCCGAGAGCACGACGGCGTTGCGGGTGTTCCGCGAGGTGAACGGGCCGCATTTCGCCAGCATCGCGGGCCAGCATCCCGACATCGTGGCAGCCGTTGAAGCCGCGATTGAGGCACGCGTTTTCGCCCCGATCGACGAGCCCGAGCCCGAGGTTGCGGAATGATCGTAAGCCATTTTGAGAATTACGAGCCCGAGCTTGTTCGCGCTCATTGCTGCCCCGAGGCGCTGCACGCGTTCCTGAAAGCCTATGCCATGGCCGACGACGGCGCCGTGTCGGTCGGCTCGGGCGTGAGCCGCCGTTCAGGCGATCGCGTCCTGCTGCTACGCATCGACGATGTTGCGGCGGCACTCCCCATGGGCAACGCCGCGATTTTTGCCGGCTTGCTCGACAGGCTCGCCGAACAGCCCGACGCCGACGAGGAAGCCTGGCGCGACCTGGCGGGGCTCGTGCGCCGGGTCATCGAGAGCGACAAACAAATGCGCAGGCCGAACTAGCGCGGCCCGCATCGCCGATCGGCACAACCCGACGGCTGAACCCCAAGCGATACGATTGGAGCGATTGCGAATGTCTGTCCTGCCCGATGCGGTCTATGTGGCCGCTCTAAAGCTCGGCGTGGTCGTCGAGCGAGCGAAACGCGATGTCGTCGCCGACTGGAACGAGGAACGGGGGCCGCGCGAGCTTCGCAAATTCTGCGGGTTCTACTGGTTCTTAAAGAACCGCAACGGGAACATGATGGGCGGCCGGCACGGGCCGTTCACGAGCGAGGCCGCCGCGATCGGCGATGCGGTGACGGTGTTGGAACGCGAAGCCGCCAACGATCCTCGCGTTGCGCGCATCCTGCGCGAGAATGCCTTGCTGCCGCCGCTGCGGCGCATCGACCGGGAGGCCGCGCGCTATGCCTGAACCCTGCCCCATGTGCGGTCGCCCGCTGCGCCCGCTGCCGCGCACGCTGCACTCGGTCGTCGTGCGCGAGGAAGGCGCCACCCGCGCCAGGTATGACGGGCCGGGCGAGGTCGTCGGCCGCTCGCCGCTGCGGGTCGAGACCGTCGCCGGCCGGCGGGAGGTCGTGCAGGATTTAGAGGTATGGGATGGCGTGACCGTGCGCAGCGCATGGGCGCCGTTCTGCGCGTCGCAATGCGCCGCCCGGTTCGGCGTCGAGACCTGGCGGGCCGGGGTGCGGCCGGTCGAGCATGGCGGGGTTGAGGTCGAGCCGCCCGCGCTGCCGGCGCCCGACCTGGCCGCGCGCATGGCCCGGCTTATCGAGCACGTCGCCGAGCCCGAGGTTCAGAGCCGGGCGGCGAACCGCATCGAGCGCCAGGCCGAGGCGGGCCACGGCGCCGCGTTAATCCGCAACCCGATCGGCAAGTATTGGCAGCCGCCCGGCAAGCCGGCGCCGGTGCCTGGTCTGTTCAGGTATGACGCGGGAGGCTACCGCATCAGCGACACGCCCGAAGCGAACGAGGCGCGGCGCCAGAAAGCCGCCGTTGCGCGCTTGTCGCTGCCGAAGCGTCGGCCGATGGATGACAAATTGCAGCCGTGGAAAGAATTCCAAATGACGGCGGCGCAATGGCGAGACCTGCCCGACGAGGAACAGCGCAGGCTACGGCAGCGCGCGCACGCGAAGCGATGGGCGCGGGCCAATCGCCCGCCGAAGGCGAACGGCCAGCACCGGCCGGGGCTCTAGCTCGTCAGCAGCGCCGCCAGCGCGCGGCCGGCGCCTGCCTCGTCGAGCGCCACGGCGACGAGCCCGCCTTGCTCGATTAGCCCGAACCCGCCGGCCGGCACGCTGACAACCCGCACCTCGCGCAGCGGGGCCGCCTGACGGGCTACGCCTGCGGGCGGTGCCTCGGGGCGGGCCGGGGCCGGCGGCAGGCTACGGGGGCCACCTGGCGCGGCTGGCGTGGTGACTGGCGCGGCCGGCAGGTCGGCCGGGGCCGCAGGGTTTAGCGCGGTTTCTATTTCCGAAATGACTTCCTCCATCGTCAGGCTCGGCAGCACCGGCAGCGGCTCGGGCGCCGGCTTGCGGGCGAGCGCGTCGAGCCGGTCGTGCAGCCGCACGGCGAGCCGCTCGATGCGCCCGAGCGCAGGTTCAGCCGGCGCCGCGATCGGCTCGACGCCGTGCTGACAACCCATGATCTCGCAAAGCTCGTCAGTCGGGCAGGGGCTCGGGGATCGCGGGCAGCGCATCGCCGCATATTGCCGGGGCGGCGCGCGCCGAGGCGAGGCTAATCCGCGCAGCCGCCCATGATGCTCGCGTTGCCGGCGGCCGGGCTCGCGTCGTGGCACGGCATCGGCAGGCGGTGCGGGCGCCAGGCTGCCCAACGCTCGGCCGCCTCGCGCTTCGCCTGACGGTCGGCCGCCTCGCGCAGCATGGCATGATACTCGCGCAGCATCCGGTCGCCGCGCCGCGCGATGACGAGGAAGGCCCCGGCCGGGGCGGCGGCGAGGAAGATGGCAACGAGCGGCAGCATGGGGGCGGTTCCTGGCCGCGAGGCGCGGCGCCTCGGCATAGCCGCAACTCGATGCCGGCCCGTTGCCCGATCCTGCGATTGCCTAGCGCAGCAGCAGCACCGCGAGCGAGCCGAGGATGATGCCGGCGACGAGCCAGGGTCGGCCGATCATGGCAAGCCTCTCCTTCCCTGCGGTAAGCATCGCCGATTTCCGGTCAGACCGGGCACTAGAGCCAGGTTTCGACAATCACCGGATCATCGGCCGGCGACCGGGCAAGGCAGGTGAGGCCCGGCGGCAGCAGGTCGCGCACCTCGGCCAGCGTCGCGGCGCGCACCAGGCAATTTGTCATCTGCGGTTCGGGCAGCGCCACCCATAGCCGCGCGACGAACATGCCGGGGTGATCGGCCGGGCTTTCGGTCACGACCCATTGCGGCAGGCGCTCGGGAGGAAAATGCGCCTGCGCCTCGGCCGCGCCTTGGCGCACGCGCTCGACGGCGGCGGCATAATCGGCGGCATCGGCGGCAGGCTCTAGGGGCTTGGGCATCGGCACCTCGGGGTGATTGTGGCGGCTTCTACTCACACGCGGGAAGCGCCGAGAGCGCGTGTTAGGCGTCGGGGATTGCCAGGGCTTCCAGCCGCAGCAGCCCCAACCGATAGACCGTATCCCGCAAGCCGGGGCGGTAGGTGTTCATGAACCGCACGGCGCGGTCGGCATCCTGGCGCGTCTCGTGCAGCGGCCCGACCGGCTCGCCGTCGCCGTCCAGCACGGCCCATCGCAGCATTTCAACCTCCATTGTGCTTAGGCGTGAGAAGCGGGTAGCGAGAGCGATTATGCGCGGCGCTTTTTGGCCGTAAGCCCGACCGCGTGTTGAAGGCTGATGCCCGTGTCAGGCACCCGCACGAAGCCGGTGCGGCCATCGTCGTGGGACACATGCTGATATTCGCCCGGTCCCTCCCAAGGCATCGGCTTCAAGGCGTAGCCGTCGCGGGCGGAAGGCTCCGAGAGCAGAACCCACAAGGCGTGGGCTTTGGCGTTCCCGGCGACAATGGCTTGCACCGCCTCATCGAAACCTGCGTGCGTGCGTTCGGTCATGTTCTATCTCCTGGGGGTAAGACGTTAGAAGCCGGTGTCTGGGTTACTTCTCGGCGTGCCGGGCTGCGTCTAGCAGCGCCCGTTCCGTCCGCTGCATTCTGACCAGCGCGGCTTGAAATGGCGCGTTGGCTCCGTCTTTTGCCGCTTCCGGGTGGTCCCTCTCCAACTCCCGCCACGCGAGGCCGACCAGCGAGGCCGCTCCCCTGTAGCCTTTGGCTGCTTCGCTCATTTCAACCTCTCCTGTGCAATCACGCGGGAAGCGCGGTTCAGCGCGTCTTAGGCTTGGGCTTCTGTTTCGCCTTCTGCGGCTTGCAAGAGGCGCAACGGCGGGGATAGCCGGGCGCCTCGGCCCCGTTCAGCACGTCGTCAAACCACTCGCCGCAGCCTTCGCATACGAGACCATCCAAGGCATCGTCAGCAGCTTCGCCCATGTTCATCCTCCATTGTTCTAATCTCGACGACTGCGGTAGAGCGCGCCTTACAGCGCCCCAAGCGACAGGCCGAGGTGGCGCCGCAGGTCGTCAATCTCGTCGAGCCGCTCGGCAAGCTCGTGCCGCAGCCGGTCAATCTCGGCGACTTGCGCGCAGGCGCCCGGCATCGGGCAGCCGATCGGCTCGGGCGTGGTGGCGCTGAACGTGCGCCCGCCGAGCGTCAGCCGCAGCGCCGCGACTTCCTCCCGCAGCCGGGCCGCCTCGCGCTCGGCAGTCTGCGCGATGTCGCGCATGTCGATGAAGGCTTGCAGCAGGGTCACTCGTCGCCCCCTCTTGTCGGGGGCGGCTTGCGCCGCCCCGTGTCGTCGATCGCCGGCAGGTTAGGCGATGCCCCGCAGCGCCCGATATTCCTTCGCGGTGATCGCCTGCGCCGCCCGCCACTCGGCGCCCGCCGGGATGCGGCTCCGGTCCAGCGTCCAATGCACCTCGGCATCGGCGCCCATGCGCCAGGCCGCGACATAAGCCCGCGTCTGCGTCGAGCGGAACACCATGCCCTCGGGGAAGGCTGCGCGGAAATAGAGGGTGCGCGCCTGGTCGGGCTGGCTCGGGGCCGCGACGGGCTCGGCAAGCTCGGCCCGCAGCCCCGCGAGCACCGAACCCGCCACCGCCGCCAGGTCGTCGCGCTCGCCTTCCTCGGCGCCCTCGGGGGGCTCAGCGCCTTCCTCGGGCATCAGCAGGTCGCAGTCGCCACAGATGACGCGCGAGCCCGGCTTGCCCCACATGGCAAGCTCGCAGCCGGTGCAAACATACTTGGCGCGCGTCGTTTTTTTCGCCGCCGGCTTCGCCGCGCATTGCACCTCGCGCCAGCGCAGCGCGAAATCGGGGCTTGCGAGTAGCTCGGTCACGGCGACATCGAAGGGGCCGCCGGCGACGATCCGGTGCGTCATTTTCTGCCCGGTGCGCTTGCCGCTGCCGTCGCTCGCTTCCGGCGCCAGGCCGATAGCGTCCATTTTCGCGGCCCATTCCTCGTTGTGGTAGCCCTTGCGGCTCGGCTTGCCGTGGTGCTGCTGCCAGGCGTGAACCATCTCGTGCGCCAGGGTGCCGAGCGCCTCGCGCACGTCGCCGAAATGGGCCGGGTTCATGGCGATTTCGTCGACCGTCGCGCCGTTCGCGTCGCTGAACCGCTCGGGGCTGAAATAGCCCGCAACGCGGTGCTCTTTCCGTTGCAGGGTTATCAGCGTCGCCGGCAGGCTGCCGCCGAAAAGCTCGCCGTTGAAGTGGTCGAAGGCGGCTTGAAGCGCCTGGTAGGTCTCGCCGGTCGGGGTCGTCGTGTTCATGGTTGCATCGCCTTTCTGCCGCGCCGGTCATTGCCGCGCCGGCTATTTATGGGCCGATGTTTTGCACAACACAAGCGCCAAACGACAGCGGGGCCGCCGTTCCGCTTGCGTTCGCGGTATTGCGATCGGCTCGCGGCGCCATCTCGGTTTTACGGGGTGTTTGACGGGCAAAAAAGAACCCCGCCGAACGAGCCGGCGGGGCTTTAAAGGCTGCGATACAACCTCGCCGGGAACGCCTGGAAGGCGCCGGGATCGGGCGAGCCGGGCTAGGATACCGCGCCGCGAGCCCCGCGCACAGCAGCCAGGCCGCCACATTGCTCCCGCCGCCAACACCCGCACGAGACCGGGCTGCCCGGCTTGCCGAGGCTGGCGCCGCGCACCACCGTTTCGCCTCGGCAGGCGTAGCGCGTCGAGCCCGAGCACCGCACCCGCCAGTATGCCGCAGTATCCTCGATGCGAAGGCCGATCGGCCGGGGTGCGCGCTCGATGACGGTCAACCGGCCGAACGTGCGGCCGGTCAGGTCGCGCAGCGGCTTGCCGCCGCCGTGGCGTCGGGGCGGTTTCATTGCAGCGGGAGCACCTCAACGGGGAACACGCCGCGCTCGACGCCGCCGAGCGCCCGAGCGGCGCCTAGCGACACGTCGATGATGCGGTGCGCCTGGTCGCGGAACGGGCCGCGATCGGTGATCGTCAGCACGACGCGCCGGCCGGTCAGAATGTTCGTCACGCGAACCCGCGTCCCGAACGGCAGGGTGCGGCTCGCCGCCGTCAGCCCGTTTTCGTCGAAACGGGAGCCGTCGGCTGCGCGCCGCCCGTTGAAGTAGCAGCAGTAATAGGACGCGAGCCCGTAGCGCGCCCGCAGGTCGAGCGGCAGGCGGGTTGCGCCTGGCGCCAGCGCAGCGGCCGGGCCGACGAGCGCCAGCAAGCCGGCGAGCGCAAGGCCGAGGGTGCGCGCGCTCACAGCCCGAGCGCCTTGCGTGCCCGCGCGTAGCGGCTGCGCCGATCGTCGAGCCCGTTGCTGCCGCCGTTGATGCGGCGGCTGATGGCGTCGATGTCGCCGGCATCGGCGAGCCGGTTGCAGTCGCTCTCGTGCCAGAACCACGCCGCCGACAGCGAGGCGCCGAGCTTGGTTCGCAGCCAGTCGGGAACATCCTCGGTCGCCAGGTCGAAAGCCTGTGCAACGAGGTCATGGTTCGTGAAGCCGGTTACGCCGAGAAGGCCGGCGCCCCGGTATTTGTAACCGTCGCCGGCATAATCGTTGCCCATGCGCCGCCCATAAACCGCCTCGGCGATCGCGTATTGATCGGCCGGGCGGCCGGGCTTGCGGCCGATGCGATCGGCCAGCCAGGCAGGCACGCGCGCGGGGAATGTGCGCAGCAGGCCCGACACGGAATAGTCGAGACTTTCCGACAGTTTCGTTGCGTCGGCGCTCTCGTGCCCGACCTGCGCCAGCCAGCCGGCGAGGCGCGGCGCCGTGTCGATGTCAAACCGCTCGGTCGCCTCGCGCATCGGCGCGAGCCAGGCGGCGGGCTCGGGATTGGAAGGGAAGCAAGCCGCAAGCACCGCCAGCGACAGCACGGGCATCGTTGCACCCATAGGTTGCTTGCCGGGGCGGCAAGATCAACTAGGTGTAATCGAAGCGCCAACGGCTCGCAATCGCGTGATCGTGCCGGCATCTTGTTGCCACCCCAGCACGGCTCGGGCATGTTTTACGCGCTGTTTTACAGGGTGCCCGACATGAGCGACACGAGCGAAAAGCGCAGCCCCAAGGCTATCCGCGACATGCCCGAGGCGGTGTGGCAGGTCGCCAAAGCCGGCGCCGAGCGCGACGGCGCGACGCTGGCCGACTATCTCGCGCGGGCGATCGCCGAGCTAGAGCGCGGCGAGGCAGAGCGCGCCAGGCAGCGCGCCGAGGGGCCGCGCCCGGTCGATGCCGTCGCTGTGCCGATGGGGGAGGGGAGGGGGGAGGCGCCACCGGCGGGGCCGAGCCTGGCCGACCTGGCGGCGCTGATGTCGGCAACCGCAGCCCTGGCCGCAGCCTCGGGCGAGGCGCTGCCGCCCGACCTGCTGCACGGGGCGGTGCGCCTGCTGCGCGGGGTGCTGCCCCGGCGCCGGCAGGGTGCCCGGCCGCAGGTCGAGCGCGTCAGGGGGCCGGATGGGCGCTATCTGCGGGCGCTGTCCTAGCTGCCGGGCTCGCGCACCGGGAAGCGCAGCGCCGCGACCGTGCCGCCGCGCTCGCCTGCCTGGCGGGTGAAGCTCCCGCGCAGTTGCCCCGCCAGCCCCGCCAGCAGCCGCGCCCCGAACGCGTCGCCCGGCGGCAGGCCGGCGCCGTCGTCGGCGATCGTCAGCGCGTAGCAGCCTATCTCGCGCCGGAAGTCGACGCGCACGATGCCGGGCCGCCCGTCGGGGAAGCTCTCGGCCAGCGCGGCGGCGAGTGTTTCGTGCAAAACAAGGCCGAGTTGCACGCTGCGCTCGCTCGACAGCCGGTGCGCCTCGGCGTCGACGACAACCGCGATCGGCCGCAGCGCCTCGCCCGCCAGGGTCGCCGCCAGGTCGTCGGCGAGGCCATGCACGAGGCGGGCGGTGTCGACCTGGCCGCCATCCGGCGAGGCCGCCGCGAGCGTCATGCGATGATGCACCCGCGCCAGCGCCAGAGCGTGCGCGGCGCCGCGCAGCAGCCCGGCCCGACAAGCGGGCTCGGCGTTGCGGGCTTGCAGCCGCAGCACGGCGACGAGGCTCTGCAAGTCATTTCGGCTGCGGTGCCGGTACTCGTCGAGTAGCAGCGCCCGCGCCCGTTCCGCCTGCTGCGCCTCGGCGGCGGCGAGGCTGGCGCGCGCGAGCGCATGGTGCAGCGTCTCGACGACGCAGGCGATCGCCAAGCCCTGCGCGCTGAACACGAGCCAAGGCAGCACCCATTGCGCCTCGATGCCGGGGCTGCCGAGAGGCGGCACGAACCACAGCGACGCAACCGACGAGGCGCCCGTTGCCACATAGCCCGCGCCGCCGTCGCCGAGCGCCGAGGCTGCCAGGATCGCGCCAAAAAAGAACAGGAAGGGGAAGCCGCCGCTCGGCCAGATTGGCAGCAGCAGCAGCCGCAGGCCGAGCGCGACGGCGACGAATGCCAGCGCCAGGCCCCATTTCGTCGCGCGCGACAGCCTGGCTGTGCGCGGCACCGACTGAACAATAAGTGTCGTGAGAGGCACCGCCTTGCCCTCCTGCCGCTTCCTGCGGCGCGGCGTGCAAAGCCGCCTCTCTCCTGCTAGCCCGTGATGATACACACCCGACGCTTCCGCCGGTTGCTGCTGGCGCCGATGCTGCGATCATACCAAACTTCGCGCCCCGCCCTGGTCACGACGGCGGCGGGCACGATGGAAAACCACGCCTCGTAACCCGCGCGCGTGACGTTCGCCGTGCCCTGGCCGACAAGCCAGGTCTCGGCTCCTGCGCGGGTGACAAGCGCCGGGGCATTGTAGGTCGCCAAAACCTCGATGCCGGCTTGCGTGACCGTCGCGTTCGCCGGGTAGGTCGCAAGCCTCTCGACGCCCGCTTGCTGAACGGTCGTCGTCGTCATGTGACGCGCTCAAGCTGTAGGTTCGCGGCGTTCAGCCCCGCCGCCGTCCATGCCGCGCCGGTCGCCGGGTCGAGCGCCACGATGTCGGTCTGATAGGCCGATGTCGTGCCCGGCGAAATCGTCGCGCCGTTCTGCGTCGTCGCGCCGCTCTTGACGTTGGCGCGCATGGTGGCGGCGCCAGCGTCAGATTTCAAATGGGCATACGTCGCCTGAACCGCATGGATGGTCGACGGCGTGCCGGTTAGTGCCGCGAGGCCGAACGCGTCGAGCGCGCCCGCCGCCGCAGCGGTCAGGTTCGGCGTGGTCGCCAAAACCGCCTTGTTAACGGCGCTGAAATCCGAGGTGCCGGCGCTGCGCGTCCAGCCGGAAATCGACACGTCGCTGCTCGGCATCTGCGGGTCAATGCGACACTCGCCGAGGAAGTCATTCAGCCGCGCGCCGCTGTTGTCGCAGATATAGAGGTCATCGAAAAACGACGTGACGCTGTTTGCGCCGCTGCCGAGGTAAAGCTGCCCGAACCGCGCCGCGCCCGAGGATGCCGTGTTCTGCCCGGTCAGCGCGCATACAGTGGCGCCGTTCACGCGAACCTCGATAGTGCCGGCCGAGGCGTGCGCGACGGCTTTAAGCTCGACGTAGCACCATATACCGGGCCGGGCGACGGGGGTTGGCGAAGTGAATAGGGAGGTCGTGACGCTTGCGGTGCTGGTGCGGTTGACGCCCAAAAACCCCGAACTGTCGCTAAAGACGTTGACTTGAACGGCGTTGCTGTTCGTCGCCGTGTCTTTTAGCTGGAAATAAATCCCGCTGGAGCTTGGGAACCAGCCCATGCCGACGATAACTGTCGACGGCGGGGTGCCGGGAATAGTCATCGCGTGAGCCGGCGTGTTGAAGATCGTGTTCGCCGACTTGCCGCTGCTGCCCGGCACTCTCGGGCTTTGGTTTACCCCGTTCCAAGTCGAGCCAATCCAACCGCGCTTCGTCACATCGCCCGCCGAGCCGTAGAGGTCGAAGCCGTCCATGAAAAGCAACGCCATACTCGCGTCTCCTACGCTACAACCTTGGGGCCGATTTGCAGCGCGTCGACGGCGGCGGTTGTCCACGCTGCGCCGGTCGCGGGATCGGTCGCCAGCCAGCCGCCGAGAAACTGATAGGTCAGGCCCGGCGCTGCGTTGCTCGCCGCCGCGACTTCCGTTGCGCCCGACTTCGCTTGCACGCTGATGGTGCGCGCGCCGCTGTCAGATTTCCGCGCGATGACGAACGGGATAACGCCCGTCACCGCAGCCGGCGCGATGCCGAGCGAGGCAAGCGAGGCGAAGGAATACAAATCTTCCGCGCCGACCGTGCTCGAAAAAACATAGGTGCTATCGGCATCCTGCGTGCTGTCATTGACCAACGATGCGTTGTCGATACTCGTAAGATTGGCGCTGTAGTAAAGCGAGTTGACCGAAGTTGATGCGGTGCCGCCGCCGACATAGGCTGTCGGAAAGCTGGCGCCGTAGGTGGCCGCAAGTGTCGTGCGGGTGAACGTGCCGCCGACGCCATTGAATGTTCCGGATGCTGCGGCGGCGCTACTCCATACCGCTATCCAGTAGGCGGTATTTTCGACGACGCCTTGCGGTGATGGTGTCGCCCCCGCCGTCGCTTGCGTGCCGAGCGTGAACGTATTTACGCCCGTTGAGGGGTTCGTCACAGATACCCCTTGCGCCATGATCGCGCCGGGCGCACCGGCGCTGTCAGCGTACAGAGCCACGTTCAGCGCCCCGGTGATCCCGGCGGCAAGTGACAGCGCGATGGTAGAGCATGTCCCCGTGTACGGGGCGGTCGTCTTATACCAGCCGATGACGTTGGCGCCGGGTCCGGTATTGGTTGAGGTGCCGGTTGAAAGCTGCCCCCACGTTGCCGCCGCCGGGCTGGTCGAAAACTGCTGCTGAACCGTCGCGCTCGGCGCTTGCGTGATCGCGCGCAAATCGCCGGGCCAGTCATTCGGCGCGGCCCCGCTACCCGAGCAAATAAACAGGTCGTCTATCTGCGCGGACAGACTGATGTTCGTGCCGATCGAAACCTTGTTGACGTAGCTGTTCGCGCTCGCCCGCGTGTTCTGCCCGGTCAGATTGATAACGGCTGTCGTGCTGCCGTTCTTGCGCATCTCGCATGTGCCGACAGTCGGTGAAATGGTGATCTTGAACTGCCAGCTATCCCATGACGCGCCCGGCGCGGTTCCTGCCGGCGAGTTGCCGAGGAAGGTTCCGAGCGATGTTCCCCGGTAGAAATCTTGGCTGCCATCCTCGTTGAACCGAACGGTCACTTGTGCCGTCGTGCCGTCGTAGAACGTAATCCACAGGTAGTTTGACGCGAGCGAGCCGGCGCCTCGTTTCGTCCGCAGCGAACAGAAAATGGTCGCCTCGTTGGTGGCGAAGGTTTTTGTAAGCTGCGCTGTCGTTGTGGCGTTATTGGCGAGTGATAGCGCCCCGCCAACGCCGAACGCCGTATTTGCGGCGCTCGAAAGGGTTATGGCTCCCGTTGCAACGGTGTCCCAGCGTTCGGCCAAGTCGCCCGTCCCCGAGTAGGCATCGAAGCCGTCGGCCCATAGATACGCCATTAGTTGCGGCTCCCTGCCAGCGAGATTGCAATGTCGGCGAGCGCCGCATCAGCGGTCGCCGGCCCGGTGATTGAGAGCACGTCGCCGGCCGCGAAGCTCGTCGCGCTTGCTACGGTCACGGTCGCCGTCGCGCCGGATGCGGCGAATACCATCGTGCCGAACGCGACGCCGCCCTTGTAGAGCGTCAACGTGGTCGAGCCCGTCGCCGCCGTGCCCGCCTTGGCATAGCTGCCGGCCGCGCCAGCCGGCACGGTGAACGCGCGCGGCGCCGCCAGGCGCAACACGGTCTCGGCGTTGGTCATCAGCCCTTCAACGAACAGCGTCACGTCATAGGGTGCGCTTGTCCATGCCGGGTTCGCGGCGGCGCCGCCCGTCGTCAACACCTGGCCGGCGGTGCCTGGCGCGAGCACGGTCCAGGCCGAGCCGCTGCGGTAGAGAACCGCGCCCTGCGTCGCGCCGAGGTCGTCTAGGTCGAGCGAGAGCGCGTCGCCGACGAGCTTGACGCCTGCGCTCGCCGCGACGGTGACGCCGCCGCGCACCGTGTCGCTCGCGGCCGGCAGCGTGTATGCCACGCCACCCGCCGCCGCAGCCGCAACCGCATGAACGTGCGCCGTCGTCGCAAGCGTCGTGCTGTCGTCAGCCGTGGCCGGGGTCGGCGCGGTCGGCGTGCCGGTGAAGGCCGGCGACGCCTTGGGCGCGTAGGGCGTGAGGTCGGTTAGCTCGGCGATTAGCGCCAGGTCGACGGTTAGCGCGTCGCCCGTCAGCACGAGCCCGCTTGTCCCGGTCGCCACCTTGACGCCGCCGCGCACCGTGTCGCTGGCTGCCGGCAGCGTGTAAGCCGAGCCAGCCGCCGCGTCGGCATACGCCTGCGTTGCAAGCTGCGTCCCGCCGGCGCCTGCCGTGCCGGTCGGGCCGGTCGGGGTGCCGGTGAAGCCCGGCGAGGCCAGCGGCGCCTTCCCGGCGAGCGCCGTCGTCACGGTCGCGGCGAAATTGGCATCATTGCCGAGCGCCGCCGCAAGCTCGTTCAGGGTGTCGAGCGTGCCAGGCGCCGAGGCGACGAGCGCGTTGATTGCTGCCGTCAGGTTCGCCGAGGTCGCAAGGCCCGTCGTGTCGACCGACAGAACGCCCGTCACCGCGTCGACCGCGAGGTTTGTCCCGACTTTGTAGCCGCCGAGCGTCGACGCCGAGCCGATCGGCAGGCTGTAAGCCGTCGGCCCCGTCACCGTGCCGAAGCCGAACGCCGCCAGGCCCGACGCCGAGCCGTCGAGATACAGGAAGGCGGCTTGCCCCGGCGCAATGGTGACGGTGCTTGCCCCGCGCACGAGGCCGACGCTCTGGCTGCTGCCGCTGTCGAGCGTGACGAGCAACATGCGTTTCACGGCTGGCAGCGTCAGGGTTCGGCCGACGACGGCGGCGCCCGATAGCGCGATGACTTGGTATTGCCGAACCTGCGCCGTCGTCGCCGTGGCGTTGCCGCCCGTCAGGCTGAATGACAGCCGATCGGTTAGCGCCCGGTCGAGCGTGTCGATGCTGTCATTGAACTGTTGGAATTTCTGCGCGCTCGCCTCGGCGATCGTCGGCAGCGCAAACCCGCCGGTTGTCGTCAATGCCTTACTCTCCTAGACCGTCGCCGTTGCGGGATAGCCGCGCCCGACAAGCCCGCTGCGCTGATACACGCGCACCGTCACCTCGGCGCCAGGCGTCAGCCCGTCGCTTGTCTGCTGTGCCGCCGTGTAGGACAGCGCCGCGCCGGTCAGGCCGGTATAGGTGCGCAGCACCGCGCCAAGCCCGTTGAGCACCTCGGCGTCGTAGCTCTCGGTTTCCTCGCCGAGCGGAACGCTTTCGGTGTTGTCGCTCCACTCGCCGCCGAGCCTGGTGCGCCGTATCCACGTCACCGCCAGGTTATTGGAGCCGTCGCGGGTGCCCTTTAGGTGCGTCGGCGCGTAGGGGGTCTCGGCCGCGCCGGCGAATACCGTCGGCAGCGCGTTCGTCGCGTCGGTGCTGTCGAATAGCCCCATCGTCTTAATGTAGCGCGGCGCGTTCAGCGCCTCGTTCGGCACGCTCGCCTCGCGCAGCGCGTCGGTGACGAGCACGAACCTGTCGCCGGTCGCGTGCCCGCTGGTCGCGCGCTCGCTGCCGCGCCGGCCGCGCATCAGCACCGACAGCCGATAGCGGTTGCTCCCGAGCGGCTCGACGGTCTGGAATTGCAGCACCTCGGCGAGCCCGGCCGAGGTCACGAGCAACGCCGTATTCGCGCCGTCGAGCATCTGTTCACGCGTCACGCTCGCAAGCTCGTCGCCGCCGTTGCTCATGCTGACATCGAGCACGTTCCAAATGTCGGTTATGCCCGCGTCGGCGACATCGGCCAGCGCCGACAGCGCCGAGCCGGTCGGGCTCGCCTGCGATACCGTCGTGAGGGTGCCGAAATTGGCCGTCGCGCTCGTGCTGACGAGGTAGGTCGCGCCCGAGAATTTCTGCCCCGGATAGGCCGCCGCCCCGGCATAGATGCGCAGCGCCGCCCCGCCCGCGTCGTCGGCATCTTCTAGCAGCGGCAGCGCGAATAGCTCGGGCTGCACGCTGTAGGGGGCCGGCAGGCCCGGCACGAGGTAGGGGTTGCCCGCGTCGCCTGGCGCCGTGACGCTTACGAGCGACGCATCTTCCACAACGCCCGTAACCGACAGCGTGTAATCGGCGCCGATGTCGACGCGAGAGACGCGCAGCCGCGCCAGGTTCACGCCGTCGGGCAGGCCGACATTCACCACATCGGCGGGCTCGATCGACAGGAAGGCCGGCGGCAGCGCGATTGCGCCGAGGGTCTCGCGCTCGGCCCACGTCATCAGCAGCGCGCGCTTCGCCATGGTGCGCGCCTCGTCGGCCGACATGATTAGCGCGGTGTCGGCCGAGACATCGGTGCTGCTGTTGATGACGCGCACCGATGCCGGCCCGGTCACGCGGGAATACTGCTGCGTCCCTTGCTGGTAGCCGTTCGTCGGGTCGGGATACCGCAGCGTCACCGCTCGCGGCAGGTCATACGCCTGCGTCCGCGCCGGCTTCAACGCCCGCCCATCGTTGCCCGCTAGGATGCGCGAGTAAGGCACCGTCGCCACCGGCGAGCCGCCCCGCTTCACGAATTTGATTTGGTCGCCGCTCTCGACGCTATCGAAAAGGAAGGCCGCGCCAAGCTGCGCGATCGCGTCGCGGCCGGGCTGCGCCGTCACGAGGTAGCCCCGCACCTCGTCGCTGGTGAGTTGCGACACGTCATAGTCGGCCGGCGCCATGCCGCAGTCGTCGCATATATCGGCCACGACATCGGCGAGCGGCACGCTGTCGGCCGAGCCGAGACCTAGATAATACCGCGTCATGCCCGCCGTCGTGGTGCTCCACACGAGCCCGGTCACGCTGTCGAATGCCTGGCTCCCGAGAGGCGAGCCGTTGAGCGTCGCCGTGCCGTCGGGGAAATAGGCGGCGGCCGGCAGCGCGCGGCTCGTCACGGTGCCGCTGCGTAGGTCGACCGTCTGCATCGTGCTGAACGTGGCGTAGCTATAGCTCGTCGACAGCAGGCGGCTCCGGCCCATCGCGCTCCCGGCCGGCGCCGGGGCGCTCGTGCTCCAACGAACGGCGCCGGTGCGGGACACGGACACGATGCGCGTCGCCGGCGCCGTGCCGCCGCCCTGCGCGCCATCAGAGCCAACATGCAAGATCAGCGCATCGTTCGCCCGGTCGTACTCGGCTTTTACCACCTCTAGGCCCGAGCCTTCCGACGCCACAAAGCCAGCGTCAGCGAATGACAGCGACCATGCCGGCGCGAACGTCACGAGCGCCGGGCCGAGCGACATCAGATAGCATTCGACGGTCGGGCTGAACCCAAGGAAATGATACCAATTCAGCAGCCAGCATTCGGTGTAGCCGAGCGCGCGCTTGCCCTCGATTGCCTCGTTGTGCGCGAGTAGCCCGGTATATGTCAGCGTCGGCGCCGTGCCGTCGTCATCGGCGCCCCAAACATATTGCAGCATCCCCGAGACCGCGCCGCCGAGCGTCGACGAGGGGCCGAGAAAAACCATCGGCCCGCCGAACATGAACGTCAGCACCGGCATATCGGCGATGCCTTCCGCCGTCAGCACCCGGCAAACGGTGACGTTGACGACGGCGCCGTACATGCGTTCGGCCAGCGACAGGTTCGGGTAGTTAAAGGCATACGCGAGCGAGCCCCATTTCGCGGCGGCTTTCAACGTCGTCGGGTCGATCGCAACGAGCATCTGCCCGTGAACGCCAGGGTCGGAAAGCACGCCATACAGCAGCGAGCCGTCGGCGCTGCCAAGTTGCGACCAATAGGGAAAGACGCTGCCGGGGGAATAGGTCGGCGGAACGGTGATGCCGGTGCCGGCGAACGTCTCAGTCACCGACACGGCGCGCGTCGTCTCCATCGGCAGGCCGTAGCTTTGCTCGATGTATCCATCCTGCCCGAACGTGCTGCTGCCCGAGCCAATGACAGAACGGTAAATCGCGCCGCGCGTGCCATCGAAGGCGGCGGCGCTGTTGTGGTTCGCCACGCCGACAGGCAGCGCGCCGACGGTGCCCGCCGTCAGCCCGAGCATCCGGGTTGCGACGCCGCCGCCCGAGCCGGCGAAAGCAATCTCTGCGCTGATGTTCGGCAGGCGGTTGCCGAACGGCGCCAGGTTGACGCCCTCGCAAACGATGTACACGAGGCCCCGGAAGGCCGGGCACCGCTCGGCGCCGACGGTCTCGGCAATCAACGGGTCGGGTAGCTGCGTCTCGCTGCCGCTGTAGAAGCGAAACGGGAATATCGCATTGCCGAGCGCGTTCGCCGCGACGGCTTGCAGAATGTCGTCGTTGAAACTGCCGCCGATGCCGTCCATCGTCGGGTCGGTGACATCGAAAACCGGCTTGCCGTCAGCATAGATTTTCAGGATGCGATCGGCCGGGCCAATGGCGAAGGCACAAGCGAAGTTTGCGCTGTAGGTATAGGCGACCGATCCGGGGCTTTTCATCCCCTTGCCTTTTTTGCCGCTGGTCTCGGCGGGGTGCTCGTGGATGCCGTCGGTCCAAATGTAGTTTGCCGGCAGGCGATACACGCCCCAGCCGCGCGGGATCGGCAGGCCATACGTCCCCGTCGACATCTGCACGTCGCCGAGGCGCGGCCCCTGCACCGGCGCCGTCAGCGCCATATCGGCTTGCCCGCCGGCATAGGTGCCGATCGCGCTCGACGCCGCCACGAACAGCGCGAGCGAAATGCCGCCGGTGAACGGCGCCAGCGCATAGCCCGCGATCGCGCCGACGAGCCCGCCGACGGCGGCGCCTGCCCCGTTGCCCATGGTCTAGCCCTCCAAAGCCGGGTGCCGGTACGCGCGCCGCAGCAGCGGCCCCATATCGGCCGACAGCGGTTCCTCGCGCACCTGGCGGCGCCGCATGTGCGCGTGAATGACAGCCGGCACGTCGCCGTACATCGTCGAGCGAATGCCGAGGTGCGCGATGTGCAGCCCGTCGGCGAACAGCAGCACGTCGCCGTCGCGGGTGCCTGCCGTGATGTCGCCGGTATGCTCAGGGTCTAGCGGCACCTCGCGCCCCTGCGCGTCGATGTGGTCGAGCATGTCGCTGCCACGGTAGCCCCGCGCATAGATCGCATCGGCCAGGTCGAGCCCGGCGGTGCGGAAGCTGACGAGCACGAGCCCGACGCAGTCGAGGCCGTGTTCTGTGCGGCCCATGTGATGCCAGCGCGTGCCGAGGAAGCCGCGCGCAGCGGCGAGGATGGCGGCAACGCGCACCGCAGCCTCGCCGCTCATTTCTTACCCGCCGCGCCGGCGCCGGCCGGGAAGCCGGCGAATAGCAGCGTGTTCGCGCCAGGCACGAACGGCTCGCCCCTGAAATTCACGGCGTTGCCGAACTTTGCGACGCAATCCTCGTCGAGCCGCTTTTGACAGCCGGCGGTGACGGTGAACGTGTCGCCGGCCGCCGTCACATACGGCGGCGGCAGAAATAGCGTCATCATGCTGCCGGTCCAGTCGAGCACCTCGCGGCGCACGTTGAGGTTCAAGCCGCTGGTGAATATCAGCACGCCCGCCGTGTAATAGTCGGCGACGCCTGGCAGGCCCGAGGCGAGAAACCGCGTGCTGCTAGCAGGCGAGGCCGCGACGGCGCCGGTGTGCGTAAAGGCCGCCAGGTCAACCTTGCATTTGTCGTCGCCGAGTTGCGTGCGGCAGGTCGGGCTATAGAACGCGCCGACGCGCTGCGCGAGTAACTGCGCGAGCCCGCGAAGCGTCGTGTTGACGCTGCCGAGGTCGCCGGTGACAACCTCGCCGATCCAGCCCCGGCGCAACTTCATCTGCCCGGCATCGGGTGCTTGCCAGTTGCAGGCGAACAGCCGGATTTCGGCATAATCCCAAAGGCCGCGCCGCACGTCATCCTCGGTTATCCCGAGCGTGTCGGCGAGCCCTTCCATGTCCACATTGTCGACGCTGCCGTTCGCCTGCTGTTGGATCGCCGAGCGCATGAACCCGCCGGCCGCCCGATAGACTTCGCCGCCGATCAACAGCGGCTCGTCGTGGTCGGTGAACGTGTATATGGCGCCGTCCTGCCGCACGATGCGCCAGCAGGTCGCAAGCGTCGTCGCCTCTAGCGCGAGGTGCGAGGCCAGGCCGCCCGAGGCTCTCATTCGCGCAACTCGATGATGTCGAGATTGACGGTGCCGATGTCGATTTGGTCGAGCGTCAGTTTGTATTCGTCATTGTCGAAACGCACGGGAATGTCGAATTGCCCGCTCCATGTCGCGCCGCCGCCGGCGCCGGTGACAACGCCCGTCGTGCTGTTCACCGTGCCGCTCGTCAGCGCGTAGCTACCGGCGACGGGCCGGGTGATCGGCCGCAGCAGCGTGACGCCGCCGCTCGTGTAAGCCTTGGCGAGATACTTGTTGCCCGTCGTCGGGTCGGTCCAGAGCGGCGAGCCGGCCGGCGCGATGTAGTCCGACCAATCGCGGAACAGCCAGCCATAGAGCCGCCCCTGCCGGGCCATGAAAAACGACAGTAGCTCGTCGAATGCGTCGCTGTCGCGCGGCCCGCTGCTGACGCGCCATTTCGCGCGCGGCAGGCGCCAGTTGCCGACGCGTTGCTCATACCCGCCGAGGGTCGTCGCAATGCTGGTCGAGAACATCGGCCCGCCCTCGGCGCCTTGCTCGATGGTGCTCGGCAGGCGCACCGCATGGAAGGATGCCATGGCTTACAGTCTCCGCGAGGCGGCCGAGAGCATCGCCCCGATGTCGCTCGCAATCTGCCCCTGGCTCTTGCGGAACGTGTCGGGGTTCGGCGTGGTGATGTTGAACACGGGCGCCAGGGTGACAGCCCGCCCGCCGCGCCCGCCTGCCAGGCTACGCGCGACGGCGCCCTGCTGCGCCTCGGTCAAAACCAATTCTTTGCGGCGGAGCACGGCCGGCACCTCGTCGGGCAGCAGGCTAGGCCGCGCACCGACGACGCCGCCCGAGTGATAGCGCGGCGCCTCGCGGAAGATATGCGCCGGCAGCGCGCGGCTCTCGGCGAGAGCTTCCGCCAGGCCGCCGGTGTGACCGACGATTGCCGGCAGCGCCTCGCTTATGACGCTGCCCGTCGCGGCGCCGCTGCCCATATAGGCGCCGGTAGCCGCGTCGACCGCGCCGCCCGCCGTGGCACCCGAGCCGCCGGCGCCGCCCGAGCCGCCGCGCAGCCAGCCGCCGATTGCCTGCACGAGCCCGCCGCCGCTGGCACCGCCGCCGCCGATCGTCGCATAGCTCCCGCCGAACAGCGCGTTTTTCAGCGGGTTGAGCACGGCGAGCTTTAGAAACTCGTTGCTCAATTCCTTGACTGCCGAAATGCCCGCCTTGCGCCAGTCATCCCATTTCCCGGTGCCGAGCGCGTCGGCCGTCGCCAAGCCGATTTTGTCTAGCGCGCTGCCCGCCGCGTCGCGCAACTCTCGGTAGCCCTCGACCTGCTGCTGCACCCGCGTCGTCATGTCAGCAATGAGCTTGGCATTCTCGCGGAACCGCTGCCCATCCTCGGCAGAGACGCCAGGCGTGCGGGCGAGGAATTGCTGCGCCCGCAGGTCAGCCATTGCCCGGTTCATGTCGGCGTCGCTGGCCGACGCCATGCTGCCGGCGAGCCCGAGCGCGGCGAGGGTATCCCGCTGCCCTTCCGCCGCCTGCCCGAGCCTGGCGCGGCTCTGCGCCGCCGTCAGGTCGTCATATCGCTTCGTCAGCCGCTCAACCTCGGCCGCCCGCGCCGCGTCGCCGGTGATACCCGAGCGCCGCACCTCGTCGAGCGCCCGTTCGGCGTTCTGCTGCCGGATCGCGGCTTGCGTGCCGCCTTCCCATGCGACGGCGACGCGGTTCTGCGCGTCGATGGTGCGGCCGAGCGCGTCGGTCTGCTGCCCGTATTCCTGCGTCATGCCGCGCAGGGTCTCGGCGACAACCTTGCCGCGCGCTGCCACAACGTCGGGCTCGTTGCCGGTTTTGCCCGCCTGCTTCATCGCCTCGTCAAACTCGGCGACGCGCTGGCGAACCGCACGCATCGTCGGGTCAAGCTCGGCCCCGGCATCGTTCTGCCGCGTCAGGCTGTCGGTGTATTGGTCCTGCACCGGCCGCAGCCGCTCTAGCTCGCTGCGCAGGCGCTCGACTTCCTGCGTCCGGTCGCGGAAGTCGGCCGAGCCGCTCGGCGTCGCCGCGAGGTCGCTTTCAGCGGTCGCCAGCCGGCGGGCCGCCTCGTCGCGGGCAGCGCCGGGCAGGCCACGGTCGCGCGCTTCCTGTAGCCGGCCCGCCGCGCCGCCGTCGGCATCGGCCGCCATCGGGCCGGCGCTCGGCGGGGGCGGGGGCTGCGGGGGCGGGAGCGGCAGGCTGTCGGCCGAGGTCGTGGCGGCGCCGGCCGCCGTGCCTGGCTGATAGCCCCGCAGCAGAACGCCCGCCTGCTGCGCCCTGGCGAGCGCCTCGGGGCCGGCGGCAAACGGGCGCTCGTAATACTGGCTGACGACGGCGCCCGCCTCGGCGGCTGTCGTGGTGCCGCGCAGCCGGTCGCCGGCCGCACGCTCGGCGCCGGCGGTTAGCTCGTGCTGCACGAAAGCGAGTTGCTGTTCTGCCGTGCTCTGGCGAATGTCGGTTCCGGCGAAGTCTTTAAATGCCGCCTGCCGATCGGGGTGCCATTGCGCCAGGCCGAACGCCTTGCCCCGATCGCCGCTGCGCGTCGGGTCCATGCCGCTTTCGGCGTTCAGGTTCGCCACAATGCCGGCGGCTTGCTCGCGCGACCAACCTTGCGAGGTGAAATAGTCGATCGCGGCGTTGGCGCTCGGGCGCGGCGCTGCCGAGGCACCGGCGCCGCCCTCGGGGCCGTTCCACAGCCGCCCGAGCAAGGATTGATTGCCGAGGGTGCCGCCGCCGACTGCCGGGGCGCTGCTGCCATCGCCGGCGCCGAACACCATGCGCCCTTGCTTTAGGCTCTCGGGCAGGTTCAGCCAGCCGTCGCGCAGGTCGCGCAGGCCCCGCACGGCGTCCGCCGCTTTGCTGATGACGGTTGCCAGCGCGCCGGCGATCGCCTGGCCGAGCCCGTCGGATGCGCCCTGCGCCGCGTTGCCGGTGCGCGTAAGCTCGTTATTGAGCTTGTTCCACGCTGCCTCGAAAGCCGTCGCCGGCTTCGCGTCGAGATTTTCCCGCAGCCTGGCGGCGACGGCGTTCGCCGCTTCCCATGCCCGGCCGCTCGACTGCAACGCCTGAACGTGCCGGATGAAATCGCCATCGAAGCCCCGGATGCCCTCGGCGCCTTCCTCGAAATACCGGCGGGCGGCGGCGGCCGGATCGCGCAGCGCCTCGGCCGCGCGCGTCGCGCCCTGCGTCACGTCCTCGCCGAACCTGGCGCCGAGGTCGCGCGCGAGCTTGCCCATCTCGACGAGGTTTTCCCGCGTCGCCTGGAAGCCCGGCACCTGCGCGAGCCGGGTTAGCGCCGTGCGCGCCTCGTCGGTGCCAAGCGCCGTCGTCTCGCCGAGCGTGTGAGCCGCCGCGCTGATTTCACGGGCTGCACCCATATAGTCGCGCTGCGCGCCCTGTAGCTGCGGCCCAAGCCCGTTCACCGCGCGTTGCTGCCGCTCGGCGGCAAGGGTGACTTCCGCCAGGCCGCCGGCGACGAGCGCCAACGCACCGCCCGCCAGCAACGGAACGGCGTTCTGCCGCAACAGGCTGAAAGACTTGCCGACGCCGCCGACGGCATCGACCGCTTGCGGCGCCTGCTGCAACAGCGGCCGGAACAAGCCGCCGCCGCTGCCGACCTGCACGGCGAAGTCGACGAACTGCGCCGTCAGGTTTTGCACCTGATAGCCTTGCAGTTTGATCGCGCCGGTCGCCGCCTCGGCAGCGGGCACGATGCCGAGATACCGTTGCCGCGCGAGGTTGATTAGCTCGGCGTGCCGCTCATGCGTGATCCGGCCGGCATCGAGCCCGCGCTGCAAGCCCGCCTGCGCCCGGCTGAAATCGTATGCCGCCCGCGCCCCGGCATCGAGTTGCCGAACGAGCTTGTCGAGCCCCGTCGTGCCTTCCAGCCGGCGGCCGAGGTTATCGCCCGCCTGGCTGGCGCTGCCGAGGCTGTCTTTCAGCCGCTCGTTTGCGCCGATGATCCGGCGCGCGCCGGCTTCATAGTTGCCGGTATCGAGCCCGAGCGACAGCAGAGTGACTTGTTCGGCCCCGGTTGCCATCAGTCAGTCGCTCCAATCTTCGTCGTCGGCTGCGGGCAGGCTTTCCGACATGGCAGCGCGAAACTCGCTGTCGAGCACGCGCAGCGCCGCCAGGTCGAGCGACGACAGCCGCCGCCCTTGCAGGCGGCACCATGCGTCGATGTCGGCGAACGTGATTGCTTGGGGGGAACCGCTGTCGGTCCAATGGCGGGCGCCCGATAGCGCGCAGAACACGCGCCAGAGCATATCCGCGCCGGGCGGTCGCGTCGGGCCGGGAAGCCCGGCAGGCGCACGCCCGGTCTGCCGTTGCGCCGCCTCATAGTGCGCGCGCAGGCTGCCGCCACCGCGACGAGGCGCGGCAAGGCGGAATTCGTGCCTGGCATAAGCGACTAACTGCGCCAGCCAGGCGGGATGAAATTTCCCTCGGCATCCAGAAACGCGACGGCTTGCGTGCGCAGCCAGCGCAAATCGGGGTTGTTCCACAGCGAGCGCGCCGTGGTGAAATCGCACACGGCGTCGATGCGCTGGCCGGTCGGCGCGACGAGTTGCCAGCCGACCGTCAGCCGCGCCAGCATTTCGCCGAGGTCGTCGTAATCTTCCTGCGGGGAAGGCAGCCGGCCGGTGCGGCGTAGCTTTTCCTCGCGGGCGAAGCGATGGTCCTGCGCGGCGCGGCTGTTCC